>Ga0256404_1008644_pt1 | contig 15162 bp, 16 predicted proteins | sample RumenRJG_01DNA_FD_185990 | JGI IMG/M metagenome (GOLD analysis project Ga0256404, IMG submission 185990) | Bovine rumen microbial communities from Lethbridge, Alberta, Canada - RJG_01 | ecosystem: Host-associated > Mammals > Digestive system > Stomach > Rumen | place: Canada: Alberta | collected...
GGTACGACCTACAGGCCGCTCCCTCCTGACGCTGCGCTTCGCTCCGCGTCTGTCCTCCCTCCAAGGAGGGAGGCTGGGGTTGTGAGCTTTCCTCGCTTAACTTAATGACATTGCTCCCAGAGGGAGAGGCTGCTGTGGAAGCTACGGTCTGCAATCGGAAGAAGGTGTATCGAATGAAGCGACTGTTTGGAATGCTGTTCGCTGTGATGGTTGCGTGTCTTTGCGCTGCCTGCGGTGCGCCTCCCGAGCCTTACACGAAGACGGCCGTCATCATGGATACGGTCGTGACGATCGAGGCGGAGGATGGGGAGCGCGAGCAGGCGGTGGACGAGGGCATGGCGTATCTCCAGAAGATCGACGCGCTCGCGAGCCAGAACGCGGGCAGCGACCTCGAGCTGCTGCGCCTCTCGGCAGGAAATGGCCAGTGGGTCGCGATCTCGCCCGAAGTGTTTGAGATGCTCGAGATGTCGCAGGAGTGGGCGGAGAAAACCGACGGCGCCTTTGACGTGACGGTCGGCCCTGTCGTCTGGCTCTGGGGCATCGGCACGGAGTATGCGAAAGTCCCAAGTGAAGCGGAACTTGCTGAAGCGCGGTCGCACGTTGGCTGGCAGAAGCTCGAGCTCGACAAGAGCGCGACGAGCGCGCGCCTGACGGAAGCGGGCATGCGCATCCACCTCGGCGCCATCGCGAAAGGCTACGCCATCGACGGCCTGTGCGCGATTTTCAAAAAACACGGCGTAAAGAATGGCCTCGTCAGCCTCGGTGGCTCGTCCATGTATGCGTTTGGCAAGAGCCCGAAACGGAAGCCGTGGCGCATCGGCATCCGCCATCCGCGCTCGGACGACGCGAAAGAATACCTAGCAGTCGCGCCGCTTACGGACGCAGCGCTCTCGAGCTCCGGCGACTACGAGCGCTATTTCGAGCAGGACGGCGTGCGCTACCATCACATTTTCGATCCTGTGACGGGGCGGCCTGCCGACACGGGCGTCCTCGGCGTGACGGTCATCGCGACGGGCGGCCACGCCGGCACGCTCACGGACATCCTTACGACGACGCTCTTCGTGATGGGCGAGGAAAAAGGCAAGGCATTCTTAAAGACGTGCGGCGCTGACGCGAGCGCGCTTTTCATCATGCAAGAAGGCGATACGTTCCACTTTTGCGCGGCCACGAGCGGTGATGCGCCGGCGATGCAGGACGTTTTGACGGACGTTGCGGAAAGCGCCCAGTGGGAAGCAGAATAATTTTGCCCGGATGACAAAAGCTTGTGGGTTTTCAACAAATCTGCAAGCTTTTTATGTTACAACCCGAGTTTGGATGTCATGTTTCTTTTTTAACGCGAGTTGTGGTATAATAGGTTCAATTTGCAATGTGAACGTGGAATCCGAGCGAGGTGTACGTTATGCCGATCAAACTGCCTGCGGCCCTGCCAGCGACTCATATCCTCGAGGGCGAGAACATCTTCGTCATGGACGAGGATCGCGCGTATGCGCAGGATATCCGACCGCTGAAAATCTTGATCCTCAATCTCATGCCGATCAAGTACATCACGGAGACGCAGCTCATGCGCCTGCTCGGCAACAGCCCGCTCCAGGTCGAGGTCGATCTCATCTACACGGAGTCGTACGTGCCGAGCCACACGCCGGCCGACTACCTCGCGCAATTCTACGGCACGTTCGACGAGGTGCGGCACAAGAAGTACGATGGCATGATCATCACGGGCGCGCCGGTCGAGGACATGGCGTTCGAAGAGGTCGCGTACTGGGACGAGGTCGCGGAGATCATGGAGTGGTCGAAGTCGCACGTCTATTCGACGTTCCACATCTGCTGGGGCGCGCAGGCGGGGCTTTACTACCACTACGGCATCCCGAAGTACCAGGTGCCGGAAAAAATCTTCGGCGTGTTCGAGCATCATCTCTGCGTCGAGCACGAGAAGCTCCTGCGCGGCTTCGATGATATCTTTTACGTGCCGCATTCGCGCCACACGGAGGAGCACAAGGAAGACATCCTCGCCGTCCCGGAGCTCACGATCCTCGCCGAGGCGGAAGCGCCAGCAGGGCCGTACATCATCGCGGACCTCCCGCGGCGGCAGTTCTTCATCACGGGCCATGCGGAGTACGATCCGACGACGCTGAAGCAGGAGTACGACCGCGACTTCAAGGCCGGCCTGCATCCGAACATCCCCGTGAACTACTACCCGAACGACGACCCGAAAGAGAAGCCCGTCGTCCGCTGGCGCAGCGTCGCGCACCTCTTGTTCGCGAACTGGCTGAACTACTACGTCTATCAGGAGACGCCGTATGAGATCGATGCGATCAATGGCGGGGATGATTGATTTGCAGAAAGCTTTCATGTCAGCTTGATAAGCTAGAAAAACAGAAAAGGATAGGGAGAGAAGATTTTCATGAATTTCAAGACGATGCGCTTGCTCGGCACGGTGGCAGCGGGGATGATTGCCTGCTCGCTCTTTTTTGCTGCGCCGGCATCCGCAGACGCGCCGGAGGTCTCGGAGAAGACGTTCCACTGGGTGCAGTCGACGGCGCGGCAGAATTATTATTTCAACAAGCGGCAGATGCATTTCGGCATCGAGGACGGCAAGGTCGACGAAAACGTGCTGATCGTGCCGACGCTCAAGACGTACGATGACGTGCAGATCCAGGATGTCGTCGCGAAGCGCCGCTGGAACATGGAGTCGCTCGACGGCTACGACAGCCTTGTCGGCGCGGCGGAATACCTGCGCATCGACCGCGCAGCTGGCACGGTCACGATCGAGGAGCACGACGACCTCGATGACAGCTGGAGCACGATCCACGCTGTGACGGAGCCGACGACGATCACGCTCGCCGACCTTTCGGAAAAAGATGTCGACGGTTGCTTCTTCCGCGCGATCCTCGCGTACGCGGACAAGCACGCGGCGAAGCTCCGTGCGCGGACGGAAGCAAAGATTGCGGACGGAGAGTAACATGGTACGCACGTTGATTACAAAGGCTGCTCAAACGCATACGTTATCCCTCGCAGAACTCACGAAGCTCCTCGCAGACGCATCCTGCGAGGAGCTTCTTTGCGCTGCCGCCGACGAGGTGCGAAAGCAATTCGTCGGCGACGGCGTCCATCTGCGCGGCCTCATCGAGTTTTCGAACATCTGCCGCCAGGACTGCATGTATTGCGGCCTGCGGCGAGACAATGGGAAGATCGAGCGCTACCGCCTCGATGCGGATACCATCGTAGCGCTTGCGGAAAAAGCAAAAGGCTATGGCTATCGCACGGTCGTGCTGCAATCGGGCGAGGATGCCTGGTTCACGGCGGAGCGATTGGCGGACATCGTCCGCCGCATTCATGCGCTGGACCTCGCGATCACGCTTTCCGTCGGCGAGCGGCCGCGCGAAGACTACGCGGCATGGCGGGCGGCGGGCGCGGACCGCTACCTGCTGCGCATCGAGACGACGAATGCGCAGCTCTATGAAGAGCTCGACCCCGGCATGAGCTACGCGAACCGCGTGCGCTGCCTGCGCGATCTCCATGACCTCGGCTACGAAGTCGGCACGGGCTCGCTCATCGGCCTGCCGGGGCAGACCGTAGAGATGCTGGCGAAAGATATTTTGTTTTATCAAGAAATCGACGCGGACATGATCGGCATCGGGCCTTTGATCCCGAATGGCGACACGCCGCTTGGGAAGGCCGCGCCTGGCGACTGGCATCTCACGCGCCGCATGGTCGCGCTCCTGCGCCTGCTTTTGCCGGAGGCGAATATCCCCGCGACGACGGCGATGGAGACGATGGTGCCGCGGGGCCGCGAGCTCATCCTCGCCTCGGGCGCGAATGTCGTCATGCCGAACGTCACGGAGGGCGACTACCGCCGCAAATACGCGCTGTATCCCGGCAAGATCTGCGTCGCTGACACGCCGGCCGACTGCCGCGTCTGCATGGGCGGGCGGATCGCGGCGATGGGACGCTTCGTCGCGACGGACAAGGGGTTCCGAAAGCATACGATTTCTTCGCGTTCTTAAAAAAATTTTCCACAACAGCACATATCTATGATAGAATAGAAGCAAACAAGAGCGAACAGCATTCGCGATACGTTTGCTTCTTTTTTTGTACGTGTGTATTTTGTGTATTGTGCAGACGTTTTCAAAAATCATCATCAGGAGGGCATCGACATGAAACAGCTCACCCGTCCCGAGGACATCACCGCGCTGAAGCCGGAGTATCAGGACTACTTCCACGCCATCCGCGCGCGCATCCCCGCTGACCGCGTCATCATCGACCCCGTGCGCCGCTATGCGTACGGCGTCGACGCGAGCCTCTACAGCATCACGCCGCAGATCGTCGTGCAGGCGCGCAGCATCGACGAAGTCTCGTTCCTCGTGCAGGAAGCGGGCAAACGCCACATCGCCGTCACGTTCCGCGCGGCCGGCACGAGCCTCTGCGGACAGGCGCTCACCGATTCCGTGCTCATCATGGCGACGGAAGGCTGGCAGGACTACCACATCGACGACGACGGTGCGAAGATCACGCTCGAGCCTGGCATCATCGGCGCGATGGCGAACTCCTATCTCGCGCCGTATTCGCGCAAGATCGGCCCGGACCCCGCATCCATCAAGCACGCGATGATCGGCGGCATGGCGGCGAACAACGCGAGCGGCATGTGCTGCGGCACGTCGGACAACAGCTACAAGACCGTGCTCGACCTCAAGCTCGTCTTCGCGGACGGCTCCGTGCTCGACACGGCAGACGCGACGAGCGTGCGCACGTGGAGCAAGGCGCATGAGACAATCATCCATGAGCTCACGGCGATCCACGACGAGATCGCGGCCGACCCCGAGCTCAAGCACCTCATCGCGCACAAATTCAAGATCAAGAACACGACGGGCTACAGCCTCAATTCGTTCGTCGATTTCGACAATCCCATCGACATCTTGAAGCATGTCATCATCGGCTCGGAGGGCACGCTCGCGCTCATCGCCGAGATCACGTACCGCACGGTCGTCGAGGCGAAGTACAAGGCGTCGGCGCTCGTGTTTTTCCCGAGCCTCAAAGAGTCGTGCCGCGCGGTGCACGACCTCACGCGTCCGCTCGTCGCGGCCGGCGAGCTCCTCGATCGCGTGTCGCTGAAATCCATCGAGGACTGGGACGGCATCCCAGACGTCATCCGCACGCTGCCGGATGGCGCGGCCGCCATCCTCATCGAGACGCGCGCCGACGATCATGAGACGCTCGAAAAGCGCATCGCGGAGACGAAGGAAGTCGTCGGCAAGTACGAGATCCTCTATCCGATCGAGTTCACGGAAGACCCGGCCGTCTATGGCCTGTACTGGCAGATCCGCGCCGGCATTTTCCCGGCCGTCGGCGGCGTGCGCGAGATCGGCACGACCGTCATCATCGAGGATGTCGCGTTCCCGCGCGACGACCTCGCAGATGGCGTCATGGCGCTCCGTCAGTCGATGGACGACCACGGCTATGGCGCGGGCATCATTTACGGGCACGTGCTCGACGGCAACGTCCACTTCGTCATCACGCAGGATTTCGAGACGGACAAAGGCAAGGCGCAGTACCAGAAATTCATCGAAGACGTCTGCGCGCTCGTCGCGACGGATTTCCACGGCTCGCTGAAGGCCGAGCATGGCACGGGCCGCAACATGGCGCCCTTCGTCGAGCTCGAGTGGGGCAAAAAAGCGTACAGCCTCATGAAGCGCATCAAGAAGGCCTTTGACCCCGAGACGACGCTGAATCCGGACGTCATCATCACGACGAACGGCCTCGTCTTCATGGAGCACATCAAGTCCATGAAGCCCGTGCATGAGATCGTCGACCGCTGCATCGAGTGCGGCTATTGCCAAGTCATGTGCCCGTCGCACCTCCTCACGCTCGCGCCGCGCCAGCGCACGGCCGTGCAGCGCGAGATCAGCCGCATGCGCCTCACGGGCGAAGACCCGGAGCGCCTGAAGCGCTTCGAGGAAGACTACGCGTACCTCGGCGACGAGACGTGCGCCGTCGACGGCCTCTGCCAGACGACGTGCCCGCTCTCGATCAATACGGGCGCGTTCACGAAGGAGATGCGCCACGCGCACCTGACGCCGGCGCGCCTCTCGGGCGCGGAAAAGATCGCGGCGAACTTCGAATCGACGAGCTCGGCCGTGCGCCTCGGCCTCACGGGCGCGCACGCGGCGCACAGCATCTTCGGCTCGCAGCTCATGAGCTTCGTCGCGAAAAAGACGCGCTCCATCACGGGCGACAAGCTGCCGCTCTGGAATCCGTGGATGCCGAAGGCCGGCAAGCTGCCGAACCAGCCCGCGCTGAAGGGCGACCGCCCGAAGGTCGTCTACTTCCCGTCGTGCACGACGCGCATGATGGGCCCGGCGAAAGGCGACTACGACCAGCGCCACCTCAGCGCCGTCATGATCGAGCTCTGCCAGCGCGCGGGCTACGATGTCGTCATCCCGGAGAACGTCGCGCGCTACTGCTGCGGCATGCCCTTCGAAAGTGAAGGCGTGTTCGAAGTCGCGGACAAGCTCGCGAAAGAACTCGAGGGCGCGCTGCTCAAGACGAGCAACAACGGTGAGCTCCCCATCCTCTGCGACATGAGCCCGTGCACGTACCGCATGCAGCACACGATGGACGAGCGTCTGAAGATCTACGACACGGTCGAGTTTTTGCATGACTTCATCATCGACAAGCTGGAGGTCCACAAGATCGACCGCACGATCATGCTGCATATGACGTGCTCGGCCGTGAAGATGGGCCTCCAGAAGAAATTCCTCGACCTCGCGAACCGCTGCGTCACGAAGGTCGTCGTGCCGGACAAGGTGAAATGCTGCGGCTTCTCGGGCGACAAGGGCTTCTCCATCCCCGAGCTCAATCAGTCCGCGCTCACGCACCTCAACGAAGCCATCCCGCAGGGCTGCGACCACGGCTACTCGAACAGCCGCACCTGTGAAATCGGCCTCTCGGCCAAAGCCGGCTTCCCCTACCAGTCCATCGCGTACCTCGTTGACGAGTGCTCGCGGTGAGGGGCGGAAAGAATTGAAAAATAAGCATTTTTGAGTATAATAGAAATATAGGGAGCGTCTGTATGACGACAGCGGAATTGATTCGTTTGCTCAAAAAGCATGGATGCTGTTTATTTCGGAATGGCTCGAACCATGATATTTACAAGAGCCCGCTGACGGGCAGACAATTTTCCGTTGGCCGCCATATGAAAGAGGAAGTGCGGACGGGGACGCTGAAGAACATTTTGCGTTCTGCGGGCATTGAGTTGCAAGATGGAAAGAAGGCGTGAACGATGAAATATTTGTACCCGGCGATTTTCACGAAAGAAGAGGATGGTATCATCGTTTCGTTCCCGGACGTGGACGGCGCGTTTACAGACGGCGCAACGATGGCAGAAGCGTATGAAAACGCGGAGGATGTGCTGAACCTCATGCTGATGTCTTACGAAGATGACAAAGAAACCATCTTACCGCCGACGGATCTCGACAAGCTTGACATGCCCGAGCATTCCATCGCAGCCCTTGTCTCGGCGGACACGGATGCCTATCGTCGCAAAGTGGACACGAAAGCGATTCACAAAAACGTCTCTCTTCCGAGCTGGCTCAACACGCTCGCAATGAAACGGAACGTCAATTTTTCAAACGTGTTGCAGAATGCGTTGATGAAGGAACTCGGTGTGTCACCGGTGTAATCTTTTTGCTTGTGCACGATTTGCGCAAGCGATGACATCCTCTTTTCAGTGCAAATGTGGTATGATGATACCATCTTGCTCGGAACAGGGGATGTTTTTTTATGCTCGAAACGCTGCTTCTCGGGCTGTTTTCCGTGGCGCTGCTTGCCTGCGTTTTGACGGATACATCGATTTTGCTGGCACTCACGTTCGGCCTCGCACTGTTCTCCGGCTACGCGCTGTGGAAAGGCAACACGATGCGCGAGGTACTCGCGATGTGGTGGCGCGGCGTGCATACGATCGTGCCGATCCTCGTGACGTTCGTGCTCATCGGTTGCATCACGGCGTTTTGGCGGGCGAGCGGCACGATTCCCGCCATCGTCTCGTACGGCGCCGCGCTCGCGACACCCTCGATCATGGTGCTTGCGACGTTCCTGCTTTGCGCGCTGATGTCTGTATTGACGGGCACGGCGTTCGGCACGGGCGCGACGATGGGTGTCATCTGCATGACGATGGCAAGAGGCGTCGGCGCCTCCGAACTTTCACAACTTTTTGTGGGCGGCGCCATCGTCGCGGGCTCGTATTTTGGCGACCGCATGTCGCCCATGTCCACGAGCGCCCTCCTCGTCGCGACGCTGACGCATACGGACATCTACCAGAATCTCAAGGCGATGTTCCGCACGGGACTCGTGCCGACGCTCCTCGCCTGTGCGATTTATTTCGCGCTCGGTTTTGTTGGTCATGATGCATTTGCAACAAATGAGGTTACTTCCAACAGCATCACAACGCTCTTCGCACAATCCTTTGACCTTTCTCATATAACCCTTCTCCCCGCCATTCTCATCATTTTGCTCTCGTTCCTCCGCTGGCACGTCCAGCGCATGATGGCTGCGAGCATCGCAGCCGCCGTCGTCATTGCTGTCGCGCTCCAAGGCATCCCGCTCGCCGACCTGCCGCGCATCGCGGTCTTCGGCTATCAGCCGGAGGGTCCCGCGCTCGCGGCCGCCATCGGGGGCGGCGGCATCCTCTCGATGGGGCGCGTCAGCGCCATCGTCGGCCTCTCGTCCTGCTACGCCGGCCTCTTCGAGGCGACGGGATTCCTTCACGCCTTCACGGAGCGCATTGCCGCGCTCGCGTCCCGCCTCACGCCCTTCGGCAGCATCTTCGTCGCCGGCCTCGTCACGAGCATGGTCGCCTGCAACCAGACGCTCTCGATCCTCCTCACGTACGACCTCTGCAAGGACATCGAACGCGACAAGGCGCAGCTCGCCGTCGGCATCGAAAACACGGCTGTCATCCTCTCGCCCGTCATCCCCTGGTCCATCGCCGCCGCCGTCCCGCTCACCGCGACCGGCGCACCCACGGCCTGCCTTGCCTTCGCCGTGTACCTCTATCTGCTGCCGCTGTGGAATCTCGGCGTGGCGATGCGGAAACGCAACTAAATATAGTTGCTAAAAGAAATGCTTTATGCTATTCTTGCAATAGGAGATGAACGTATGGGGAAGAAGGAAAAGTTGCTTGCGCGGTTGAAATCCGCGCCGAAAGATTTTACGTTTGAAGAAGCAGAAACGCTACTGGGGTATCTTTCCTACGAACGTTCCAACAAGGGGAAAACGAGCGGCTCTCGCGTGATGTTCACGCGCAAGGGTGCGAAAACGCATATTTTGTTGCACAAGCCGCATCCACGCAAGGAACTGCTCAGCTACCAGGTGCAGCAGCTGATTGACGCACTCAAGCAGGAGGGATTGCTGTGAAAAACACCATGACGTATCGCGGCTATGTCGGGAGCATCGAAGTTTCAGAAGAAGACGGCGTGCTGTTCGGGAAAGTGCTCGGCATCCGTTCTTTGATCTCTTATGAAGGAAGCACGGCGAAAGAACTCGTCGATGATTTTCATGGAGCGGTGGACGATTATTTGAGTGCGTGCGAAGCGGAAGGAACGAAACCAGAGACTGCATATAAGGGCAGCTTCAATATTCGCACGACACCAGACGTTCATCGACGCGCGGCTATCTATGCAATCAATCACAATGAGACGTTGAACAGTTTCGTGACGGAAGCGTTGGAAGAAAAACTCGCGGAAGTCGAATGAGGCCGTTTGTCCATGATCAAAATAGAAAATCTGTCGAACGAAAGGTGATCCTCATGAAAAAATCCATTCTTCCTGCGGCGTTCGCTCTTGCGTTTGCTGCCATGTCCTTTGTGCCAACCTATGGGGCCGCCGAACCGCAGCAAGCCTCGACACAATCCGCACTCCCCGACGATCCCGCCCTCGCGGCTATCCTCGCGAAAGCGGATGCCGATGCAGCGGCGAAGCGTGCAGGTGCGACGGAACAAGAGAAGCCGTCCGCACCTGCCATTGACGCGGCGGCCATCGCCGGCGATTGGCAGCTCGTGAAAGTAAATGATACGGACGCACCGTATCTCTACGTGGACAGCACGCTTCGTTTTGATGAAAATGGCACGGTCACGATCCATCAGCGGCTCAAGAACCGCGACCGCACGGACGACTGGACGGCGACGGTCACAGGTGCGCAGGACACAGGCGGCGCATGGCAGTTCACACCGGCCAATGAGACCATCACCGTCCGCAGCTACGAAAACCGCCCGGCGGCGAAGACGGATCTCGAAGACCAGATCGCGCCGTGGCTGTTCCGCTACGACGAGGCCGACCGCTACAAGAATCACGACACGCACGCGCGCACGATCCACCGCAGCTATGTCGTTACGTCGCTCGCGGACGACACACTGACCGTCGCCCTCACCTACAGCGACACGGACGGCTGCGACCCGCGCACCGTCACGCTCACCTACACCCGCGGCCTCCATGTCGTGATGGACGAAGACCGCGCCGCGCAGGAAAAACTCGACACGCCGTGGAAGACCTCGAAAGAGGCAGCGGCCGAGAAGGCAAAAGCGGAACAAGCAGCTGCCGAGAAGGCGAAAGCGGAACAAGCAGCTGCCGAGAAGGCGAAAGCGGAAAAAGAAACCGCAAGAGAAGCTGCAAGAGAGAGCGCTCCACCGGAACGCACGGACGTGGAAGAAGCCGAAGCCATCGACACGAAACATCCGACCGTCGAAGATGTCCATCGGCAGGTGGAAGATACGGGCGACGTGCCGGAATTGCGGATGACGCTGTAAATAAACTACGCGTCTGCGCTTGGAAAGGAAGCGCAGGCGCGTAGTTTTGATTCAAGGGGTTCTTACCAGCGAAGCCAGCGGATGGCGGCGTTTTGGAGGCCTGCGGCTTTGAGGCCATCGGCCTCTTTTTCTGCGCTGGGTTCGAGGAGGACCGCATCGAGGCGGCCTTCCTGGTCGAGGAACGTGATGTCCTCGAGCGTCATGCCCGGGCGGGTGTGACCGTTGAAATGGACGGTGGTGGGGGCGGTTCTGTCGAGCCAGATGCCGATGAGGTCGAAGCCGGGGGCCTCCATGAGTGCGGGCAGGATTTCGCGGACGTGCGGCCCCTCGCGCAGGATGACGTGCTGGCGCTTTGGCACGTCGTAGCGGACAGGCAGCGCGGCGGCGATGTCCTGGTGGAATTTCGCTTTTTGTCCGGCGATCATCGTGCGGTAGCCGGCGAAATCGCCCATGTGCCCTTCGTAGTCGGCGAGGCAGGCGCGGAGGCAAGCGAGGATGGCGGGAATCGCTTGCGGATCGTCGAGAAATTTGTACGATGCGGGGATCGGGATGTCGATGTCGTTCGCCGCGGCGCCGCGCCGCCCTGTGATGACGCAGCAGCCGGCGGCCGCCGCTTCGCGCGGGATGCGGTCTTGCCCCAGATGATTGCCGAAATCGATGTAAACTTTGGCACGGCTTAGGAGGTCATGCACTTCGGCCGCCGTCATGTCTTCAATGGGCGTCCACGCGAGGTCGGGCGCCGCCGCCATGAGCTCTTTCGTGAACTCCATGCCTTTGCGCGGATTGTAGGCGATGATGTCGTTTCTTGAAGTTTTAAGTACCCCCCCCCGAAAGTCCTAGATGCGTGCCAGATTGCAGGTAGTCGCCGACGAAATGCACTTGGGCATCCGGCACGCCATTCAGTCGCACGTAACGGCGTGCGTATTCGGACTGCACCCAATGCTCCATCTGCGCATCTGGAGAAAACACATAGAGCGCTTGGCGGAGCGTATGGCAGAGGAAGTAGTCCATCTGTGTTTCGAGAAGATATTTCAAATGGCCCATGTAGTTGTCGACACTCAGCCACCAAAGGACTTTGCGGATGCCCTCAAGGCGCGGGTAGACTTCTGCCATCGTCTCGGGGAAAATGAGGATGTTTTCAGGGCTTGGGTTGATTGTGGTCGTATAGGGGACATGGTATTTGCGGTACACCGTCGGCTCGGGCGTCGGGTCGTCTGTCGGATACCAGAGCCGCGCGTCAAGTCCGCGCCGCAAGAGCTCGGAGCAAAGCTGGTGCAGGAGCTCCGGCCCGCCCGAGACGGCGCGCGGGATGCTGGCGATGTAGATCGTCGTGTTCGCGTAGATTTCCATATAAGCAATCACCTCATGCATCTATTCTAACGCAGTTCTTAGTGAGAGGGCAAGGTTCAACGCACGCGTGCATTAGATTTATCGTATTTTAACGCACGCGTGCGTTAAAATATGCTCGCGTGTGTTGAAAATCATCGATTTAACGCACGCGTGTGTTAAATCGTGCGTTAACCGTGCGTTCGACCGTATTGCGCTGCAATTTTCATGAATACATGTGACCGCCGCACGCACGGCGGTATTTTTTTTCTCCTTCTTGTGGTAGAATAGAAACCGTATGAATTGGAAAGCGAGGAGTGCTTTATGAAAATCACGATCGGCAGCGACCACGGCGCCGTTGCTTTGAAAGATGAAGTCAAGATGGTGCTCGCGGAGTACGGCGACATCGAGGTCACGGACGTCGGCACGTTCGGCACGACGTCGGTCGATTACCCGGACATCGCGGAGAAGATCTGTGCCGACGTCACGAGCGGCAAGTCGGACCGTGGCATCGCGCTCTGCGGCACGGGCATCGGCATTTCGATTGCCTGCAACAAGATCAAGGGCATCCGCTGCGCATTGTGCAATGATGTCTTCTCGGCGAAGATGTCGCGCAAGCACAACGATGCGAACGTGCTCGCGATGGGCGGCCGTGTGACAGGCTTCGGCCCGGCGGGCGAAATCGTCCGCGCCTGGGTCGAGACGGGCTTCGACGGCGGCCGCCACGAGCGCCGCGTCAATAAAATTATGGCATTAGAACAAAAATAAGCCACGCAATATATGCCTCCCCCTCTGGGGGAGGTGGCCCCGAAGGGGTCGGAGAGGGTAGCGACGTAAGTCGATTCTTTATCCTTTCGATGGGGTTATGAATATAGTTTATGCGCTACCCTCTCCGCCTCGCATTCGCTCGGCACCTCCCCCAAAGGGGGAGGCGTAAGTACAAAAACCGGTTATGATGTTAATGCTATAGAGGAGGACACAACCATGAGCTTGATGGATGAATTGAAGCAGTCGGACCCGAAGGTTTTCGAGGCAATCGACGAAGAGCTGAACCGCCAGCGCACGAAGCTGGAGCTCATCGCCTCGGAGAATATCGTGTCGAAAGCGGTGCTCGAGGCGCAGGGCAGCGTGCTCACGAACAAGTACGCCGAAGGCTATCCGGGCAAGCGCTACTACGGCGGTTGTGAGTACGTCGACGTCGTCGAGCAGCTCGCCATCGACCGCGCGAAGCAGCTCTTTGGCGCGGAGTATGCGAACGTCCAGCCGCATTCCGGCGCGCAGGCGAACATGGCGGTGTTCTTTGCGCTCCTCCAGCCGGGCGACACGGTCATGGGCATGAACCTCACGGACGGCGGCCATCTCACGCACGGCTCGCCCGTCAATATGAGCGGCAAGTATTTCAAGATCGTGCCGTACGGCGTGCGCAAGGAAGACGAGCGCATCGACTATGACGAGCTCGAGCGCATCGCAAAAGAATGCCAGCCGAAGCTCATCGTCGCTGGCGCGTCCGCCTATGCGCGCGTCATCGACTTCGAGCGCATGGCGAAGATCGCGCATGGCGTCGGCGCGTACCTCATGGTCGACATCGCGCACATCGCCGGCCTCGTCGCGGCCGGCCTCCATCCGAGCCCGGTGCCGTATGCCGACGTCGTCACGACGACGACGCACAAGACGCTGCGCGGCCCGCGCGGCGGCATGATCCTCTGCAAAGACGCGGAGTTCGGCAAGCAGTTCAACAAGGCCATCTTCCCCGGCATCCAGGGCGGACCCCTGATGCACGTCATCGCGGCGAAGGCCGTCGCGCTCGGCGAGGCGCTGCAGCCGAGCTTCAAAGAATACGCGCAGCAGGTCGTGAAGAATGCGAAAGTCCTCGCGGACGAGCTCACGGCGGACGGCTTCCGCATCGTCACGGGCGGCACGGACAACCATCTCATGCTCGTTGATCTCACGAGCAAGCATCTCACGGGCAAAGAGGCGCAGAACCTCCTCGACGCCGTGAACATCACGGTCAACAAGAACACGATCCCGTTCGAGCCGCTGTCCCCGTTCGTCACGAGCGGCATCCGCCTCGGCTCGCCGGCACTCACGACGCGCGGCTTCAAAGAGGATGATATGAAAGAAGTCGCCGACATCATCGCGCTCGTCCTTGACCATCCAGAAGACGAAGCGGCGAAGGCGCAGGCAAAAGACCGCGTCGCCGCGCTCTGCAAGAAATATCCGCTTTATGAATAATTCCCTTAGCCTCCCCCTCTGGGGGAGGTGGCCCCGAAGGGGTCGGATAAGCAGACGCTTGGCGCTTTAGCGCCTTAGCGGTCGCTTATGCCGCTTGCGGCAGAGGGTAGCGCAGTAAGGAGATTAACGAACAAATGTCAGAAGAACTGAAAGTCCATCTCATCGACCACCCGCTCATCCAACACAAGCTCACGCTCATGCGTGAGAAGGAGACGGGCACGAAAGACTTCCGTGAGCTCCTCGAAGAGATCGCGATGCTCATGACGTATGAGATCACGCGGGACTTCCCGCTGAAGGACAAAGCCATCAAGACGCCCGTCGCGAAATGCACGGGCAAAGTCCTCGCGGGCAAAAAAGTCGGCGTCGTGCCGATCCTGCGTGCCGGCCTCGGCATGACGAATGGCGTCATCCGCATGATCCCGGCGGCCCGCGTCGGCCACATCGGCCTCTACCGCGACCCGGAGACGCTGAAGCCGGTCGAGTACTACTGCAAGCTGCCGAGCGACGTCGCGGAGCGCACGCTCATCATCACAGACCCGATGCTCGCGACGGGCGGCAGCTCGGCGGCGGCGCTCCAGCTGCTGAAGGAAAAAGGCGCGAAGTCCATGACGCTCATGTGCCTCGTCGCCGCGCCGGAGGGTATCCGCGTCGTCAACAAAGAGCACCCCGACGTCCCCATCTACGTCGCGGCCATCGACGATCACCTGAATGACAAAGGCTACATCGTCCCGGGCCTCGGCGACGCCGGCGACCGCATCTTCGGCACATTGTAAAGCCGTAGAAAGGCTCGCAACCTTCAGCCTCCCTCT
>Ga0256404_1008645_pt1 | contig 15161 bp, 8 predicted proteins | sample RumenRJG_01DNA_FD_185990 | JGI IMG/M metagenome (GOLD analysis project Ga0256404, IMG submission 185990) | Bovine rumen microbial communities from Lethbridge, Alberta, Canada - RJG_01 | ecosystem: Host-associated > Mammals > Digestive system > Stomach > Rumen | place: Canada: Alberta | collected...
CCGATTTCACCATGATAGGAGCATTTTGTAAACTCCTATTCCCATGGAAAGGTCATAGCAACGGCATCATCGTTGATGACTACGGCACTGAATGGCTTGTTCAGTTGACCAACGGCAAAGAAGTCCCTGTTTATAAGGATGAAGTTTTTATTGTATAGTTTTAGGAGAGTCCATCTGTCGCATTTGACATTTGGGCTCTCTTTCTTTTGGACGGCAAAAACTGTTGTAGTTCCACGTGTGGTTTGGAGAGCAATTCTGCAAATGATGATTCGATGATGATTTCAATCACCATCAAATCATTAGTTCTAATATCTGGCTTGGCGTACAAATCTACCACATACTTTCGTTATTTTGAGGATAGTTATAGCGTGGCGAAAGTTGACAAAGGGTGTTGAGAGTTTACTTTTAGGCTGTACCCGTCAGTATGTCTATAAACTCGTTGAACAAGGGAAGTTGCCGACCTCACGGTTATTGGAAGCAACGGGCCAGCAGGCCTATTACCGCCATGTGGGCGGGATAGTAATAGTAGAAGAACTTGCCGAGCCACTTCAGCCGTCCTCGCTGGCCGTTGTACATCGCCAGCAGCGGTACTGCCAGCCAGCAGGCCAGGTGGACCATGCCGTAGGTGGGACTGTGGAATATGAAGAAGGCGACGGCGTAGAGCGAGATGATGGCCATCATCCAGAGCATCTGCTTGTGGAAGCAGCCCCGGTTCCGGCCTATCATGAGTATGGCCAGCGGGGCGGCACAACTCCAGTCGGAGGTGCAGGTGAGCAGGCAGGCCACCAACGTAACACCGACCTTCTGCCATCGGGCAAGTCGCTCCATGTCCCATACTTTCAGCAGTATCAGCCCCCAGAGCAGCGGCCAGGAGATGCTCGTGGCATTGAAGAGCAGGTTGCCGAGCGGGTTGAAGCCCGACATGTTGAAATAGCAGAAGGCGAAGTGGCTCACCACGGCCAGTATGAGCAGACGGCGTAGGTAGCGGCGGAAGTCGTGCGTGTGGTGATAGCCCTCGGCCACGAAGAATATCATCATCGGGGCCGTCAGCCGTCCGATGCAGTGCAGGAATATCTGCGTCGGCGTCTCTGCCTGCTCGTAGGTCTCGATGCCCACCCATGCCATGTGGTCGATCGTCATGGCGACGATGGCGATGACCTTCAGTGCGTTGCCGCTCAGTCCTTTTTCCGTCATTACTCTAATCATGAGTCCAGTTTAAAAAGTCAATATAGTCTTCGAACTGTCGCGTTAGCCACTCCCCTCTTGAACCCTGCCCTTACGGGGAGGGGTGCCCTTTGGGCGGGGTGGGGTCTGTAATATCCTGATAGCGAATAAGATACTGACCCCACCCCAACCCCTCCCCTACAAGGGAGGGGAGGGGCTGCGCCTTCGCCCGCGACATGTTGGGACTTTTTAAAGTGGACTCAATTATAATGTTTACGATTATTATCCAGTTCTTCATTTTTAAAAAGGAAACGGGGATGTACCCCGTCTCCTCGTTGTAATTGATATTATTTCTTCAGTTTAATTAAGACCTTGAGTTTTGCTCGAGCTCGTTCACGCTCGGAAGTGAGAGACTTTTCTCTCACTTCACTCGCTTAATCACGACCTTGAGCTTTGCTCGAGCTCGTTCACGCTCGGAAGTGAGAGATTTTTCTCTCTCACTTCACTCGCTTAATCGTGACCTTGTTGCCGTGGTGGATATACACTCCGGGCTGGGTAGGCTTGCGGCCAATCTTGAAGCCCTGCAGGGTGTACCAGTCGGAATCGTCGTCGGTGGGGGAACCATCGACCGCGATGATGCCCGTGAGGAAACGGCTGAGGTCGATGACGTAGGGATCCCACGACGTGCCGATGTTGTCCTCGCTGACGTACATCAGCGAGTTGTCGATGTCGATAATCTCGCCGTCGATGCAGGAGCGCAGCGTCATGGGCTGGCCGGCCCCCTCGCCGCTGATGACGAGGTAGTAGAGGCCGCGGCTGCTGGCGCGGGCCGCGCCACGGCACTCGTCGCCGATGAAGGCGCCCACCTCGCAGGTGTCGACGGGAGAACCGTCGGCCGCGAGCAGGCGGATGACCATCGTCATGTTGCTGGGATAGAGGCCGAGTTCCACGGGGTGGAAGATGCGCAGCTCGTCCTCCTCAGCGGCGCGGCGCGGTGCTGCCATGCGTGCCTTTGCCGATGCCGACGATGCCGCAGGATAGAGGAACGACTTCCCGGTGCTGTCGTTGGTGAAGTAGAGGTAGCCGTGGCCGCCCTCCAGGGCTTTCAGGCTGCCCTCCCAGCCGTAGGGGCCGTAGATGGCCACGGCGGTCTGGCTCTTCACGATGTCGCCCGTCTGCGGGTTGGCGGCTGCCAGCGCCTCGTTGACGGTCATCGTCGTCAGCGGCGTGTAGGCTATCCAGTTCCAGCCCTTCGAGAGCGTGACGGCGCGTTCTGCGTCCTCCTTCAGCTGTCGGCCCGAGACGGCGAGCAGGCTGTTCGGGGCCTCCTTCTTCGTGGTGGGCAGGCGGTCAATGCGCAGCTTGTACATGGCGTTGGCCACGGGCTGCAGCGTGCCGTTCCACTCGGCGCCGTTGTAGTCACTGAACAGCGTGCGATCCTTGATGAGCAGCTGCCAGTCGGCATAGTCGGCGAAGATATGGTCGAGGTAGGGCGATTTCGGCACCACGCCGAAGGCTATCCAGTTCCAGTTCAGGTGTACGGGTATGAGCTGCTCCACGTTCTCGCTCTTCGTCCAGATGGCGGGATGGTCGAAGTTGCCTATCAGCCGGTCCTGCTGGAAGGTGATGTCGATGGGGGAGCCATCGACCGCGATCTGCGCGTCGGTGTAGGCCACGCCCTGCGTGGCGTCCCAGATGCGGAAGGTCAGGGCCTTGCCCCTGTCCTTCGCCTTGGTGTCGTCGCCATAGACATTCATCGTCACGTAGGCTGCTCCGCGCACACGCTCCGGCGAGGCCACGCCTCGGCACTCGTCGCCGATGAAGGCAGCCACCATGCTCTCCGCGTTCTCCATCAGTATGCCGTTGATGTACACCTGACCCACGATGCTCATCTGGTGCTGGTACTTCGTCGGGTCAACGGCCCACTGCGGCCGTTCGCCGCGCACCTTCATCACGATGCGCATCGGCTCCTGTATGCCGTTGTTGCCCTGCAGGCCGATGGTCGCGTCGTAGTTGCCCACGGGCGTCAGCGGGTTCACCCGGAAGCGCAGCGTCTTCGTCCTGAGCGGGCTCACGTCGTCGCTGCGCTCGCTATCGACGAGCGAGAGCCACTGCGGCATATTATATAAGGTGTAGTACTCCGTGCTGCCGCTCTTGTTCTCGATATCGACGTCGAAGGTATAGTCCTCGCCGTACTTCTTGATGACGTTCACCGAGTCCTTCATCCACTTCAGCGTGTTCTGCTGCACGTATGCCGTCCAGCGGATGGGCTGCGACTCGTTGCCGTGCAGGTCGCGCACCTTATCGACGGTGATGTTGAGCGTGGTGCCCTCTAACTGCCGCGCCGTGAGTCCGACCATCGACAGGTTGATGACCACCTTGCGGTCCGAGGCCACCGGCGTGGCGGTGAGCACCGTCTCGTCGGGCGCGTTCTTCAGCGGCGGCGTGAGGGCGATCAGGCTCGCCGTGTCGGCGGGCAGCACCATGGCAGCGGCCTTCGGAGCCATGTTCTCCAGCGCAATCACCTTCGTCGTGACGCCGTTCTCCTCGCCCGTCTTCTCGAAGGGATAGTAGGCCACGAGTCCGCGCGAATACACGTCGGCGGTGTCTATCGTGTTGTACATGTTGCCGAGCAGGCGGCTCTCGCTGAGCGCGGCGTGCCAGATGCGAATCTCATCGACGAGGGCCAGCATCTCGTTGTTCCTGCCCACGACGAGGCTTGTGCCCTGCATGGGCGGCACGTCGGCCTCGGGGATGACCGCCGTGCGCTGTCCGTCGAGGTAGAACGAGGCGGCCTGTCCGCGCACCACGTTCAGCGCGTAGTGGTGGTAGCGGCGCAGGTCGGGGAAGGCCTCATGGCTGGCTACCACCTGCGACTTCCCGCCGTAGTCGAGCACCAGGTTCTGCAGGCTGTCGAAGCGCAGGTGCAGGTTCGTCACCTTGTTCAGGTTCGTCATCGGGCTGTACGGGTCGGGCGTGGCGGTCTCAAACACCGTCTCGCCCTTCGGGTTGCCGCTCTTGTTGTACCACATCTCTATGGCGTAGCTCTCGCCATCGCTGGTGCCCACCTGCGTGATGTCGGCCATGACACCCTCCGGCTTGTTGATCATCAGCCCGTAGTTCTTGTTCTCCAGCTTCCACATGTCCTTCACCACGAAGTCGTGCGTGTGGCGCAGGTCACCGGCCACGGTGCCGTGGCCCTCGTCCATGGGCCAGAAGTTGGCCAGTCCATAGACGTAGCCGTCCTTGGCATTGTACTTCTCCTCGTTGGCTTTCGACAGGTCGCGGCAGTAGTTGTACAGTCCCAGCGAGTGGATGTCGGCCTCCACGGGGCCGAGGTACAGGCAGTTGTCCGAGAGGTAGTGTACGGCCTGCACGTTCTCCATCGTCACCGGCCGGTTGCTGAACAGGTAGATGTTCTTCTCGTCCTGCAGGGCCAGCATGTTGAACACCTTCTTCTCCGTGTCGTAGTTCAGGGCGAAGAACGTCCACTTGTCCTTCGGCACGGCGGCGTCGCTGCGGTAGGTGTTGTTGCTCATCGTCACGGTGACGTAGCCGTCGTCGCCGATGCTCAGGGCGAAGTTGTCGGTCTTCTCGCCTAAGTGCAGGATGGTGCCCGCCTCGTGCCAGTTCAGCCAGAAGTCCATGGCGAAGCTGCTCGTCAGGAACACGGGGTTCACCGTGCGCGGCATCATCTCCTCGAAGGGCACCAGCTGGTAGGCCACGTCGTGATGCACCTCGCTGCTGTTCAGCTTCGCCGTGACGACGACGTTGTCGCCGCCCACGTAGCCCGGCACGATGTCCTCGTTGAACTCGATGGCCATCTGGTCGCCGTAGCCCAGTATGCCGTTGGCGGGCGCCGGCGTGTAGAGGTTGATGGGCCGCTTGCGGTCCTTGATGACGGCGGCCACGTCGCTATACACGTGTACCATCTCCGTGCCATAGGGCGTGGTGGTGAAGGCGCGGAACTCGTAGTTGCCCTCGGGGTAGGCCAGGTTGCTCGTCATGTCGAGTGCCAGGCGCAGGTCGCCCGTCTTGGGCAGCAGCTTGTGGCTCAGGCTGTCGCGGCCAATGGTGTCGTTCTCGTTCACCCACCACGTGTGCAGGTCGGTCCACTGCGTGCTGCCCTGGAAGCGGTACTGCACGCCCACGTTCCTGAGGTTCTTGAACTGGCGGTTGAAGCCCTTCAGCTTCATCTGCAGCTTTCCGCCGGGCGTGTTGCTGTTCACCACCGGCTCGTCGATGGCCAGCTCGACGGGCGACGACGACGGCACGAAGTGTACGTTCAGCTTGCACTCGTCGTAGATCTTGGTAGGCTGATACTGCGATTCAAACCACAGTACGACGCCTTCGTAGTCGAGCACGCTCTGGTCGGTCTGGCGCACGGTGATGACCTTCTTCACCGTCTGGCCGGCGGGTATCATCACGCCGCGGCCGTTGGCCGGCACGCCGTCCATCAGCACCTCTAAGCCTTGCTGGTTGTAGATCTCGGCCACGTCGAGTAAGTAGGTGAACGGATACGTCTGGTTGGTCGTCGTGCCGTTGGTCAGGTGCAGGGTGAACTGCCCCGTGCCGCCGGCGGGTATGTCGGTCAGCGTGGCGCTCGTGGCGCCCACCTCGCCGTCGGTGCTGATGCGTATGACGGGCTGCTCCATCTGCTCTGTGCCGTAGGAGATGACGTGCTTCTTCTCCGGTTCGTAGTACTGGGCCAGCTCCTCGCCCTCGTAGGGGTTGTAGCTCTGGCCGCCACGCAGCACGAAGATGTCGCCCCAGCCTCGCGGCGAGCGGAGGATGTCGACGCTGAAGTCGGTGCCGGGATTGCCGTCGTTCAGCTCATAGTCGAACTCGGCGTAGTTATGCTTGTTGTCTTCAGCATCACCTTTTGATCGGTTGGCAATGCTTCCTACTTCACCCTTAAAAATCATGTTGTATGCAAATGACAGTCCATGACTCACGCCGAGACCAATCTTGGCTTCGCCTACAAATCCCACGTGGGAAGTACTATTTTCAGTCTTTACCCATGTGGAATCGCGGCGTATAGAGTAGGTATAGCTGGTGCCGCCGTCGAACGAGCGGTTCTCCTTCAGGTATGTATCACGCGCAGCCATGGCCTCTAACTTGTCCTGCTCGTTTTCGGACAACAGTTTTTTCCAGTTGCTCACCGAACTGTTGTAGTAGCTCACCATGTCTTGCGACTTACCCTTCTTGCCTTGCTTCCACACGTAGGTGCCTTCCTCGCCGTAGCCTTCTTCGCCGGGTTCCTTCCACGTCAGATAGACATCCTGCTCGGTGTTGTTCACATAGCTCTTGGCATCAGCCTCCTTCATGTATTCCAGCAGGCTGTTGCGTGTGTCAATCAGTTTGGGTATCATCGTCTCCTCTATCTCGCGGGTGGTATAGACGAAGTCGGTTTTGAGTTCGTCGTTGATGGCCACGGTCTCCTTCAGGCCTAAGACGATGCGGCCGGCCTCGCGGTGGAAGCCCAATTTGCGGCAGGTGCCTACGATGAAGTTGTGCGACTTGCCGATGAACAGGTCGCCCTTGGCACCCACATACCGTGAGCCGGTGCTGCTGCTGATGTTTTCGGCAGTGGTCTCGACGAAGGTACTGTCGTTGGTCGTCGTCCAAGTGAATGAACCCTTCTCACCCACCGTTGCAGTCTGCTCGGCTTTTTGGCTTGAGACGATGGCAAAACCGACGCCACTGACAGTTTCCAATTTTGTACCATGGAGTATTTCAATTTGCACGCTTTCGTCCAAGTAGGTTCCCTCTGTCTCTCGCCATAGTTTCGTTTTGCTGGTGCCCGTCTTCCACGTCACCTTGCTCTTGGCGCCTGGCGGGTCGCGCAGCACCATATCCACATGGTCGGGGCCTTCGGTGATGAAGTTGTCGCCGTTGGTCAGCTCGCCTAAGACGATGCCGTCCAGCGACTGTCCGCTGTAGGTGCGCTTGTTGCGCTCGAAGGTCATGCTGTAGCGACGCGTGTAGGGGTCCGTCACGTTGGGGAAGCCGGTGGTGAAGGTGACGGTGTTCCGTCCTTCTTTGTCCAGCAGCATCTGGGTGCGCTTGGGCTTCGGGATGTCGCCGGGCTTCAGGCCGGTCTGGCTGGCGTCGAGCACCTTGGCCACCACGTCCTGCGTGTTGCTCATCTCGTTGGTCACGGTCACCAGCAGTCCGTTCAGGGCTATGGTGTCGTTCACCGCCTTGTCAGTGCCCTGGTCGTAGTTGGTGTACAGCTCGTAGCCGCGCACGTCGAACTTATACTCCTTGTTGCGGGCAAAGACGGGGTAGTCGTAGTTGTACTTGATGCTGCCGTCGGCCTCCACCACCCAGATGTCCTTGATGTCGGCCTCCTCGGTGTTGCTCAGGCGGTATTTCAGCATCTCCTGCTCGCCGAAGGCTTTGCTGCCCTGCTGGGTCACGACGAGCTGCGGCTGGGCGAAGTAGGTCTTCACCATCTTCGTGTTGTAGCTGTACTTCACCCACGCCGTGTCGGCGCTGTTTTCCAACGCCATCCGCACCGAGTCGCTGTGCATGTCGTTGCGTACGCTGGTCAAGTCTATCTCCGGCAGCTCGGTGAACTCTATTGGGTTGGCCGACTTGTTCGACTCCACCTTGATGCTCTTCACCGTGTATTTCAGCGGGGGCAGCAGGGCCGAGAACTCGCCCGTCACGGAGTCGGTGTGTATGAAGATGTAGTGGTCCTCGCCGTTGCGGAAGCCGGTGTGGGTATGGCTGTTCACGCTCACCGTGTCGCTCGCCCACGTGCGGTTCTGCTGGTGGGTCTCGGTGGTGCCCGTCTTGCAGTTGAACGACAGCTTCTCGCTGTTCACCTTCAGCGTGATGGTGGCCACGCCGATGTTGTTCACCGACGGTCGGCCCACGATGCGCTCGTTATGGCCGAAGCCCACGCCCAGCGAGTCGTTGCGCTCGCCGCCGGCCACGCGGCCCACGAAGTTCACCATTGTGGAGTCCTGGAAGTTGTAGTTCACGGCGTCGGCGAAGTTATACCTGCCGGTCAGGGGGAAGCGGCCGCCGGCCACCATCTTGTGGTTGTCGAGCCTCACCTCCACGAAGTGTTCGCCTATGGGCACGCTCACCTCGTAACGGCCCTCGTCGTCGGTCTGTATCAGCTTGCCGTCCTTCGACTGTGGCTGACCATCGACGTAGAGGATGGCGCCCTCCACGGGGATGTTGGTGTCCACGTAGTGTACCTTGCCCTTCATGGGGAAGCTCGACACGTCCTCGAAGTCGATGTTGTTGGCCGTCAGGCTCGTCGGGCTGACGAACATCGAGCGTGTGCCGGGCGAGAACTCGTGGATGCCCATCATCGGAGCCACCTCGTAGTTGGTGCCACCGCTCTGGAAGGGGATGCCCTTGATGATATAGTTACCCTTGCTGTCGGTCATGCCGTAGAGCTTCAGCCGCTGCGGACTGTTGGCGTCGGGCAGCACGTTGGCGCCCACCTCGGGGTGGTTCAGCTGGTAGAGGCCGTCCTGGCAGGCTATGTCGAAGGCGTAGTGCTTCACGCTCAGGCCCTCGTCGAGGGGCCAGTAGAGCACCATGCCCTGCTCCGTGCCGCCCAGGATGCGGGCGTAGTTCTCCGTAATCTCGTCCTCGCTGAGGGCGCGCTTCCACAGGCGCACGTCATCGACATGGCCCTTGAAGCCGTTGCCCAGCGAGCGCGTAGCCTCCGGACCGCCGATGCTCAGCGTGGGCAGCGTGGCCGTGGTGCTGCTGACGGCGTTCCACGTGGTGGCGGCAGCGGCCATCGTGGCCTTCTGCAGCGATTCCGTGCCGGTGTAGAACGTCCACGTGCCGCCGTTATAGACGGCTGCCACGTGGGTGAAGTCGATGTTGTCGAACACGAGGTTCTGGAACTCCTGCTCCGTCGTGCCGCCCTTCGAGCGGTCGATGGCATAGAGGTGGAAGCGGCCGCCCGACTCCTTCACGCCTATCTCCAGCGCGCCGGCTATCTGCACCAGCTGCTGCTGCGACGCGCCGCCGGCTGCCGTGCTCTGCGGGCGCGCCCACAGCTGCAGCGTCAGCGGCTGCTGGCCGTTGAGCACACTCTCATACGTACTGCCGTCGGCACGCCACTGCAGGCCCGTACCGTCGCCGTCGATGCGGCGCGAAAAGTACTGCGGCTGGTTGTCGTCGGTGGTGCTCGCCTTCACCAGGTTCACCCTTACGCCCTCCACCGCCGTGCCGGAGCCGTAGGCGATGTGGCCGGTGATGGTGCCGCGGGCCTGCGAGAAGCCGGGCTTGATGATCATGTCGCTCTGCTTCAGCTGCTCGTCGCACAGGGCACCGAAGGCTTGCACCGCATACTCATAGTAGGTGCCGGCCTGGGCGCGGTCGTCGGTATATTCGTATTCGCTGAAGGTGCCGTGCTTGGAGCTGCTCAGCGTCACCCAGTCGCTCTCGCCCACGATGCGGCGCAGCACGCGGTAGTAGATGTCGTGCTCCCGGTCGGGGCTCTCCACCTTCCACGCCACCACCACCTTCTGCTCCTCGGTGCCGGTGGTCACCGACAGGTCGCTGATGTAGGTGCTGGAGGGCAGGCTGGCGCCGAGAATGTCGGAGCGGAACTGGGTGTTGTTGACCATGACGCTCACGCGGTACTCCTTGGGGTCGCAGGCTGAGCCGGCGAGCCTCACCTCGGCGGTGTGCTTGTTGGGGTCCAGGCTGAGCTGCTGCTCCTCGGTCCAGGAGTTGCTGCTGCCCGAACTGCGGCTCTCCACGCTCCACTTCAGCCCGTCTAAGGGGATGTTGTACTCCCACGTCAGGTGTATCTTGTCCGTTTCGCTCTTGTCGTGCGTCAGCGTGATGGGTATCTCCAGCTTGTTGCTGATCGAGGCCTCGTTCCACAGGTCGTAGTCCGTGGGCGTGCTGCCGTTGCCGTAGCCGGGCAGCTGGGCCAGGTTCTCCCTGTACTTGTTCTCCAAGACCGAGGGCAGGAAGATGACGCGGTAGGTGTAGTCCTTGTTGTAGTCGATGCCTTCGTCGGTCAGTTTCAGCGACGAGTCGTCGCCGTTCAGCGTCTTCACCAGCGTGTAGTCGGTGGCAGAGCCGCCCTTCGCATAGCGGATGACGTACCACTTGCCGTCGTAGCGGCAGGCGACGCTCTGTTCCTTATTGCCGTTGTAGCCCTTCGCCTCGTCCTGGCGCGTCCACGTCACGACGTTCTTCTTGTTCCACTTGTCGAACTCCACCGACACCGATTTCGGCCGCGTAAAGGGCTTCACGAAGAAGCCGTCAGCCCAGGGCTGGTACAGTGTGTAGCCCGTGGGAATCCATGCATCAGAGTCATCGGGCTTCACTATGCCGCGACATTCCACGAAGACCGGCACGGTGTAGGCACCCTTGGCTTTGTCTGCCGACGGGGTGAGCGGCCAGTAGCTGTACGCCATGTCCATCTTGCCGTTCGTCTCGTTCGTGTAGGAAATCGCGCTGCCGTCGGCAGTGGTGAAGGTGTTGTTCCTCGAACTCTTATTGTCGTTGTCGTAGTGGTAGTACAGGTTCATGTTGTAGCCCTGCGCGTCGTAGCTGCTGTTGTTACGCTTGTCGGGCACGCCGGCGGCCTTGAAGGTCAGCGTGCCATCGTTGCCCCAGTCCACCGAGAGCTTGGGCATCGGCTTTTCAGTCTCAAGACCGCTCAATGTGAAGTCTTTCTCGTATTCTATCCAGCCCACATTATACGTGTAAACGTTATTATCCCCTCTACACGTCACCGTCTGTTTCATCACGATGCGTTTCACACCATCTTCAAATGCCTTGTTCGAGGGCGCGTAGTACACTCGGACATTATTACTTTCTATATTGCTAACCCATACCTTTCCCCAGCTATGGTCGACAGTTTCCAATGGAGTATAGGAATCTTGTCCATAATCTTTCTTCCACTTTTCGACCAAGTGCTTGGTGCCGTCGGATGTCACCAGATAAATCTCTCCTTCGTATAAATTATACTTAGGAGAATCTAAATAATCGTACCCATACAAATGATGACCAACAATGGTCCCTAATTCACTCTTATTAAAATAAGGGTAAATTACTCTGACATCGAATCTCCAATAGAACTGGTCATTGTTGATGTTGAACTTATCCTTGGTTTCAAAATAGGCATATTCAGGATACAATGAAGGGTAAAGGAAGCGAGAATCTCCATAACATTTGTAATTTCCTCCCCCAGCGTCTGTTTCGGTACGATCAAAGTCCCAGCCGCCCGCCCTTGCCTGCGGGCTTCCCCCGATGAGCAGTGCGAGCATGAGCATGAGCACATGCCAGCGCGTGGCCCGGCGGCTGCGCTCAGGCAGAAGCCTGTGCCGCAGCATCGCCAAAAGTTGTTGCTTACTTGTTTTCATTGTCTTTTCAGTTTGTTATACATTGAATTTTTGTGTCTATTACTGTTTCGTCAGCCTCAGCCCCGTGGCCTCCACGTACTCACCCTCGGCGAGCGTGGCCTTGGCCGTGCCGGTGTAGGTTCTATTTTTGAAACTATTAATCAGAATCAACCCTCCAATTCTCAATCTTGAGTCCTGGTATCCGCTCGAAATGTCTTACATTGTCAGTAACCACCGTCAAACCTTCAGCAAGTGCATGACCACCGATAAGCATATCGAACTCATCAATGAGTTCCCCTTTTTGTTGAAGATTGGCTTTGATTTGCCCGTATCCATCAGCCTCTTCAGGCAGAGGCAACACCATGAAACGGTTTCGCAACATATTTATACGCACCATCTCTTGGTCGAAATATATCTGTTTGCTATATTTTGCCTTGTAAGCACCATAGTAAAGTTCCTGCAGCGACACTACAGACATACAGCACCGGTCGAAACCTGCATGTAGGATGCGGTTGATGACTGAGCGGTTGCCATGAACAAACTCTATCAAGATGTTTGTGTCCAGCAGATATTGCTTATTCTCCATCGTGCAGTGGCTTTAGGTTACGTTCTTCAAAATGGTGACTCTCACGTATCATCTGCTTGGCTTCGTCGGCAGTCATTGGATTGTCGTAGGGCGTTGCCAGAAACTGACGCACAAACTCTTCATCAGCAGTGAAATGCTGTTCTTCATCCTGCATCGTATCGACAAGATACGCTACAACTGTTAGTTTCTGTTCGCGAGTCATTCCTTTCATTAACCCCATATATGGTGCCATTGGGGTTGACATCATCTTTAAAATTGTTGTCATCGTCCTAATGTTTAAATATTATACCGTGTGCAAATTTACAAATTATTTCGGAATTTCCTTGCATCAGAGGCAAAAAATGCATTATTCATTTTGCGTCAGTTTCAGCCCTGTGGCAACGACGTATTCACCCTCGGTGAGCTTTGCCTTTGCGGTTCCGCTATAGGTGTTGCCGCTGCCGTCGGTGACGGTGAAACTGAAGGTGCGTTGAGCGCTGGTGGGTAGCAGGGCGACATAGACTGCCGCCTGCGCCGTCGGACAGTTGATGGTGAGGGCTTCTGAGCTGCCCGCCGCGCCGGTGGCATGCACGCCGGCCTGGTCTAAGCTGACACCATCTTCTTTCAGGCTCACCGTGGCCGTCTGCGGATAAGTGCCCACATCACCGCCGATGCCGCCATAGCTGATGGTGAGCGACTTGATGGGGATGACAGCCCCGCCGTCCTTGTTGACGAACGAGAACTTGCACACCGTGAGCAGGCTCTTCATCTTCGGCATCGTGGCATCGGCGGTAGCATCGGTCACGGAGTTGACCAGTGCCTTGCCATAGACGTAGTGGAAGCGTGTGGCCAGCCCGGCGAGCGTGCCGTCCTGACCGCTGAGCGCAATGGTGTATTGGCTGTTGGTGGTGAATGTCGCGGCGGGATAGACCACGGCGAGGTAGTCGCCCGCGCTGCACGTCACGTTGCCCGTGAACTGCGAGGTGGCGGCGGTGGTCGTAGCCGTCAAGTTGCCAGAAACAGGTACGTCTTCTTCACCATTATACTGCATCCTGCTCAGGTTGCAGTACGTCAGGGCGTCGCCCGCCGTCCACTTGGCGGTGAGGCCGTCGTCCTCGGTAAGCGAGGCACGTGTCAGTGCCTGGCGAGCCTCCGCCGCACCGTCGTCCGCCTCCGTGATGGTGAGTCGGCGCACCTTCACCTCATTCTCTACAGGCGCTTTCTCCGTTTCCTTGGTGCTCTTCGTGTCATCGTCGCCCGAGCACGCAGTTGCCCCGGCAAATACCAAACCGCCGAGCAACCAGCTCATGATGTAGTGTGTTCGTTGTCGCATAATTGTATCGTGTATTTTGTCGTTTGAATACTTAGGGCTCGCTTGGTGTATAGTCGTCCTGGCTGAATCCGCTTCCCGACTTGCCGTAGCCGGAAATCTCGCCGCTCACCGTGAGCAGCTGCTGCTGTGCGTGGAGGGCAACCACTCTCGCCGTCGGTTTCGTGTACGTTTTCTTCATTGTAGTAACTGTTTTTTGAATGATATAAAATTTGCAAACCGTTGAAAAAAACAAACAGGCTTCCCATACATGTTAAATCTGCGGTTTAGCAGCCTTTCGGCTGCAAAGGTAACAATTTTCAGGCAAAAAACCGCATGCTTTGAGAGTTTTAACGTGATTTCGTCCACAGAATCTGTCCTTTTTGTCAGGAAATTGTTATTTTAAAGTTACGTAGTTGAACCCTTGCGTGGAACGATGTGAGCCCACGAAACTGAAATCATAATTCATCTTGAAATACTAATCTATGAGGAAGGTCTTTCCCACGCGCCTTCTTCCATAAACAATAACAAATTCCGAACGTTCTGACTCCATGCAGTCCCGTAGCATAGAGCACTCTCGGTCTCTCGCAATAAGCTTCTGTTCCATATTGATGATCTTTTATTTGCTGGCAAATACAAACTCACAGAATCCACGTCGATATTTTTCTACTATTTAACACACAAGTCGTTGATATAAAACGACTTGCAAATTCTGGGGTTGAATTTCTCTCAGATACACAATACTGGGGCACTATCGTGCGTTTTATGATAAAACGGATGGAATATCATCAATGGAAAAGTATGACAGACATAGAAAAATGAATATGATAATGAAAAAAATTTGGAAGGCCATCTTTGTGACAGGGCTGCTCTGCCCGAACAGTGCACAGGTCATAGCACAGACGGCAGCAACGGTACGTTTTGATGCACAAAGCACCCACCAGCACATTACCGGATTCGGCGGCTTTGTCTGTTCGCCACAGTTCGGACGGATGCATAGGCCTCATCTCGCTGACGAACAACAACTGGTCATCGAACCTGCAATTCACCTTTGGCGATGTCTACCTGACCGACGGCGCCAACAGCCTATATGCCGGAATACTGGGCGGTGACTATGTGGCCGACGACAGCTACGTGCTCGACTTCTCGACAGACCCATCCTGCACCAGCATCGACATGACGGCAGTAACAGGTCTGCCTGCCACCCTGCCTTGGTTAGAGGGCAGCAACCGCGTGGTCTATGTGTCTGACAATAGCGAACTGTCGGGAACGAATGTGGTCAAGAACGGTGTCTGTGCCTCGTTAGTGATTGACGAACGCTTCGGGCCCTTCCGGCCTGCCTACACCTTCACCGCTACCCAGGCATCCTACACCTGCGAAGTCGATGGTCAGCACATCGTGCAGCTGCCCTTCCTCTCTACAGCGCCCGAAGGCGTTAATGTCTATGCGCTGACAGACGACCTCATACCTGTAGCAGTCACCATCGTGCCCGCCCATCAGCCTCTGCTGGTCGAGGGAGAAGGTGTGGTGACGTTCCTCGGTTCGGGCGAGGTAAGCTATTCACCCTGCCCGTTGTCCGACGACGTTCTGCCCATAGCAACACCATCGGGTATTCAAAACATAGGCAACATATACGCAAACGAGTCGCCCATCTACAACGGGTCAGCGGATTTTCCCGGTTGGCAGGTGCAGGCTAATCAAGAATAAAGTGTGGCCAGTCTGTACATGAAGAACTTGATGTCCCCGACACCTCTGAACTGAGTCCTGAAAGCCTTGATTT
>Ga0256404_1008647_pt1 | contig 15156 bp, 7 predicted proteins | sample RumenRJG_01DNA_FD_185990 | JGI IMG/M metagenome (GOLD analysis project Ga0256404, IMG submission 185990) | Bovine rumen microbial communities from Lethbridge, Alberta, Canada - RJG_01 | ecosystem: Host-associated > Mammals > Digestive system > Stomach > Rumen | place: Canada: Alberta | collected...
AAAGATCTCGAATCTTTGTGTATTTATCTTCATCAGGAATCATGACGGCGAGAGCAGCTTGGGCAAAACGGTTATTGATTACGACACCGGCCGTGGAAATGCCGACCGCATCCACGGAAGGAAGGTGTTCTTTTCCCCTGCGATAACTATCTAGAATGCCATCATAAAGATAATGCCAATCCGTTTGTTCTTTCGGCAACCATAAGACTTCTTCGGAAAAGACGGTTTTTCCGTCAATCGTGGCCGTGACTTTACGGTCGCTGCCACCTAAATCAATGCCAATCCGGTTGCCTTTGAAGCCTCCGCCAAGAACGATTCGTTCTTCTTTTGTTATCGGAGGTTCTTCTGTATAGCAAAGCTCAAACTCTTTGCCAAACATCCTCCCCATCTCTTTCAGATTGAGAGAAAGTGCTTCATCTTGCTTTATTGCCTTCAGCAAATAATCATACATGGCTTTGTCTCCAGAAAAGGTGAACTTCTCTCCTCCCACCATCCAAAGCAAGATAACCATCAAAAGACGAACATAAGGATAAGATTCCTTTGAGTCTTTTGTGATTTTCGTTGGATACGTGTAAGAGATTTTCTCTCCTCTGGAGATCGTCAAAAAGAAGGGGACGTGCCCCTTCTCCTCGAAAGAAGCCAAAGATTCATAGACCGGAATAAAACCAGGGTCGTATTTTAGCTTCTCGATCATGTTATTTTCCTAAGCTCAACGTGCCATGAGCAATGCATTTTTCACTCTTCTTATCAAAGAGAAGAATATTGTCGCTAGAGAAATCCACATGGATGACCTGGTTAAGTTCAAAGGATTTGCCACCGAAGATAACGGAAGTAAGCAAGAATCCATCAACATTCATACGGATGGTCGTTTCCATGCCAGAAGGCATACGAGAATAGACTACGGCTTCCAATCCTTTTCCTGCTTCGGTAAGGGAGAAAGCTTCTGGACGGAGACCAATGACGAAATCATCATCTTCAATTGTCTTCTCATCCTTGCGATCAATTGTGCCATTAATGGTGGCGATGTGGTAGTTGAATGCGGTATCTTTGTTCCCTTTTTCCACATATCCTTTTGCCGCTTTACGTTCTTCCAAGATTCTAGCCGCTTCTTGCTCTTCTGCCTCCCTTTGAGCCTTCTCTTCTGCTAAAGAGAGAGGTTCGTTTGGCTTAAAGATAAGTTTACGATCTTTGAAAGCCGTCAATTCGATGGATCCGTCAGCAAGTTGTTTACCTTTTGCTTCAACGAAGGAAATGCTAGGGTTGCCAACGAAATCGGCGACAAAGAGATTGTTTGGCTTGTTATAGGTGTCAAGCGGCGCCATATATTGCTGTAGGGTGCCGTTGTTCAATAAGCAGATATGGGTTGCCAAAGTCATTGCTTCTAATTGATCGTGAGTGACATAGACAAAGGTCGCCCCTGTTTCTAAGTGAAGACGTTGCAATTCCGAACGCATCTCCAAACGGAGTTTTGCATCAAGGTTGGAAAGCGGTTCGTCCATGAAGAAGACTTTTGGTCCTGGCGCAAGAGTACGGGCGATGGCAACACGTTGTTGCTGGCCACCAGAAAGCTCGGCAGGATAACGTTTCAAGAATTCTTCGACTTTAACGATTCTAGCTGCCGCGTGCAGTCTTTTTTCGATTTCTTCTGCCTCAAGATGACGTTCTTTTTCCATCACCTTGCCATCGGCATCAACCAATTGATGTTGTTCATCGATGGTAATCCCCTTGGCGGCATATTTGTCTTCAATTTCTTTAAGTTTTGCCTCGCATTCGGCGATTTTTTGATCAGCGACAGCCTTTACATCGGCAGCGCTTTCTAAATGAAGGTTATAGATCTCTTTAGCGGTCATCTTAGAGACTTCATATTCATCGATGATTCTAAGAACCGCTTTCTTAGGGTCGATCTTATCTTTGGTTAAAGACTCATTGATATAACGTACCACACGTTCTGGGTCTTTAAGGATTTCGATGATCTCCGCGCGGGTCATATGATCATAAGCGTGGAGGGGGAGAAGTTCTTTCACGTTCTTCAAACCAAAGGTGATGTTTTGTTCTACCGTCATATTTGGCCAAAGAGCGTAGTTTTGGAATAAGAAACCGACATTACGTTTGTTTGGCGGCACATTGATTCCTAAATTTGAGTCAAAGACAACACGATCCCCGATTTCGATTCGTCCGGAAGTCGGCGTCTCTAAACCAGCGATCATACGCAAAATGGTGGTCTTGCCACAGCCAGAAGGGCCGAGCAAAGTAATGAAGGCTTTATCTGGAATCTCTAAGGAGACATGGTCAGTCCCGTAGAAGTCTTTCCAGCGTTTTACGACATCAGTCAATACAATTTTTGGCATATTATTTTCCTCCAACGCCTTTATCGATAGAAGCACCGGTGATCTTGTTAATGATGAAGTTGATGACCAAGACGGTGATGATGATGAGCAAGTTCAACGCATTGGCGTGTTGTGTCCATACGCCCATCCAGTTATCCAACAATGTGGTGAGCAATTCGGTAGACCCAGCTGCCAACAAGACAAACAAGGAGAGCTCACGCATACACGAGGTGAATGGTAAGGTGTAGCCCGAGATGAAGGTTGAACGCTGGATCGGAACGATGATACGAATCATACGTTTCCACCAAGGCACGTTCTCGATGACGGCAGATTCTTCAATTTCTCCTGACAATTGCAACATCGCGGAGATACCGCTTCGAGAAGCAAATGGAAGATATTTGATTGAGCCCAACAACACCAAAATCGCGAATGAATTTTGAATTCCCCATTCGGTGCCGATAGATAAGAAGGCCGCGCCCAAAGCAATGGACGGCATCAAATAAGGCAAGAAGGCAAGATTGTCGACCAAAGTCGAGAGGAACGTGCCACGTTTTTTCGCGACCGCATAACCAATCAAGATGCCTAAGGTGCCTGCAATGACGGCGCATAAAACGGCAAGCAAGATAGAATTACCGAACGCTTGCCATACTTTTGGCTCGAAAAGAATACCGTTAAGGCCGTTATTGGAAGGAGTGCCATTGGCTGAGAACCAATAATCGAAGGTCATCGTTGAATAATCGCCGGAGACCTGGCATAAGGATTCCAAGGCAAAGGTAACGAGAGGAAGGATTGAGGTGAAAATCGAAAGCAAAACGAGAAGGATGGAAATTGGATATTTCCAGCCACGGAGATTGATATAGGAGATTTGGCCTGATTTACCCGAGACAGTGGTGAAGTTCTTTCTCTTTCCGGTTAACCATTGGTTCACCAACAAAACGGCTACGCCAAGGATGATCATGATGACGGAAAGAATATAACCCTGGCCGTTGTATTGGCCTCTTAAGAAGGATCTCATATATGTCGTTAACACATAAGTTCCGCCGCCTAAATATTGAGGGACAGCATAAGCAGACATCGAGCTGGCGAATACCAACAAGAAGGTAGAGAGAATGGCTGGCATGACAATCGGGATGGTGATTCTACGAAGAATTTGCCAACGGTTTGCCTTAAGAATGGTTGCCGCCTCTTCTAGGTTGGCATCCATATTTCTTAGCGTTCCACCGATTAAGATGTAGGCAAATGGCGCATAGTGGAGTCCAAGAACGATGGCGCACGGAACAAGGCCATAGACAAATCCGCTAGGGACGGAAATGTGGAAGAAGTTATAAAGCATGCCTCCCGTGCCTTGGCCGATGTTCGGGTTTTGGAAAAAGTTCTGCCAGAAAGTAGCAATGGTCCAAGACGGCATCATGTAAGGGAAGACAAAAATCGCCGATAGGAATTTTTTGGCTTTTAAGTTGGTTCTGGTGATCAAAAACGCGACAACGCCACCATAGACAATGGCGATAACGCTGGCCAATAATGACATTAAAATAGAGTTCAGCAAGGGGCGCCAGAAATAAACTTGGGACATGTTGGAAGCGAAGATTCTCTTCCACCAGAAACCCGTGGTGTCTCCCAAACCCTTCTTGATGTCGTTTAATTCGTTGTAAGACATGAGCTCATTGACGGTTCCAATCTTAAAAGTGGAGCTCACCAACGAAAAGACTGGGTAAATAGTAAAAAACAGCAAGGCAACGGCCAAAACAACCAAAATAAAATTCGCCGGCTGCGAGAAGAATCTAACGAAATTGTTGAATAGAATCCTGAAGCTGGAGACCCTTTTTGGGCTGTCTGGGGAAGGCGTTGCTGTTTGCCGACCTCTTCTCATAAAATTCTCCTTTAAAGCAAAACAGGGGCGGGTATGATGTGCCCGCCCCTGGGATCAATCAAAGTGATGATTGATAGAACGGATTAGAAAATTAGGCAATTAATTGAGTAATCCAGTCGGTGACAGTGGTCTTGACGGTGTTGATGTATTCACCATCTTCGACAACGAGCATGTCTTTGTATTGAGCCAAAGTCTTTTTATCAGCTGCGTCAGCGGCAATGGTTTGATTGCCGGAATAAGCGCCAATTTCTTCGCCCCATGGAGCAAAGCCTTCTTCAGACATCAAATAGTTAGTGAAGAGCATGGCGGTGTATGGTCTTGGAGCAGCAGAGGTGATCTGAGCATAAAGGGCATACATAAAGCCAGCAAATGGGGTGATGCCTTGTTCCGTCCAAGCGCCAACGGTGAGATTTTCATCAGCGACAGATTTGTCTCTTAATTTGGAAAGAACAAAGAGACCTGCTTTGTCTGAGTTGGTTGGAGAAGAAACGCCGCCTGCAATTTTGGTGTCAGAAGTGTAAGAGGTAATATCGGCGTTGCCTAAGAACTTAGCAATCCATTCATGAGAAGCAGACTCATAAGCTTCACTCTTCACATAATCCGTTTTGAAATAGGCTTTATAAGCACTTTCCATCTTGGCAATCCAGGATGGGCTTGTGAGGGTGATAAGGAAGTTCATGTTGACCTGTTCGGAAACAGGGGATTTGAAGAAAATCTTTCCTTTGAAGGCATCCTCGGTCAATTGCCACACGTTAGTGAATGCAGGAGCGCTTTCACCGGCGGTATTGTTCCAAATGAAGAGTTTGTCGCAATATTGATGGACAAGTGGCACCAAATCGTCTTCAGCAACGCCAGTTTTGAAGGTGTTGCTGACATAATTGACGAGCATGTTGCTGTAGGAACGATAGTTAGCTAAGGTTGCGCTGTCTTGCAACAAAACAAAGGATGCGCCTTGCGAATTGTTTTTGGCGGAATATTCGCTAGAAAGCAAGGTGTAGATTTGGGAGTCGTTGAGTTTGGATCCTTTGGCGGTGGTTTCGGTGAGACCGAGAGTTGGATACTTCGCGATGAAGTTGGTAACCGCATTGGAAATACGGGAGCTGGTGCCATAGGCAACAAAGTTTCCGCTTTCCTCTTTGGCTTTTTCTAAAAGCTGTTCGTTGGTCATTGCAGCGCCTTCGGCGTAGATATCCTCTGTGCTGCCACCTCCGTTGTTAGAACCGCCACCGCAAGCTGTCAAAAGCAGTGGGAGCGCAATTAGCGCAAGTGAACTAATTTTTTTCATAATTCCTCCTAAAAATTAATTCCAAAAACAGAAAGCCCTTGTTTTTTAAACTAACGAATAAATTGGAAGCGCTTTCGTTTTTATATAAGAAAGATTATTGTTTTTTCCAAAAAAATGCAAGCGTGATGCACAAGCATCCCTCTTGCTGAACTAAGAAAGCGACGCCCTCAAAGAAGGGCCTCTCTATTTCACAACCTCATCTTGACCAGTCATGACGGCGAAGAGATGCAATTCAACGTCTTTTTCCTGATATTGTGGATAACGGGCAAGCATATTGCGGCGGTAAGTCTTGAGTTGTTCTACATAAGCCGCATCATCAAGATGGCGAAGCTTATAATCGACAATTACCATTTTTTCTCCTAACAAAAGTAAGTCGACGCTCCCTTCTCTTGTCGGATCTTGATGGTCTAGATAATGGACCTCTTTGTGAACTTCATAGGAGGAATATTGTGCCCACAGATTTGATTGGAGGAAATTCTGAACATAACGTCTTGTATCTTTTGCTTTGATAAAAGAGGTGGCATGTTCGATATCCGGATCGTGGAAGTCGGTGGCTTCTAAAGCACGATGGACCTCTGTTCCTTTTTGAAGAATCTTCTTGTTGACCTTACCATCGGCGCTTTCTTTAGAGGCGGTATCTTTGGTTTTGTTTTCATAAACAACGTCTTTCAAAGGCTCGTCATAACTGAATAAGACTTTTTCTTGTGGCGCCTCTTGAATGGCATATGGTTCATGGAATGGATATTGGTGAACGTTTTGATAAACGATTGCATTAGACGGGTCGATCACGTCAGGGTGAGCGTTTTCCACGTGAGCCAAAAGAGAATCCATGTTGTTGTAAGAAGATGGGTCGTCACTTAATTTCACTTCGGCGTCTCGTCTTCTTAAAAGATTAATTTGATATTCGGCGCGCGTTAAGGCGACATAGAGCTTACGTAAATTCTCAGAACGATCTTCTTTGGCGGAAATCTTTTTATATTCCGATATGGCAGGATTATTCATGGTAGTTGAGTCAGTTGAATCTCCCAAATCGGAGAATACAAAGGAAAGGATTGGCCCACATTCTTGGGTGAAGAAAGAGTTCTCTTTGCTATCCGCGTCGTTGTATTTCTTTCCTAAGCCAACGAAATAAACAATCGGATACTGCAATCCTTTCGATTTATGCATATTGATGAGGGTAACCGCTTGTTCGTGTGTGGCGGTGTTGACAGATAATTTTGCCCTGAGATTCTCATCGAATTTGGAATTGGAGAGGAATTGGACCGCTTTGCCTGCGTCATATCGCAACGCCGCCATGCTCCCAATGATGCTATCAAAAGCAACTAAGAAACGATAATCCGCCGAGGCATCTTCCATTTCCTCGCAGACTTCTAAAATACGGAATTCCTTAATGATTTCTCGATAGGCAAAATCTAATGGATAATGCTGATAGTCCTTAACCAATTCTTTCATTCTCAAATAGATGTCATCTTCTGAGAAATCTTTTTCTTTGTGTTTGAATAACCCATTAATCTGGGCCTCGTTGTAATAGGACCCATCTTTCTTTTTCACTGGCCCACGGACGACAGATAAATAAGAATGCAAGAAAGTTTGATCAGAAAAATCCGCTTTGCCAGAAGGGAGCCATTGCAAAATCTTGCAATAGAGAATCAAGAGGTTCTTAAGCAAATAGATCAAAGTGGAGGCGTCTTCATTTTCATCTTGCTGAACGCTTAATGGGATGTGTTTTTCTTTGAAGACTTCGGCCACAACATCAAATTGAGTGCCGCGATCACAAATGATGGCAAAATCACCAAAACCAAGGACACGTGTGTTCTCTTTTCCGGTTTTAGAATCGACCAAAACGACACTTTCATGGCGATCCAGCCGATTCAAAATGTCGTCAGCGACAATTAAGGCTTCATATTTCATGCTTGGCGTGTTTCCACCAATGCCGAAAGTGTATTCTAATGAACGAACTGGCAAATTGATTTTCCCATATTCAATCTCCTTGCCCTTTCCTAAAGCGTGACCTTGAGTGTAATTGGTTCCGCCGAATTCTTTCGTCATCAAAGTGCTAAATACGGTATTCACATAATCAATTACCATTGGAGCGGAACGGAAATTCTTTGGCAAAGTGGCACGCACGCCGCCGTCTTCATGATTTTGGTAACGTTCGTCACGATCCGAGAAGTTTTTAGGATTGGCGTTTCGGAAGCGATAAATGGATTGTTTGATGTCGCCAACGAAGAAAAGATGTCCTTCAAAGGCCTTGTCATTTCGCAAAAGATTGACAAAGACTTCTTGAAGGTCAGAATTGTCCTGATATTCATCAATCATAATGTCCTCATAGCTTCTAGCCACATCGTGGCGAACGGAAGAATCAGAAGACAGAAGACGTAAGGCGACTTGGTTCAAATCCGAAAATTCATACACGTTGCTGCTTTCTTTTTGTTTTTGGTAAGCTTGGAAGACTTTCCAGACGATTTCCACCAACAGTTTTCGGTAGATTCCTTGCTTTTTAAGAATATCCACCCAACGGTGATCTTCTTGATAAGCACAGAGTTCTCTTAATGCCTTAACCCAAGAAGACTTTATATCTTTAAAAGCGGTGACTGCGGGATGTTGTTTTTCCTCTTCCGACGCCTTTCCTCTCAATATCGATTTATGGTCATAGAGGTCGATTACCATCTTGTAATCGTCTAATGTCTTTGCCCCATCAATCAAAGGCATATTATCGACATAGATCTGATTGAATTTCGTTGCTCCCGGAAGAATCCCCGCTTCAACGGAATCATTGATTTCTTCTAAAGCATCAACAAAACGCCGATATTTTTCTTCGTTGTTTTTAAGCAAGCGATCAACATAAGCCATTCCCATGGCCACGACAGAAGCGTTGTCATTTTCGGCATCGGCAATCCAGGCCTTAACGTTATCTTCGGGATTCGCTTTCTTCTGGAGAACATAGATGCCTTTTTTGATTAAATTCCTGATTTTGTCGTCGTCTTTTAACGTATAAGTAGATAAGAATTTCTTCCAAAGCGCATTGTCTTTATTCTCTGGGCTGTAATAATTTTCCAAGACATTGTCGATGGCCAAATTTAATTCATAATTGAGCGCTCCTCCGGCGACCACTTGGAAATTCGGGTCAAATCCCGGAATCTTATAGAAATATTTCTTTAACAACCTTTGATTGAAAGCGTCAAAAGTCAAAATGTCGGCCCCGGCAAGGTATTTCAATTGTTGCTGAACAAATTTATTGTCGGCGTAACAGGGGTCTTTAAGCTCTTCGGCGATTTTGTTTCTCATGCTGGCGGCGGCAAGGTTGGTGAAAGTTAAAATCAACATCTTTCTTAGATCGCCTTTTCCTTGGCTGATTTTTCTTGCGATGCGTTTTTTCAGCGTGAATGTTTTCCCGGTTCCCGCTCCAGCGGAAACGAGAATGTCGAAATCGTCTTGATAAATTGGATCAATGCTCATTTTCGTCTTCCTCGCTTTCTCCCAACTGGCTTCTCAAGTCTCGATGCTGTTGGCTGTCGTTAAGGTTAAGATAGCAGCAATCTTCATAAGGGCAGTGGAGGCATTGGTTGCTTTTTGGGAACCCTGTCTCATCCACAAACTGGCTTCGCACGACAGGGAATTCTTTGGTGTTCTTCAAGGTGTTGATGATGCTGTTTAGGTTCGTTTTTAGTTGTTCTTCTAAGGCTGCAACTTGCTCGCTGGTGAATGGCTTTTTGGCGTTAGTGTCTTTAATGTATTTCTTCATTTCATTCACGACGGGCTGAATCAAATATTGTCCATCCTCGCCTCGATAAGAGACGCCGGAAAATGGATATTCGTAAGAAGCGGGGTTGGTAATGAGGTAATTTTTCTTTCCGCTGAATGGCAAGACGAAATAATAACCTAAAGGTTGTTGATTGGTGAGTGTTTCTTCGACCCAAGCATATAGGGGCAATTGGATATCAAAGCCGTAATAGGCATTGTCATAATTGAAGGGGTGGTTGCCACTTTTATAGTCGAGGATCACAAATTGATTTTGTTCGTTCTTTAAGAAGGCATCGATATAGCCTTTGATCGTAAAACCGCCTTCTCCTTTTCTTATCGTTTCCACAGAAAGGTTTTCCCCTGTTTTGATGGCTGCTTGGAACTTCTTTTCCGTCTCTGCGTGATTTAAACCCAACGTTTGGCAAACCAGCTCAATCTCTGGCTTCAACTTTACCGCCAAATCATACATCTGTCGTAAATAGAATTGATCGTGGCCACTTAGAGAAGAGAATTCTTTTCGCTTCTCTGGTTCTACGGGATCCCCGTTTCTTTTGGTATTAAATGCCTCTTCATATGAAGTTTCAAAATCTTGAATCTCTCCCCGTTTTAGCAAATCTTCAAAGACTTTATGCATCATGGTTCCTGAGTCAAAGACAATTTGTCTCCCTTCCTCGGAATCGTTGATACCATATCCCTTTTTAATTAAGAACAGGTAGGGGCATTTGAAATAATCCGACATTGAGGAGTAGGAAAGTTCCATATCCGGAGGGAATTCAAAAGTCGGCCCTTCTTTTCCGTTGTTGACGGAATGTTTCTTTCCTTTTTTCAATTCTTTCTTGTCTAAAGAGGAAAATAAGGGAGACGTATCACCATAATTGTCGTGATCGTCTTTTAAGGCAGCGTAAATAAAACGGTCTGCGTCTTTGCTATATCGAATCGCGTTTTCTTCGGAAGGAACAAAACGCTGCAAGAAGAACGTTTTTCCGTCTTCTACAAAAGGTGAAACGTTCTTTTCTCCATCTTTTTGGTTGGAATAAGTGACTGGATCATGGAAAGAACAAACCAAAGAAAACCCTTTATCTGATTGCAGACGATAATGGTTGATTTCTGCGATTAATTCTTTTTCGTTCTTCTCGTTCTTTTCGTCGGAAGTCTTCAAATAAGAGTAATTATTCTTTCGATCGTCGGAGAGGAAATCGCTGTCTTTGGAAGATGCAGGGTAAGCGGAATTCAATCCTAAGAAGAAAATGTTGGCACGTTTTAGCAAAGCGTTGAAAGACGAGGCGACCTTAATCCCTTCTAAATTGGTGGTTAATGAACGATTAGCAATGAAGTCTTGCATCTCGTCATAAAGGAATTCGTCATACCCCTCTCCCTCGATTTCATCTTCAAGATAATCCCGTAAGGCATCTTGGAATGCGATTTGGGCTTCAAAAGATTCGCCAGAATAAGTCCCTTCCAGAATCTTTTTAGCTTCTCCGTTTTTGACCGACGTGAGCAAACCATCTAAAGCAGAGACGTTTTTTAAAGGCAAGTTTTCATAGGAAAGAGAGATTGGGAAAAGATCGGCAATTTCACGGAATTGTTCCCAAAGGTCTTGTTGCAAACAAATCCCTATGGTAGAGGGATTAACCCCGCAATTTAGTAATCCAGCGATTTGGTTCAGAGTCTCTAACGCCTCTTCTTTGAAATCTTTATAACAAACGAGCGGAACTGATGGTTTCGTTTCTTCCAAAGCCGGAATAGTGAGATAAGAAAAAGCCACCCCGTGATGTGTTAAAAGCTTCTCTAAACCACGATAAGATCCATTGAGATAGAGAAAAATTTTGTTTTGTTCCAGAAGATGGGCGGTAACTTCATCTGGGGAGAAATTGATATGCTCATGAACGTTTTTCACTATGGCATAAAGGTCATCGGTAGGGGAAAGTCCTCTCTCCCTTTCGTGGACATGAAGAGCGGCGTTTGCTAAATAACGGGCATAGGCAAAGTTTTTTCCGGCGAAATTCCGATAGATATCAAAAAGATTTTGCTGCGAGACTTCACCCAAATAAGCCCTCTCAATCTCTTCAGGGGACAAAAAAGTCACATCTGGGTTCTTTAAATAAGGTAGCAAAATTCGGACAAAATAGTTTTCACAAACGACGATCTCGCTCATGCGCGCCCTCCCGTTAATTAAACTAAGTTTCATAATAAACTAAGTTTTATTAAAAGGTCAATTATCGAACGACGGCAAAAGCAAATGATTTTCCATTTTGTTTGATACAGCTTGTTTTTTCGAAAAATTCAAAAAATATGATTCCTTTGTTGAATGTAAGCCCTTTCTTTTTTATAGTATAAGTTGATTATTTTAGGAGGCTTTTTATGGCCAGCAAATTCATGCAGAGAATGATCGACAACGGCACTTATGAAGGCGATAAAGTACCGAAGTTGACCAAAATTCTCTTTCCTTGGTCCGGTATCTTCCGGGACCTTTGCTATGCTTTGGTCGGCACTTTCCTCACCCAATACGCTTTAGCAGCGGGCGTTTTGGATACCGGCGATGCATTCAGCGCCCAATACGGCGTTATCACCGCCGCATTGATGATTGCCTTGATTTGGGACGGCATCAACGACCCAATCATGGGATTCATTATTGAGAAGTTCCGTTTTAAGCTGGGCAAATTCCGTCCCTGGATTGAAATCGGAGCCATTGGCAACGCCGTGATTGTCTTGTTGATGTTTGTTTTGCCTTCTCTTGGCTTAGTTTCGGGGTGGGGCTATGTCATCTTCATGATCATCATGTATTTCCTTTGGGATTTGATGTTCACGATGAATGATATCGGCTATTGGTCCATGCTGCCTGCCTTGACCAACGATCCAAAACAACGCGCGACTCTTTCCACGCATATGACGATTGCCGCTTCCATCGGCACCTTCATTTCCTTTGCCGTCTTAACCTTAGGCCCAGGGAATTTAGGCACCTACAAACAAGTGTATTTGATCGCCGCAATCGCCATCTCTGTGCTCTTCCTGGTCTCTCAAACCCTTGTTTTCTTCCTTTGCAAAGAAAAGAAACGCGATCCGCAACAAGAAGAAGTCTCTGAAAACACCCACATCCTTGATTTGTTTAAGGTTGTCATCAAAAATCCTGAGCTTCGCTCTGTCGCCATTGCGATGTTCTTGTATTATGCCGCCTCTGGTTTGTTAACCGGGGTTGGGACCAACTATTATTATTTCCTTTATGGCTATCCTAGCGGGGCAATGATTGCCACCGTCATCTCGGTTTTCTATATTGTAGGAACGATTGCCGCACAGGCGTTCTATCCGATGTTGTCGAAACGAATGTCAAAGCAAAGCATTTTGTTGCTTTCGGGCATTTTGATCGTCGTCTTCTATTTGGCTTTCTTCTTCTTGGGCTTCCCATTACAACCAGGAGGACGGAATCCGATTCTGGCCTCGGAAAATTTCCTTGGCTGGCAAAACATCATTCTCTACGCCTTTGCCTTTATCTTCTTTGGCGCCTCAGGTTTATTCTATTTGGCCTTGATGGTGATGTTCCAAGACGCGATTGACTATAACGAATATCAATTCGGAGAACGCAAAGAATCCATTTGCTTCGCCTGGCGTCCGCTTGATGTTAAACTTGGCTCCGGCTTGAATTTGGGCATTCGTTATTTAGCCTATTTCGCCGGCGGATTCTATGCCGTATTTGAATTGATTGGAAAGGCCGAAGAAAAAGTTGACTCTGGAACCACGACCGAAGAAGCGGTGACCCAAGAAATCAACCAAAGCATCGATCAACTTTACGCCGAGGGGAAAGCGAATTTGTTACTCTTTGGCATCATCATCATCGGTTTGACCATCGGGATGTTCGTGGCCTCCTACCTCATCATAAGATTTGGTTACCACATCACGGAAGAAGATGAGAAGAAAATGGTGGAGGAGCTGGCTAAACGAAACGAATCCAATATTCAAAAACAAGCCGTCCTCGCCAGCGTCACCAACGCCCCTGAGACCACAAACATTTCTAACGAATAATAGAAATCAGTTTCTTCTTGAAGAAGGGGCTGTTAAGAAATGAAAAGTCTTAACGGCCTTTTTCTTTGCGCAAAAAAAGCCCGAATTCATCGCAAATCCAGGCTATCGTACAATATTCTTGCTCAAGGAGGTATTGCACATGCCTTATTTTACCACGGGAAAATCTTTTTTGCTCCCTTCCTTCGACATTCCGCTCGAGGAAAGGGGCAAATTGGATGCCTTCCTTCAAATCCTGGAGATGTCGGGGGTTGGGAAAATAATACAAGAGGCAACCACGAAGGGATATGCCGCCGGAAGGCATCCATACAACCCATACCGTCTGTTCGCCGCGATCGCATACGCGTTTTCCAAGCATTCGGGAAGCGTTAGAAGCATCGAGGAAAGCCTGAACTTCGATCTGAGGTTCATATATTTGATGGAACAGGAAAGGCCGTCGTACGCAACGATATCCTCATTTCTTAACAACGTAGTTGTTCCCAACCAGTATAGGATATTTTCCCGAATAATCATGGCCATAGTTAACCGTTTCGGCATCGATATCGACGACGCGTTTTTGGACGGGACGAAATTCGAGGCGAACGCGAACAAATACAAATTCGTCTGGAAGCCGACAACCTTTCACAGAAAGCTTGATGATAACGTCAAACAATTGCTGGAAAGGCATTTCGACATCGCCCCTTCCAAAAAAGCCTTCACCTCCAAGGAAATCGCCGAGTATTTGGCCGATTTGCTGTCGCGATGCAAAGAGCAAGGCATAGATGCGGCCAGCGTCAAAAAGGGAAGGGGCCACAAAAGCACGCCCCTGCTCAGGGACGCCAAAAAGCTCGAAGGCTATTTGAACAAATCGCTCGAATACGAGGAGAAGGAAGAGATATGCGGGGGCAGGAACTCGTTCTACAAAACGGACAAAGACGCCACCGCGATGTGCCTGAAGGAGGATTACTATTCCGGCCTGGGAAGCAACATGCACGCCGGCTACAACGTCCAAATCATCGTCGCCAAGGGGATAATATTGGCCTATTACGTCGGCCAGGAGAGGAACGATTTCTACGAATTCATCCCGACGATCGAGCGGTTTTACCAGAATTACGGCTTCTATCCGAAAAGGATATGCGCCGATGCCGGATACGGATCGCTCCTGAACTATCGGTATCTGAAGGAGCGAGATATCGGTAATTTCGTCAAGTACAACATGTGGAGGAGCGACGTCTCCGGCGCCAGCGTCGACTACTACCGCTTCAACGAAAAACACGAGCTCGTTTGCCTGAACGGGAAGACGGCCAGGGAGGAAAGCTGCTACAACGGCCGCCACCCAAGGGCCAAAAACAACAAGTACTACGTCATCGACAACTGCAGGAGATGCAAATACAAAGAGCTGTGTTTCACGCCGATCAAGGACAAAAAGGCGTTCACCAGGGTCTTTGAAACGAGCGAGGAAATGTACTTACACAAAAAGGAAGCTAGGGAAAATCTATTATCCGTCAAAGGCATAGAGATGAGGGTAAACAGAAGCTCGCAGGTCGAAGGGACGTTCGGGATAATTAAACAAGACATGAATTACGAAAGGGTCCGAAGACGGGGCCTGGAAAAAGTGTCCGCCGAAATCATGCTCGTGTCCCTCGGGTATGTGATAAGGAAGGTCTTTGGGCTCGTGTCCGGAAAAGGAAGCATCGATTATTGGAAGGCCCCAGAAGGGCTGACGCCAGAAAAAATCCCCAGTTTCAATATCGATAAATACATTTCCAAAAAGAAAAGGGCAAAAGGCAAAAACGAAACGCTGAGAGCATCTTATAAAAGACCAAAAATCAAAAGATAATTCATTTCTTAACAACGTAGTTGTTCTTTTGAAAAACGCCAAAAAAATAAGTAAAGAAAAAGGCCGTTAAGATTTTTCATTTCTTAACAGCCCCTTT
>Ga0256404_1008648_pt1 | contig 15156 bp, 9 predicted proteins | sample RumenRJG_01DNA_FD_185990 | JGI IMG/M metagenome (GOLD analysis project Ga0256404, IMG submission 185990) | Bovine rumen microbial communities from Lethbridge, Alberta, Canada - RJG_01 | ecosystem: Host-associated > Mammals > Digestive system > Stomach > Rumen | place: Canada: Alberta | collected...
AATAATGTAGTTAAATCTTTGTTATATTCAGGTCTTTGTTCTTGAATATAGCTTAATGCTTCAATTGCAGAAGCTCTTACCATAGGATTTGGATTATCTTTTAACTGGTTAACAACATTTACTGCTTCAGGCAATTCTGTCAACGGAACTAGTTTATTTGATAACTTCATAACTTCATTTGCATAAACTCTGTCAAGCATTGCTATTGAGAACAAAGCATAACTTTTGTTTAATTCAGCTTTTTCCATTGGAGTAATTGTTTCAGCCAATTTTACTTCTTCAGGTGTTAACTGTTGGTTATTCATTTTCTTTTGTCTAAGCTCTGCTTGTTCTTTAGTTGGTCCTTCCAATTTTGAAGTATCAAAACTTACGATATCATTTAATGCCTTAAATACATTTGAATCAACTAAAGCTGATGCTTTTGATGTTCCATTAGTTTCATCTTCTTTAATTACTTTTGAAATTTCTTCCATAGCTTGTTTTTGTTGTTCTATATCAGAGCTTGAAAGTCTTGATGTAAAGCTATTTAAATCAATTTCCGGTTGTACAGGCTCAGATTTCACAGCTTCAGGTTCAGAAACTACCGGTTCAGGAACTTCAGGAGCTTGAGTTGCTTCAGGTGCCTGTTGTTGAGCCGGCGCATTATTTACATTAACCTGCTGAGGAGCTTGGTTAACCGGCGGGTAATAGCAAGGTTGAGTTCCAGCATTTGGATAATTATATACTGGAGCTTGCGGATAATTGTATACAGGTTCTGTATATTGCATATTTTGTACTTGTGGTTGTTGGCATGATTGGCCATTTACACCTACTGATGGGTTATGTATATCTATTTTTACCGCGTTATAATTAGGTTGTTGAGCTGCTGGAGCCGGTTGTACACATGGTGATTGAATCATAAAATTTTCCTTTCCTTATAAAATGGGTATATATCTATTCTACCCATTAAATGTTCCTAAAGATAAAATATTGCTAATTTTATATACTATTTTAATAAAAGTTTACATTTATGGGGCCAAAAGTAATTATAGCAAGAAAAAATGTTTTGTAAAGCAATATAATATACATAAAATAGAATGTTCTGTTTTTTTATGATAAAATAAATGGTATATTATCGTATTAGGTAGGAGTATAATTTAATAGAATATGGAGATAGATAGAGCAAATAAAGGGGCAATAAGAAAAGCTTTAGGTAAATCTTTAGCCTCTATTGGGGAAAAATATAGTAATGTTGTGGTTTTAGATGCGGATTTAGCATGTTCGACTCAAACCAAAATGTTTCAAGAGAAATTTCCTGAACGCTTCTTCGATTGCGGCATAGCCGAGCAGGACATGATTGCTACAGCTGCGGGACTAGCTTCAGAAAACAAAATTCCGTTTGCCGCAAGTTTTGCAGTCTTTGCAACAGGCAGAGCCTATGATCAGATTCGTAACGGAATTTGTTATCCGAACTTCAATGTAAAAATCATAGGAACTCACGGCGGGATTACCGTAGGAGAAGACGGAGCAACACATCAAGCACTTGAGGATATCTCATTAATGAGAGGATTGCCTAATATGACGGTTCTTGTTCCTGCAGATTGCAGAGAATGCGAGCAAATAATTGAATATGCCGCATCACATAAGGGACCTATGTACATCCGCATACCTAGAAGTAATGTCCCTAATATATATGATGAGAATTATAAATTTGACGCAAATAAAGCTAATATTGTAGAAAATGGGGATGACATAACAATATTTACAAATGGAGAAACACTGGCAGAATCTATTTTTGCAGCGCATGAGCTTAAAATGAGTGGCATCAGCGCAGCAGTTATAAATGTACCTGTAGTGAAGCCTATCGACAAAAATACAATCGTTGAACAAGCTAAAAAGACAAAATTTATTGTTACTATCGAAAATCACTCTATTATTGGCGGGCTTGGTTCTGCCGTATGTGAAGTTCTTTCTGAAAACTACCCGGCAAAGGTTTATCGAATTGGCATTAACGACGAATTTGGCCAAAGCGGGACATCAGATGAACTTATGAAATACTACGGTTTAGATAGTATGTCTTTAGCAAATAAAATTAAAACACTATACCAAAAGGAAGTTATATAAATGATTAAACTTAAGAATGTTACTAAAAGATATAAAAATGATCACTACGCATTAAAAAATGTTAGCCTTGAAATAAATTCCGGAGAATTTATATTTATTGTTGGAGCTTCCGGAGCAGGGAAATCAACTTTAATGAAACTGCTTTATGGTGAAGAAAAACCAACTAGCGGAGTTGTTTCTATCGGAGGGATTAACATTGCTAATATTAAGAATAGCAAAATTCCTAATCTTAGAAGGTGCATGGGAATTGTATTCCAAGATTATAAATTACTGCAAAACCAAACGGTATTTGATAATGTCGCATACGTTATTAAAACTTTGGGGATTAGCAGTAAAGAAATCAATGCAAGAGTACAAGGTGCTCTGAAGATTGTAGGTCTATACGAAAAAAGGAATGCGACGCCTTCAGAGCTATCAGGCGGTGAGCAACAAAGAGTTGGGATTGCAAGAGCAATTGTTAACGGCCCTCCGTTATTAATTGCGGATGAACCAACCGGAAATTTGGATCCTCAGAATTCAATGGAAATTATGCAAATATTAGATCAAATTAACCAAAGGGGAATTACAGTTATTGTTTCTACTCACGACCATAATATGGTTGATTATTTTAGGAAACGTGTAATTAAACTTGATAACGGAGAATTAGTAAAAGACATACAAGCAGGTACATATGAATAATCTAAAATCAAATGTAAAAAGACATATACCAAAAGATTGGTTGTGCGAGCTCAGAATTTTGCACAGGCTCGGCATTCAAACTTTGACAGACATCGCCAGAACAGGTTGGGTAAACATAATAATCATAACAACAATGGCTGCAATTTTAATGATATTTGGTGCATGTTTTAGAACGGCATTATCTATATCTTCCTTTTCAAAGGAACTTGGCAGTGCATTAGAAATTTCTGTTTACTTGAAAAGTAACGTAAACCTTGAGCAAGTAAAAAAAGAAATTGAAACATATGAACACGTAGAAGAAATCACAGTAATCCCGAAAAATGAATCCTGGCACAAACTTAAAACAGAAATGAGCTTGCCTGATATTGACAATCCTTTACCGGATACATTCCACGTAAAAGTTGATAATATTGATAATTTACAAATTGTATTTGATAACATCAAAAAACATCAGTCTGTTGAAGATATGAGTTATGCAAAAGATATTGTCGCCAAAATGGAAGTTGTGAATCATGTTATAAAAACAATTACTATAATGATTATAATAATTATGGGATTATTAACCATTACAATCATAAACAACACAATACAGCTTGTAATACAAGCAAGAAAAGAAGAAATTGAAATTATGAGGTTAATGGGTGTTAGCAACTGGTATATAAGATTTCCATTTGTAATGCAGGGAGCTTTTTACGGTTTTGCAGGTTCATTAATAGCTCTTGTTCCGTTGAAATACGTACAAAACGGATTAATGAATATGCATAAATTTTTCATGGTACCAACCCCTCCTCACGCATTAAACTTGGTAGTTTTAGTAATGTTCTCTATGAGTATATTATTCGGTGCAATAGGCAGCTACTGGTGTATAAAAAAACATCTACAGGTATAATTTTATATGGCACATAACATTCTACTTATAAGTAATGATATAAATATTAATAATACGCTCTTAAAGAAACTCCTTCTATTAAGAGATAATGATAGTGTTAAAATCTCAACTTTTGAGAATGTTAAACTGCTAAGTTCCATAAATTCAGACATAATAATAATCAATACTATTGATAATGAACAAGAAGAAATTTTTAAATGTATTGATTATATAAATGAAATAACAACGAAGAAAATTTTCTTATTACTTGATAATATCGATTATAAGTTTATATTTGATGCGTATGATAAAGGTATTTTTGATTATTTCTCTATTAATGATGAAAGTTATAGTATATCAATAAAAATTATGAATTGCCTTAAGTTTGTTTCTATGGAAGAAATCAATTCCAGAAATAATGATTATTTATTAAGTACGGGAGCAATAGACTTCAAAACAGGTCTATACACTATAAATTACATAAAAGAAATTTACAATTCTATTACTTCAAATAAAAAATATCAAAATGGTGTTTTTGCAATTCTCACACTTGATGAAAGCATTAAAACAAAAGTTTCAACAAACAGACTGGCACTTGCAATCAAAAAAAATATCCGGCGCAATGATTTAGCTGCAATAGTAAAAGGCGGTTATTTTTATCTGTTTTTGCAAAATATCAATGTAGAAAATGCTGAAAACATAATATATAAATTACAAACTGTTATGGGAGAAGAATGCAAAATTCGTGCAGGTCTTGCAAATATCGGAATACAAGATTTTGAAGTTCTTAAAAAAGCTGCAAAAGATAGTCTTAATTCTGCAATACTCCATGATCAAACAGTGATGGCTTTATCAAGCGTAAGTGATGATTGGCTTGAAGATGACAATGAAAAATCAAAACAATACAAATTATTTAAAGTTATCTATGAAAATAAGCTGAAATATATAATAGAACCTGTATTTTTTAAAACACAAAAGGATTTTTCAAAAAAACTAAGAAAAACAAATGTGACACAATACGTCAATAGTGTTGAAAGTTCCTTTGGGCTAAAAAATGATAACCAGCAAAGTGAACTACTGATAAGATTTGACGGATTTTCAAAACTTAATATCCAAATTATACATAGCGGACTGGATTCAGAAGAAAATTCAAAATACGAACTAAATCTAAAAAAATTAACAGAAAAAGAATTATCCAAGCTACTTAAACAGCTATATGAAGAATTTACAAAAAGCAATATACGAAGGGAGACCTTGAATGCTGAATAGGGATAATAGTTTGTTAATAATTATCGATATACAAGAAAAACTTATAAAAGCAGCACAAAATTCTAATTCTTTAATTAATTCTGCTAACAAAATTACAAAAGCAGCAAATATTCTTGGGATACCACTAATTATTACTGAGCAATACCCCAAAGGACTCGGGCAAACAGATCCCTCAATTATTGAGGCATATCCAAATGTTCATCCTATTGAAAAAACTTCTTTTTCAGCTATGCAAGAAGAAAACTTTATAAACGAAATAAAAAAGTTTAATAAAAAACAAATTCTTTTATGCGGTATCGAAACACATATCTGCGTACTGCAAACCGCAATTGAACTTATCTCAAACGGATATGACGTATATATTTTAAAAGATGCATCATCAAGTCGAAGTGAATTTGAGCATAAATCAGGACTTGACTTGCTACAACAATATGGAGCAAAAATAATTAGCACAGAAATTGCAATATTTCAATGGTTAAGAACATCTAAGCACCCTCATTTCAAAGAAATACAAGCTCTCATCAAATAATTATTGGTTTAAAACAACCATTTCACAATTTTTACAATCAAAAAGCAATGGATATTTTTTACCCTTTTCATCAGCTAAAAATAGCTTTTTGTTATAATTTGTATGTTTTGAACACAATCCTAAAGCATAACGCAAGCAGTGCTTTGTTCTCATCAATTCTACTCCATTAGGAATAAATGAAGCGCTCTCAAGGGCATATTCTGTAACATCACAACCACACTTATTATAAAAATTCTTAGCTGATTCGTTTAAAACATTTGCTCTATAATTATATTTTTTATATGGGAATTGCGCATAACTAATACCATTAGAGACATTTTTACGATATGACTCTATACGTTTATCCATTAACTTTTGTAACAAAGATCTACGAAGTTCATTTATAGTCGAAACCTGTAAAAATCTTAAATTTTCATCTTCAAAAGTTAAATTTTTCAAATAAAAATCACTATTCCCAACTTTTGAAAGTTGGTTTTTATATATTTCACGTTGTTTTTGAATATTATTTGGTAAAGTATTTGAGCTTATTACCTCTGAAACCATATTACCATCTTCATCTTCGGCATAAATTTTATTTTCATAAACCTTAATAATTATCCCAATACGTCTTTTAATCTTTGAATTACTCAATAATTTTTCAAAAGAAGAATCTGAATTTCTGTATAATACCGCACCTTTCGATAATTCAACATGATTATTAGGATAAACCTTATTACCAACAATTTTATTAACTAAAAAACCTTTAACTTCGCCGTTACAAACAAAACATATACCATCTTGCGGGTTTAAACTAAATTTTGATTTAATTGTAAAATAATCATTGTAAACTCCTGAAACTGCACCAATTTCTTCACCTAAATGCTTTGGAGAAACAAAATTATAACAATTCTTCCTATTATTCAAAAAATAATCCGTATAAAATCTATTAAAAGTCTTATCTAAATCAGGCGTAAAATCAGTAAACACTACCCCTGAGGATGTTTTTGGGGCGAATTTACTAATTAAATTACTATAATATAATGTTACATTTTTAACATAATTAACATCTTTTAACCGGCCTTCAATTTTAAATGATTTTACGCCGCAATTGATAAGTTTTTCAATACTTTCCGAAGCATTAAAATCTTTTAATGATAATAAATATTGATTACTTAATAAAACTTTATTATCCTCATCAAGCAATGAGTATTTTTTTCTGCAAGGCTGAGCACATGCACCACGATTTGCGGAACGACCACCATTAGCATAAGACATATAACACTGCCCGCTGTACGAGACACATAAAGCTCCATGAACAAAAGTTTCTATTTCACAATTCACATTTTTGCAGATATCAGATATTTGGTTAAGAGAAAGTTCTCTTGCTAAAATAACACGATCTGCACCAATACTATCGAAGAACTTAACCTTATCTAATGTCCTGTTATCACATTGCGTACTCATGTGAATTTGTATCGGAGGTAACAAACCTTCAGCTGCAGCATTTAAAAGCCCGAAATCCTGTATAATTATAGCGTCTACACCAATTTCATATAATTTATTAATAAGTTTAATCGCTTCTTTTAATTCACTATCATTAAGAATTGTATTAATAGTTACATGAACTTTTACATAAAATTTATGAGCATAAAAAACCAATTTTTCAATATCTTCAATAGAATTTCCGGCATTTTGACGAGCGCCAAAATTAGGTGCTCCGATATAAATAGCATCTGCACCACTATTTATAGCCGCTATTCCAGTTTCTAAATTTTTTGCCGGAGCTAACAATTCTACAGATTTCATAATTACATTTTACAACAAAATCATAATAAATCGTAATAAATACTTTAGGCTAAACATATTAATGTTAAAATTTGGTAGAGGGAAATATGAAAATAGCTTTAATTAACCATGGATGCGCTAAAAACCTTGTAGATTCAGAATTGATACTAGGGGCATTAGAGCAAAAAGGATACGAAATAACATTAGATGAAACAGATGCCGAAATTGTCATTGTAAATACTTGTGCATTTATTCATGATGCAGAAAAAGAATCTATAAGAAGTATCCTTGAAATGGTTGAAGAAGGTAAAAAAGTTATTGTTGCCGGATGCCTGTCACAAAAATATAACGAAGAATTAAAGCAAGCGATTCCTGAAATTTCCGGAATGATAGGTGCAAAAAATGTTAAAGATATCATAGGAATAATTGAAAATATAGATAAAAATTACACAAGCTCTGTAGATAAAAATTCTAATTTTAAATACCCTGAAGACGTTGAAAGACAACAAATAACAGTTGGTGCAAGTTCATATATAAAAATCGGAGACGGATGTAATTATCAATGTGGTTATTGCATAATACCTAAATTGAGAGGTAAATATGTTTCAAGACCTGTTGAAAACATAGTAAAAGAAGCAAAAGATTTAATCCAAAAGGGCGTTACAGAAATTATACTTATTGCGCAGGATACATCTTCTTATGGTATAGATTTATACGGGAAACAAGCACTTCCGCGGCTTTTGAAGGAATTAAACAATCTTGAAGGTCTTGAATGGATTAGAATTATGTATGCTTATCCAACTCAAATGACTGATGAATTGATAGATGCAATAGCCAATTTAGAAAAAGTAGTAAAATATGTTGATATTCCTCTTCAACATTCTCATCCGAGAGTTTTAGAATCAATGAAACGTCCTGTAATGGATAATGCTCTACTTGTTGAAAAAATAAGGAAAAAGATACCAAATGTAGCTATTAGAACGTCATTAATTGTAGGATATCCGGGAGAAAGTGAAGAAGAATTTGAACATTTATATAATTTTGTTAAGAATGTTAAGTTTGATCGACTTGGAGTTTTTGAATACTCAAGAGAAAAAGGCACGTATTCAGACACTTTGAAGCCTCAAATACCGTCTAAAACAAAAAAGATAAGACGAGAAAAAATAATGAAATTGCAACAAGCAATATCACTGGAAAATAACAAAAAATATATAGATAAGGTGTTAAAATGTATCGTAGAGGGGTATACAGATAATGGAGATGTTATACTTAGATCAGAGCACGATGCACCGGAAGTAGACGGTCTAGTATATGCAAAAAACAAAACTCCTGTAGTCCCAGGAGATATAGAAAAAGTTAAAATTAATGATGTTAACGAATATGATTTATATGGAGAAATCGTAGAATAGAGGTAATAATGGAATACGTAGAAAACAAAGAATTAGTTGCAAAGGAAGTAAAAGGTATATTCTCCGACATGGCAAAATATGCCCCGTCAAAGCTATGCGGCATGTTTGGGAATGTTATAACTGTACCGATATACACAAGTTTGTTTACAACGGAACAATACGGGATGTACACAGTTTCAATCGCAATGCTGTCGTTCTTGTGCATAATATTTTCAGATTGGGTCGGTCTAGCAGGGCTTAGATTTTTCAGACATCACCAATTGGAAGAAGATTTACCAAAATACTTAACAACACTAGTAACAATTTTAACCATAAACATGACACTTATGTTTGGCTTATCGCTCCTATTTAAGGATGGAATGTACACACTATTCCACGTTCCGTTTAAGTATTTTTTGGCGGTACTATTATTAATAATACCTGTCGCAATAAGAGCATTATTACAACAAATTTTAAGAGCGCAGCTGAAGTCAATTTCATATTCCTTTACAACGATATTAAACCAATTTGTAACTATAGGGTTAACCGTATTCTTTGCAAAATTTTTCCACTTAGGAGCTGCATCAATCCTTCTAGGTATGGGAGTAGCAATTTCATTAATTGACATATTATTACTCGTTCAATGCGACATTGTTAAAATATTTAAATTTGAGAAAGTAGAATGGAAATTTGTATTTCCAATAGTAAAATATGGTATTCCTGTAGCTGCAACATCATTAAGTGCATGGATAATTACACAAAGTAACAAATTCATAATGAATGGCATACATGGCTTCAAACAAACAGCATGTATTGGTGCTGGCTATAGTTCAACATTACCAATACTAATGACACTTTTTGCAATGATCACAGTTGCTGCAATTCCAAGAATTTATAATTTATATGAGGCAAAAATTGACGTAAGACCACTAATAACAAAGTTTGTAGGATACTACATGTTATTAGCTTTGCCAATAATTGCAGTCATGTCATTATACAGTACTACTTATGTTCACATAATGATACCGAATAAACCGGATGATTTCATAAACGGAGTAAGCAGTATTATTCCTTGGTTTTCATTTGGAGTATTTTTCTTAGCATTAACGGACTATACAACATTGCAGTACCATTTAGCAAATAAAACTCACATAGATTTTGGAATAAAATTGGCATCAGGAATTGCAGGTTTAGTATTAAATATTATTTTAATAAGCAAAATGGGGCTTTTGGGTGCAGGTATCGCAACATTTGCGGCTAATTTTTTATATTGGTTACTATCAGTAATTGTTGTTTTACCGGATTTCAAATTAAAACTTCCTAAAAATACAACCGCCAGAATATTAATTGCATCTATTCCGACTTTAGGTTTAATGTATATATTAAAAACTTATAATCTTGGAGTTTCATATCCATTACAAATGTTATATTTTCTCTTAACGTTTTATGGCACTTATGCATTTCTGAGATACACAGTAATGAAAACAGTAGATTAATAAAACTTAATATTTATATTTATAATAGCAAGTTTTTATATTGACCGACTTAATAAATGCTAAGTCGGTCAATTGCATGGGCATGGCTTAAAAAAAAGTAACAAACTGAGTCATTTTTTCATGCTCTTGGTACAATATATACAAAGATATACAATCCAGATTTGAAAATAAAGAAATATGAAAGGGATAATAATATGAAAACAAGGCATACAAGCACCAGAAGACGTGTAATATCTGCAATGCTGACTGCACTATTTTTAGCTCAGCAAAGCATGTTCTCATCTGTTGTTATGTCAACAGAGATAACAGGTGTTACTGGGAACGGAAATGTTTATGATATAGATCCGACAGGATGGATAACAGGAACAGGAATAGGCTATAGAAAATATTTAGATTTTAACTTGAGTGAAGGTGATATTGCAAACCTAATATTCAAGTACGGAGAACACAATATTGAAACATTTATTAACCTTGTACAAAATAAAGTTACAATCAACGGTATATTAAATGCAATGAGAGATGGCAAATTCTACAATGGTAAAGCTATCTTTGTTTCTCCAAACGGCATGATTGTTGGAGCTTCCGGCGTAATCAACGTTGGTTCTTTAGGAGTATATACTCCATCAAATGAACAATTCAACGATTATGTAAGAAACCCTAGAGCAGACTTAAGTGCACTTACCGATTCTAATTCTGGTGAATCAGTAACTATTAACGGTAAAGTATTTGCGGCTAATGATATTGACATCAAAGGCGGCATGGTCACAGTGGGCAAAAATGCCGGCATGTTTGCAGGTATTAACGAAAACAAAATGGGCATTATGACTAGCCAACAAGCTGCTGACGTTCTATTTAATCAATTAGTTAATACTGATAATTTGAACACAGGTAACGCATTCTCCAGCAATAACGGCAATATCCGCATTACTTCAGAACAAGTGGGGAAAGATGCAGGTATTAATATAGCCGGCGTTGTTAAGAATTTTGGAAACGGAAATACTGTATTGACAAACTCCGGTAAAAACGGAATTGATATTTCAGGCACAGTTTCAAATAAGAAAGGTACAACCGAATTATATAATACATGGGGAGATGTAAAGATTTCCGGCGCAGTAAGAAATAACGGCGAAACAAGAATTATAAATAAGCCGAACTCTCAAACTGTTACTATAACTGTTGATGGTCAAGAATATACATATACAACAGATAAAGAAAGCGGTATTTACATTGATGGAGATGTATATACTAAAGGAAACGTAACGATTACAAACGAAGGCGAAAAGGGAATCAAAATTAACGGTTCAGTTTCAGCTCTTAAAAATGGAAGCAACAATACCGGAAACGTAACAATAAGCAATGTAAACAATGTAGATGGCGGCATTGTACTTGATTCTACAGGCAGAATAAACGCAGAAAACGATATCAAATTGACAAACGTAGGTAAAATTGGTACACGCGTTAGAGGTTTGATGAATGCCGGCAACAACGTAGATATAAATAATAAATACAGCCACGTTATCATCGGAGATGACACAGATAATAATGAATATATTACAGCAGGAAATGATGTAAATATAAAAGTTGAAGAAGGAAGTATTCTTAACTGGGCAGGATTTGAAGGTAACACCGGCGTTTTAGGAATTAATGATGCTAAAACATTAATCAAAGCCGGCGGCAACTTGACTATGGATGTTACAAACGGAACAATCGGTCAAGAAGTTGGGGCAGGTTGCTATGGTGACTACTGCACAGGTATTTCAGACGCAACAGGCACCAGAGATTATGCAAAATCTATTAACGCAAATGTAGGCGGAACAGTTACTGCAACAACAACTGATACATATCCTGGCGGCGTTAGAGATTTGGTAATCAATTATGCCGCAATCAATTCAGATATGAAAATCGATCATATTAAAGCTGATGGTAGAGTAATTTTAACAACTGATTACGACCAAAACGACGGCAAAACAAGATACGATATGATAAATGCTTCAACAGACCCTAATAAAGCTAACGTTGAAGGATGGGGAATTTCATTAATTTCCAGCGGTAATATCGGTTCTAAAGATAATAAATTAACATTCAACCAAACTAAACCCGGAGCTTTGGCTAGTACAAATAATCCAACTCCAACCGGCGGATACGGTATGGATGTATTAGCAAATGAAGACATTTATATTAAAGGTTTGGATGATGAATACACAGTTAACAATGTATGTTCAATGATTTCAAGAGAAGGTAGCATTGATGCAGAATTCTCAGGAAACACTTACATTGATGAAATAACAGCAGAAGGTGACATAAATGTTGTAACAAGAGGTAAAACTCTTGAAATCAATCACTTAGGAACAGCTCCTAACACTCCTGTTGACTATTTTGGGCCAAGAAATCAAGGTCAAAAAGACGGCGGTTACATGAAACCTGATCACAGAGATGAAACACTTCCAAATCATGTAACACTAAAAGCATTAGATATTAATAAAAACATCAGACCTAACGGAGTAGATTTAGACGGATACTACGGATATGCAGATTCAAGCGTAAAAGTTCATGACGTATTATTGGATAACGGAACATTAGATATCACAGCAGATAATATATATGCAGATGGGAAAGTATGGCACTTCAACAAAGATGGCTACGATCCGAATCCTCAAGATGACCCATCTACAAATCCAATAAATGGTAATAGTGACGAAATTGGTGTACATCCAGTAACACCTGAAGACGTTGAAGAAATCGGCCGTGATCCACACGAAAGAAACTATTACGAGCCGATGGCTGATACAGATACTGATACTGATACTGACACTGACACAGACACAGACACAGATACTGATACAGATACTGATACAGATACTGATACAGATACTGATACTGATACTGACACAGACACAGACACTGATACTGATACTGATACTGATACTGACACAGACACAGACACAGATACTGATACAGATACAGATACAGATACAGACACTGATACTGATACTGATACTGACACAGATACTGATACAGACACAGACACAGACACAGACACAGACACAGACACAGACACAGACACAGACACAGACACAGATACTGACACAGATACTGACACAGATACAGACACAGATACAGACACTGACACAGATACTGATACCGATACCGACACAGACACAGATACTGACACAGACACAGACACAGATACTGATACCGACACAGACACTGATACAGACACTGATACAGACACTGACACAGATACTGATACTGATACCGATACCGACACAGATACAGACACTGACACAGATACTGACACAGACACTGACACAGATACTGATACCGATACCGACACAGACACAGATACAGACACAGACACAGACACAGACACAGATACTGATACCGACACAGACACAGACACTGACACAGATACTGACACTGATGACGAAGTTACACCTCCTGATAGACAAAGCGGAGATATTACATTCATCCAAAGAAAAATTCTTGATGATGCAATAGATTCAATCGATAAACGTCAATTTGTAAGATATAACGTTGCATATAACCAAAACCCAATTGCATTAGAACAAAAAGGCGGAGTACAATCCTTACTTGACGTATCAAGAGGCGGTGTTTCTGTAACACATAACAGAGACCTCAAAGTTGGAGATATAATTCCTGTACATATGTCATACGGTGGGCTTGACATCAATGCAAAAGCTAAAGTTGTAACGGCGACAACTCACAGAGCCGGAGCTCAGTTCATTGATTTAGATCAAGCAACAGCAAATCAAATATTATATTTGAACATGGCATTAGGTGAATTACGCAACTTATCACTTAAAAGATAAAACCTATTAAAAATAACCAAAAAATCGGACCGGATTGAATTTCGGCCCGATTTTTTATATTAATTTTTGTAACAATTTTTTCAAAAAGTTCAAGTTCGTTTAAAATTATGCCGTTAGTAGTTATATAGCGTTAGCTATGTCATGACACATAAAAAGTGTGAAAGAGAAAATAATATAGCTTAAAAGAATATAACGAAAGGACAGAACCATGATGGAAATTAGTAGAAAGAACAACAGAAGAATCGTTGCTTCAGTACTAACAGGCATGTTTTTGCTGCAGCAAACATTTTGTGTCAATGCGCTTGCTACATCCACTATTACCGGAATAACAAACGGTGGCAGTGGGACATTTGACATTAATCCTACAAATGCAAGCGGTGGCGTAGGTTTTAGAAGCTACAACGACTTTAACCTTGGAGAAGGTGATATCGCGAACTTGATATTCAAATACGGAGCAGACAATGTAGAAACATTTATCAACTTGATGAATGACAAAGCCTTCAATATCAATGGTGTTATTAACACTATGAGAGATGGTAATTTCTATAATGGTAAAGCCGTATTTATATCTCCAAAAGGGGTGGTTGTCGGTTCTTCAGGTGTTCTTAACGTTGGTTCTTTAGGTATATACACTCCTGATCCTGCAAGCAACGAATTTAACAATTTTGTAAATGATCCATTAGGACAATGGTCTAATTTTGAAGCTAATCCGGGAGAAACAACTGGTGTACGTGGAGAAAAGACATCAAATGTTATAATTGATGGCAAGATTTTTGCGAATAAAGATGTTGTAATAAAAGCGGGCAATGTTGAGACCGGAGCAAATTCCGGAATATTTGCTGGTGTTGCAAACAATTTGGTCCTTGACGCAACAAGAGCCCAACAGCTATTTGACAATTTGGTAAATACTGAAAATCAAAAACAAGGAAGTAGTTTTTCCAGCGGTTCTGACGGTTCAATACAAATTGTAAGCGGCGGATGGGGTACCGGAGGTTTAAGTGAAGGTGCCGGCATCAAAATTAATGGGCAAGTTGTAAACCTTGGCACAGGCAATGGTGGAATTGACTTAGATAACAATGTATCTGGCAATGACGGCATAAATATAAGCGAAAATGCAAGAGTTTATAATGCTAATGGAACTGTAAGAATTAAGAACGAGGATGGAAACTTAGTTATTGCAGGCAAAGTAAAAAATGATGGTAATATCACAAAAATTTATAACATAAGAACT
>Ga0256404_1008650_pt1 | contig 15154 bp, 16 predicted proteins | sample RumenRJG_01DNA_FD_185990 | JGI IMG/M metagenome (GOLD analysis project Ga0256404, IMG submission 185990) | Bovine rumen microbial communities from Lethbridge, Alberta, Canada - RJG_01 | ecosystem: Host-associated > Mammals > Digestive system > Stomach > Rumen | place: Canada: Alberta | collected...
GCGTCACCGACCCGCTCTCCGCCGGACTGATTGCCGATTACGACCACCAGACCGAGACCAATGTCTGCGGCGCCAGCGACAAGAGTCCCCAGAAGGAACAGCTCGAGATGTTCTTCAAGGCGACCAACATCAAGACGATGGGCATGGTCTATACCGCCAGCGAAGCAAACGGCGTCTACCAGATGGAGGTCGCCAAGCAGGTCTGCAAGGCCAACGGCATCACCTTCGTCGGCGCCGCGGTGCAGAACAGCAGCGAGGTGAAGATGGCCGCCCAGTCGATCATCGACCGTGTCGACGGCATGTATGTCGCCATCGACAACACGGTGGTCAGCGCCATCGCCAGCGTCGACGACGTCTGCTACCAGGCCAAGAAGCCGTTGTTCAACTCCGACACCACCAGCAGCGAGGGGACCCGGTTCTTCATGAGTTCCTCTTTCAACTACTACAACCATGGATATGAGTCAGGCAAAATCGTCGAGAGAGTGCTGCGTGGCGAAAACCCGAAGGACATCGGCGCCATCTTCTTCACCGACATGAAGCTGATGGACCTGATCTTCAACCTGGACAGCGCCAGCTACCTTGGCATCGAGATTCCCGCAGACCTCCTGGCCCAAGCCAACTATGTGGTCAAGGATGGCAAGACGCAAGCGAACCGCTGACCTGGACAAGGCTTCTTTCCGGACGTGTATGCATGACTACTGGATTTTTATTCATAGTTTTGTATACACGCCCGGTTTCTTTGTGCTATACTTCGCTCAATATTGTTGTTGTCAGACACAATGGAGGCATTCGAATCATGAAAAAACAGTTGCTTGCGTGTGCGATGGCGCTTCTCGCCTCGCTTCCGCTTATCGCTGGCGGCCAGAGCGAGAAAACCGCCCAGCAGAGTTCCGGGGAAAAAGTCTACAAGATCGGCGTATCCAAGTTGCTGCCCCATCCGGCGCTCGACAAAGTCGAGCAGGGTCTGCAGGATTACCTTGCCACGACCGACCTGAAGGTCTCCTTTGACCTGCAGAACGCGAACGGCGACATCTCCACGGTCAATTCCATCACCCAGAAGTTCAAGAGCGACAAGGACGACCTGGTGGTCGGCATCGCCACCCCGAGCGCCCAGTCGCTTGCCAACACCTTCAGCGACATCCCGGTTGTCTACTCTGCCGTCACCGACCCCAACCAGGCGGGACTCGACACCGGCCTGGTCTGCGGCGTTTCCGACATGAACTCGGTCGAAAGCCAGATCCAGTTGCTTGTCAAGGTGACCAAAGCGCAGGCGATCGGCAACATCTACTGCTCCAGCGAGGCCAACGGTGTCGTGCAGATGGAGCAGGCGAAGGCCGCCTGCGAGAAGCTTGGCGTGACCTTCGTCGGTGTGGCGGTCAACAATACCAGCGAGGTCAAGATGGCAGTCCAGTCGATCATCGATCGTGTCGACGCCATCTATATCGCCACCGACAATGCCGTCATCAGCGCATTCCCGGCCGTCGACGAGGTCTGCGACAAGGCCAAGAAGGGACTCTTCACCAGCGACCCGTCCGTTGCCCCGGATTCGCATTTCCTGATTGCCTGGGGTTGCGACTACTATGCCATCGGCATCAGCACCGGCAAGGTGATCGAGCAGTGCCTGAAGGGAACCGATCCCCGCACCATCGGTGACAACGGCGCGGTCTACATGACCAACACCAGCGACATCGAGCTGTGGCTCAACCTGGACCAGGCGAAGAAGCTTGGCTACACTTTCAGCGACGACGTGCTCAAGGATGCCGCTGTCCTCATCCAGGATGGCAAGCAAGTATCCAAGAAATAAGCGGAACATGCTACACTGTGCCGTCGGGCGATACCGACGGCATTTTTCATGAGGTACATATGGTAGAAGGTATTTTTGTCGATGGGCTCATTTTCGGAGTCATGGTGCTGGGAATCCTCATCTCGTTCCGCATCATGGACATGGCTGACCTGACCTGCGACGGCAGTGTCGCCACGGGAGCCGCCATCTGCGCGGTCTGCATCACCAAGGGCATGCCCATCATCGTCGCTATGTTGCTCGCCTTCGTCGGCGGCGCGCTCTGCGGTCTGGTAACCGCGGAGATCCACAACCGGCTGCACATCCCAGGCCTGCTCGCGAGCATCCTCACCATGACGATGCTCTATTCGATCAACCTGCGTGTCCTAGGAAACAAGGCCAACCTGCCGCTGCTTCGCATCAACACGCTCTACACCTACCTGCCCAAATGGTTTGGTTTCCTGCCCGGCGAGTACGCCTCGCTGCTCGGCACCATCCTGCTGGTGCTGCTGATCAAGGGGCTGTTCGACCTCTTCTTCCGCACCGACCTCGGCATAGCCATCGGGGCGATGGGAAGCAACGAGCAGATGGTCATCAGCCAAGGCATGAATCCCGCCCTGCTGAAGGACATCGGCTTCTGTCTGTCCAACGGCCTGATCGGCCTTTCCGGCGCCATGCTGGCCCAGTACCAGGGCTTCGCCGACGCGAACCTCGGCCAAGGCATGGTCGTCCAGGGACTGGCCGGCATCATGCTTGGCGAGTTCCTCTTCTCCAGCAACCGCATCGGACTGATCACCCTGCGTGCCCTGCTGGGTGGAATCATCTACAAGGCGCTGATGTTCTTTGGCCGCAAGTACGGCTATCTGATCCACATCACGCCGAACGACTTCAAGCTGTTGACCGGAATCCTCGTCATCGCCAGCCTCTACGTGGCTGAAATGCGGAGCCGTGCCTCCCAGAATGGAGCCAAGAAGAAAGCGCTCGAGCGCCAGGCGAAGAAGGAGGCAGACAATGCTTGAGATCAAGCACATCACCAAGGTGTTCTACCCGGGCACGGTCAACGAGAAGACCGCCCTGGAGAACGTGAGCCTGACAGTCAACGATGGCGACGTCATCTGTGTCATCGGCTCCAACGGCAGCGGGAAGAGCACGCTGTTCAACCTGATCAGCGGCACCTACCCGGTGACCAGCGGCGAGATTCTCCTGAACGGCAGGAACATCACCCACATGCCCGAGTACCGCAGGGCCTTCACCATCGGCCGTATCTTCCAGGACCCGACCAAGGGCACGGCGGCAAGCATGTCGATCGCGGACAACATGATCACTGCCTCGACCAAAGGCATGAAAGGACTCCGTCGGAGCCTGAACAAGGCGAAGAAGGAGGAGTTCGCCAAACTGCTCGAGCCAATCGGGCTCTCCAAGCGGCTGGAGGACAACGTCGGACTGCTTTCCGGCGGACAGAGACAGGCGCTGACGCTGCTGATGACGGTCATGAGCAAGCCGCAGCTGGTCCTGCTCGACGAGCACACCGCGGCCCTTGACCCGCGCAACGCCCAGATCGTCATGGACCTGACCACCCAGTACATCAACCAGTACAACCTGACCGCACTGATGGTCACCCACAACATGGAGTTCGCCATCAACTACGGCAACCGTCTGATCATGATGGATGGCGGACAGATTGTGCTGGACATCCACGGCGAGGAGAAGAAGCGGCTGACTGTCTCCAAGCTGGTCAAGCTCTTCAGGACCGTACGCAACAAGGAGTATGACGACGACGAAGGGTTGCTCACCAAGTGATCCCGCTCCTCCTTCTTGCTTCCCCGACAGGCGCCTCCGAGGCGCCTGTCTTGTTGTGCAAACGGTGGATTTCCGAGTATCCAGCCCAATGCAAAAAGAAGTAAACGATTCCACACCGTCAGTATATCAATTAATTTATTATATATATGTGAATTATTTTTGTTGATTATTTTTATGTGATTGAATGTCTTCTCGTATTAACCTGCTATATTCTGTTTTAAAATTGCCTTTTTGATTATAATAGGGGGATTTCTTCATCAAATGTAAACGTTGACATATTGGAATTTGCGCGTTAGTGTGTGAGATATCAAAGGAAAACACGCTTTTGGCCTTGATGAAGGAAAAGGTCCAAACAGAGGAGGAAACAGCATGAAAAGGAAAGCTATGGCTTGCGCACTCGTCGCGACCACACTGCTCGCAGCAACATTCGCCCAAGGTGGACGGGAGTCCGCCCCGGCCGCAAAAGCAATCCCGGTTCCGTCCACAGGATCCGAAAAAGTCGGGACGCCATTCGCCAATCAGGTACACATCACCATCATGAACTCGAAACCGGAGATTTCCGAAGCCCTCCAGGCAGGTGCCGATGCCTTCGGCAAAGCATACAATGTGAAGGTCGAGCTGTACGACACCTCGTCTCCGGGCGATACGCTCGCGCAGAAATACGCCGCGGGAGACGCGCCCACAATCGGGATCATGGATATCGCCAACGTCCGTGACCTGTACGGCGAGAAACTGGCCGATCTTTCCGACCAGGAATGGACTCGGGTTGGCGGCAGAACTCTCGGCGCTGTCATGAACGGCAACGTCTATGGCATGCCCCTCACCATCGAAGGCATGTGCCTGATTTACAACAAGACCGCCATCGAGAAAACCGTCGGACATGCGTTCGACGCATCGCAGTACACGACCCTCGACCAGTTCAAGCAGCTGTTCAGCGAACTGAAAGCCGGCGGGATGGAGTATCCGATGGTGCTCAACAAGGAAGATTGGTCCATCGGGCAGAAGGGATACCAGTGGATTTATGACTACCAGGACGGGACTGCGGCCGGAGCCATCAACTTCTTGAAAGACGTGCACAACGGAAAGACCACTTTCGAGCAGAATGCGGTCTTCCAGAAAACGTATGACGCCTTCGACCTGTTCATCGCCCACAACATCAACCACGCCGATCCGCTTTCCGCCGACTACGATTTGAATGCGAGCTACGTCGCCGAGGGTACAGCCGCTTTCTGGCTCAACGGAACCTGGGCATGGCCCGATTTCGAGCCATATGCCGTGGAAGGCATGGAATATGGCGTCTGCGCGTTCCCGTACAACGACGAGCCGACCCAAGGCAAGGTTGTCGCAGGAGCTACCAAGTTCGCGGCGGTCGACAAGGTCAATGCTACCGAGGAGCAGCAGAAAGCCGCGAAGATGTTCCTGAATTGGCTGGTGTTCACAGATGAAGGACAGGATTGCCTGATCAACAAATGCGGCATCGTGACGGCGTTCAACAACATCGCCCTCGAGCCCAACAATCCGTTCAACGTCAGCCTGAAAACCTACATCGACAAGGGATTGGTAGTAGAGAACGCGACCTACATGCCTTCCGACCATCGCAGCGTGCTTGCCGCCCATATGCAGGCGTATCTTGATGGCAAGGCGACTCGGAACGAAATCGCCAAGTGGCTTGACGCCTACTGGACCGACCATCTTCCGAAGGAATGATTCGGAACAACACAGGCCGGAACCTTGATTGATTCCGGCCTGCAGTCTTTTGAAACTGGAGGCTGGTATGTCGCAAAACATGCATGCAAGCAGGAAGTTCTGGCTCTACATGTCGTTTGTCGGGCCGGCGGCGGTCTTTTTCTTCCTCGTGTTCGTCATTCCGCTCGCCTACGGAATCTACCTCACCCTCACCGACTGGGATGGCATAGCGGCACAGATGCACTTCGTCGGAAGCGCGAATTATCTGTCAGTGCTCACCGATGGGTCTTTCTGGAATTCCATGGGCCGCACCATCGTCTATTCCTGCATTTCGGTGATCGCCATCAACCTCATCGCCTTCGGGCTCGCGTACCTGCTGACAAGCGGCATCAAAGGCCAGAATTTCCTTCGTGCCGGCTTCTTTACCCCGAACCTCATCGGAGGATTGATTCTTGGATACATCTGGCAGTTCATGTTCAGCAGGGTGTTCGTCTCGATCTTCAGCCATATTCCCGCCACCATCTTCCAACGCTCATGGCTTTCCTCTCCCCACACCGCCATGGCAGCCATGATCATCGTGACCACATGGCAGTACTCAGGCTACATGCTCCTCATTTATATCGCAGGCTTTGTCGGCATTCCGAAAGACCTGCTCGAGGCAGCCCGCATCGACGGGGCGAGCGAACAGGTGGTCACGAGGAAAATCCGTTTGCCGCTGATGGTGCCATCCATCGTCATCAGCCTGTTCCTCTCGATCACTCGTACGTTCAAGGTCTATGATGTCAACCTCTCCCTTACCGCGGGAGGTCCCTACGACTCGACCAAACTTGCCGCGATGCACATTTATTCCAAAGCTTTCGAAGAACAGAAATATGGGGAAGGACAGGCCGAGGCGCTGGTGATGTTCGCCATCATGGCGGCTATAGCCCTTACCCAGACCTATCTTGGCAAGAAACGGGAACAGGAGGCCTGACATGAGAAGACCTATCCAACATCGCACCATGACCCTGAAGACCATCCTCGCCATAGTCCTGTGGCTTGGCTACATGTTTCCTTTCGCGCTCGTTTTGACCAACTCTCTGAAAAGGAAAGTGTCCATCGTCAAATTTCCCCTCCAGCTGCTCGACGAGAAAGGCCTGCAGTGGGTCAATTACAAGAATGCAATCGAGAAGATGAGTTTCTTCCGTTCATTCGGCAACAGTTTTTTTGTCACCGCTTGCAGCGTCGCCATTCTCCTGCTTTTCTCTTCCATGGCTGCCTGGTTCCTCGTCCGCCATGCGACATGGAAAAGCTCCAAGATCACCTTTGCGCTGATGATGGCATCCATGGCCGTCCCCTTCCAGGTGGTCATGATTCCGTTGATTTCCATCTACGGAGGGGTGTTCCACATGCTCAACTCGCGCATCACCCTGATCCTGATGAACTTCGGTTTCGGTGTCGCCCTGTGCATCTTCATGTGCCATGGCTTCATCAAGGCGAACGTTCCCCTCTCTCTTGAAGAAGCGGCCACCATTGATGGTTGCAGTCCTCACGCGACGTTCTTCTTTGTGGTGTTCCCCCTCATGAAACCCATTCTCTCGACCATCACCATTCTTGAGGCATTGGGATTCTGGAACGACTACCTTCTGCCCTACCTGGTGCTTGGAAAGAAGGAAATCGCCACCTTGCCGCTGGCCATCAGGACATTCTACGGTACTTTCTCCAACGATTATGGTAACATCATGGCAGGTCTGGTACTCTCCATGCTCCCCATCATCGTGCTGTACATCTTCTTGCAGAAATACATCGTCGGTGGAGTCATTGCAGGTGCTGTGAAATCATGATGGAAGGGAAAGGAATGGCAACAATCATCGATGTCGCGAAAGAAGCCGGGGTATCCACCGCGACCGTCAGCAGAGTGTTGAACGGAAGCCCGAACCTGACCGATGCAACAAGGGCCCGCGTGCTTGAGGTGATGCGGAAACTCAACTATCGTCCCAATGCGGTCGCCCGGTCATTGGTCACGGGAGAGACCCGGTGCCTCGGCATCATGTTGCCCGACCTGAACATGCCGTTCTGGTCCCAACTCGCACACGAGCTATCCCGGGCCGCAGAGGCGCATGGCTATGCGCTGATGGTCACCAATTCGCCCCAAGACCGCGATTCCTACATCCGCAGTTACCGTGCGCTTTCCCGTAACATGTCCGGGGGGATCATCACCTCGTTCATCAATGGAACGGAGGAATTCCTTGGCAAGTCGCTCGTGCCCACGGTGGTCATCGCGAACGCGAACTGTTCTCCATCCGTCTCTTCGAACGACAGGCAGGGCGGCACCCTCGCCGCCCGGCATCTGATTGCCAAAGGGTGCCATAACCTTGTGCATATCGCAGGAGAGATGAAATACCACCGTACCTCGGATGAGCGGACGTATGCGTTCTTGGAGGAATGCAAGCGGAACAACGTCCCCTGCAAGGTATACCATGCGACTACCGACATGCAGAAGGAGAACGACTACCGGGGCATCATCAGTGACGCCTTCTATGGAAACAGGGACATGGATGGGATTTTCGCCAGCAACGACATCATTGCCAGCCTTTGCATCTCTACCGCGCTCTCCCTCGGCTATCGCATTCCAGAGGACCTCAAGATTGTCGGGTATGACGACATCAACATCAGCTCGATGATCTTCCCCTCGCTTACCACGATTCGCCAGAACTACCGGCTCCTCGCCGAGACTTCCGTTGAAGCGGTGATTGATCTCATGGCGGGGAAACCAGTACCGGAACACCAGATATTTCCGGTAGACCTTGTCGAAAGGAAATCTACGTAATTGCAAAGGATCTCATATGCAACAGACTATTCCCAATACCATCATGCTCATCACGTATGCGGACTGCATGGGCAAAAACCTCAAGGACCTTTCATCGGTCCTGGACAAGCACCTGCAGGGAGCCATCGGAGGCTTGCATATCCTGCCCTTCTTTCCCTCCACTGCGGACAGGGGCTTCGCGCCGACTACCTACAAAGAGGTCGATCCGGCTTTCGGAACCTGGGACGATATCAAGGACCTTGGCTCCCGGTACTACCTGATGTACGACTACATGATCAACCATCTTTCCTCGGGGAGCGCGATCTATCAGGATTTCCTCGAGAAAAAGGACCATTCCAAGTATAAGGATTTCTTTATCAGGTACAAAAACTTCTGGTCCAAAGGAGAACCTTCCGCACATGATCTCGAAATCATGTACAGACGTAAGGAACAGCCGTGGATTGAAGCGACTTTCGCCGACGGGACCAAGGAGAAACTGTGGACCACATTCAGCGACCACCAGATCGACATCAACCAGAAAAGCCAGGCTGCCTGGAACTTCCACACGGACAACCTCCGCTTTCTTGCCGCCCATGGCGCGTCAATCATCAGGCTTGATGCCGTTGCCTATGCGGCGAAACGGGAAGGAACAAGCTGTTTCTTCGCGGAGCCGGAAATCTGGGAACTGCTGCGGCGATGCCGTTCCATCCTGGACCAGGAGGGAACCTTGCTCCTGTCGGAAATCCATGAGCAGTATTTCCTTGAGAAGCGTCTTGAGGAACACGGCTACTGGACGTATGATTTCCAGCTTCCCATGCTTCTGCTCAACGCCATCTACAAAGGCCGCACCGCTTATCTGAAGGATTGGCTGCGGATATGCCCGCGGACCCAGTTCACCACGTTGGACACCCATGACGGCATAGGTGTCGTCGATGCCAGGTACCTCATGCCGGACGAGGAACTGCTCGATACCAGAAGGGAGTGCCTGAAGCGCAACCCAGGAGTATACGAGATGTACGCAAGGGCCGGCATGCATATGGATCTGGACAAGTTCGACACCTACCAGATCAACTGCACCTACTACAGCGCTTGCGATGCGGATGACGACAAGTATTTCCTTGCCAGGGCCGTCCAGTTCTTCACCCCGGGAATTCCCCAGGTATACTATGTCGGCATGCTCGCGGGGCGGAACGATTGGGACCTATACAACAAGACGAAGGCAAACCGAGACATCAACCGTCACTATTATTCGACCCAGGAGGTCGCACAGGAGGTCGAACGTCCAATCGTCCGCAAACTCTTGGCGCTGATGAGACTCCGCAACACCCACCCTGCTTTTGACGGAACCTTCCACCTTCTTCCGTCGGACAGCCATACGCTTTCCATTATGTGGACGAAGGGTGTGGAGTATGTCTCCCTGCATGCGGATTTCTCGACGTTCCAGGCAGGCATCGTCTATTCGGAGGCTGGAACCGAAAAACGGTTCGAAGGGTAAGGAAATGCCCCGAAAGACAGCATCTGTCATCGGGGCATACTTGTCTTCGTCTTCTTGGAGGTCTCAGCCTTCGACCTTCTTCGCCCAGAGTTTCTCCAGCGAATAGAATTCCCTCAGTTCGGAGCTCATCAGATGGATGACAATCGGGCCGCAGTCAACCAAAGTCCAGCCATCACCGGCCGGGCTCTTGTGGCGGTTGTTCACCTTCAGCCCGAGCGTCTCCAGCTCACCCCACAGCTCGTGCACGACACCTTTCAGATGTCCGGTGCTGCTCACCGTGGCGATCACGAAGCAATCTGCCCAGCTGCACTCGGGGTTCACGTCAAGAATCTCTACATCCGAGCAACGATTATCCTCCAGAAAACGCTTCAGGCTTTCCGCCTGCTCAAGAATCTTCTTTGGCACCATATCAGTCTCTCCTCCGCCCTGCCCTCAGGGCACCTTGGAACCACACGTCCAACCAGGGTTCCGTCTTATTCCAATCAATCGTCTCAGGCAACACCTGGCCAAGGTCAAGGTGTGTCCAATGGCTCGCCTTGCCCATTTCCTTCCAAAGTCCGGGTGCCTGGGCAAGCGACTCCAACACCCCGGGAAGCGCACTCTTCCTCACCTGGCCGCGACTGGCGGAAAGAGCCTCCCATCCATCCTCCACATCAGTCTCCCGGCTGAGAGCCGAAAGCAGGAGTTTCAGGCGTTGCAGGTTCCCGGCAGGAGCCGTGTAGAGCATTCCCTGCTCGACGGGAATCAGCGCCCGCACCGCCTCTTCGGTCGAGATATCACGCCACGCCCCGTACGATTCCACAACCCGGCTCGGCATGTCAATGACTGTCAGCACCGAACCATCGCGGATGATTGCCACCGCGTCGCTTCCAAAGGCCAGATAGGTCGCCTCGGTTTTCCGTGCACAGCCGGCAAGCAGAAGCGACAGGACAATCCCCATCACAAGCCAACGAAACCTCATCGAATCCGTTTTCCTTCCTTGAGACAGGCCTCCAGAGCCATGGTAGCATGGGCGTTCGTCCGTCCCAGCTCGTGGAAATACCGGTCCTGCTTCAGAAGAATGGCAAGCGCCACATCATCCAGGTTCTTCTGGTTCAGCAGCTCACCCCTTTCCGCATCGGAGATGTGGGTGCGTAGCGGCTCCAGATAATCGCTGACGAAAAGCACCAGCCCCATGCGTCCCATGTCGACCGAGCCAAGGGTATGCCACCTGACCGCTGTAGCCAACTCGTCGCCGAACCCCTCTTCCCTCAACAGCGCCGCAGCGACAGGGCCATGGAGCAACTGGGGCTGGGACAGCTCTTCCGGCTCAAGCCCCACGTGGTGGGAATCAACGAAATCGTACAGTTGTTCGTCGCTCCACTCACGGCAGATGTCATGGAGCAGACCGCAGGCGTACAGCTCGTCGTCATCCAGCGTCTCGGCGAACATATGGGACAGGCGGATGTTGGTCAGCGCCACGCTCACGCTGTGGACAAAACGATGGTTGCTCTCGCTGCCACGGATTCTTGCCTCAATGGCGGTACAATCGATGGGTTTCAACATAGTCGGCTACTTCCTTAGGCATGAGAGCCCGGATCACTTCCGGCATCGCGCTATGGCGTCTCAGCGCGCCAATGGCATCACGAATCTCCGTGGAACTGTCACTGAACAGGCTATCATGGATGTACTTCAAATCGATATCCGGCCCATTCCAGACCGGTTCGGCGCTCTCCCTCCGGGCGACCACAAAGGTGGCGACCTTGCGTAGCTCATCGAAATCGTGCCACTTGGGAAGCCCCGGAAGCAGGTCGTCCCCCATTACGACACCGAGCTTCCCGTCAACCGGGTATTTCTGATAGATTTCGGCGACGGTGTCGCTGGTGTAGGAAACGCCCCCCCGCTCCAGCTCCATCGGGTCGACAATCAGGGAGCACTTGGGGTCGTCGGGGTAGAGCGAGGGATAGGCTTTGACAGCAAGACGGAGCATCTCGAAGCGGTCGAGCCCGCTGGCAAGCTGCACCTCCTGCTTGAAGTTGTTCTTGGCCACCGGGACAAGGATGAATCTCCGATAGCCAGTGGAAGTCAGGACGGAATGAATCAGATGAAGGTGTCCGAGATGGACAGGATCGAAGCTGCCTCCCACCATCGCGGTGGCAAGGCGCATGACTGCCGCATGCTCCATAGTGTTATTCCTCCTCCGGCTGCTTCTGCTCCTCCGGCATGACGTATTCAGCGTCAAGGTCTGGATGGGAGGAGAACCCTCCCGTCTGGGCGGCTCCCTCGTTCCCTCTATTGGCGAGACGCATGAAAGCCTGCTTGACCTCTTCGATTCCCTGGTCAAGGAATACGCAGATCGGCACGATCTCCTTGTCGGGATACTTCTTCTTCAGCTGGGCGAGATGCTCTTCGGCATGCTCGCCGTCCATATGGGTTGCGACAATGACCGAAGGCTTGTCCATCATTTCAGGATTGAAAGCCTTCAACTCGCCACACAGCGCGTCATAGGCGTTCAGATAGCGGTCGTCGGTCACATCGATCAGGAAGGCAAGACCCTTGGTACGGGCGATGTGGCGCAGGAACTTGATACCCATGCCGGCACCTTGCGAGGCGCCATCAATCAGGCCGGGAATATCGGCCAGCACCACATCCTGGTCTCCATAGCGCATCATGCCGAGCTGAGGGATTTTCGTGGTAAACGGATAACCCGCCACTTTGGCCCGGGCATTGGTCAACGCATTGAGCAGCGAGGACTTCCCCGCGTTCGGGTAGCCGACGAAGCCGATATCGGCAATCAACAGCAACTCGACGCCCACACGCATCGACTGTCCCTCTTGCCCCTTCTGGGCGAAGCGGGGGGTCTGGCGCGTTGCGCTGCGGAAGTGCCAGTTGCCAAGCCCTCCCTTGCCGCCTTTCAGGAAGACAAAGCGGTCCATGCCAGTCAAGTCCTGGATGATCTCTCCCGTTTGCGCGTTCTTGATCACCGTCCCCGCCGGCACTTCGACAATCACGTCCCTGCCATCTCTGCCGAAACACCGGGCCCCGCCACCGTTCTGGCCGTTTTCAGCCTTGTAGGAACGGCGCATCTTCAGGCGGTCAAGGGTACGAAGGTTCGGCTTCACCACGAAGACGACATCGCCCCCGCGGCCACCATCGCCGCCATCAGGCCCTCCCTTCGGGACGCAAAGTTCCCGGCGGAAGGAAACACAGCCGTTGCCCCCGTTTCCGGAGGCAACATCGATATAGGTCTCGTCAGAGAAGCCGAACATGATAGGTTAGTTCTGTTCCTCGACCGGCTTGATGCTGATCACCTTGCGGTTCTTGCGCTCGCTGAAGACGACAGTGCCGGCAATCTTGGAGAAAATGGTGTAATCGGTACCGAGACCGACATTCTCGCCAGGATGGAACTTGGTTCCGTGCTGGCGGACGATAATCTCACCAGCCTTGACCAGCTGGCCACCATAGCGCTTCACGCCGAGGCGCTGCGCATTCGAGTCACGACCATTGCGGGAGCTTCCGCCACCTTTCTTATGTGCCATTGCTCTCCCTCCTTACGCGATAACGTGATCAATCTTGATCAGCGAATACTTCTCGCGATGACCCTGGGTCCTGCGATATCCCTTACGGCGCTCATACTTGAACACACGAACCTTCTCGCCCTTCTTGTCGCCAATGTAGGAAGCCTGCACCTTGGCACCTTCCACATACGGCGTACCGAACTTGGCGCTCTTCTCGTCGACCACGGCGAGCACAGAAGCGTACTCAAGCGGATCTCCGGCCTTCTTGTCGTTGATGTGATCAACCTGGATGGTCTGGCCCTCGACGGCTTTGTACTGCTTTCCGAGAATCTCTACAAGTGCGTACATGTCGTTACGTTCCTTTTCAAAAGATACCCACCTTTGTACCCGTTTTCCCAAATATCCGCAAGCACCTTTCAAGGGAAAATTCCGGAATCATCAAGAAATACCTGTTGAAAACCTACCAACCGTTTGGTAGTATATAACCATGCATACCACCGCTACCAAGCAAAAAATCCTCGATATGGCGCGGTCCCTGGGAGCGCAAAAGGGGTTGGACACCCTTTCTCTGGGGGAACTGGCGGTCGCGGTAGGAATCACCAAAGCATCGATCTTCGCCCATTTCGGAAGCAAGAAGGCGCTGATCGACGAGCTTTACCGGCAATTCGATTCCTACGGCAGCACGATTGCTATCAACCTTGAGGGAAACGCCGGCGAAGTCCTGGAGCGGGCGGTAGTCCACTGGCTGGATTTCTTCACCACCGACCCGATGCGCCAGGCATGGAGGATCATCAGCCAGCAGAAATATACCGACGAGCGGGCATTGGTGCGTTTCCAGCGGCTCAAAGGCATGGTCACCTTCCAGTGCCAGGCGATTCTGGAATCGCTGAGCGAATCGGGAAAGCTGGACATTCCCGAACCTGATTTGGCCAGCAGTCTCTTTTCCAGCACCCTGCTCGGATATATCGAGCAGGAAACCATCGACGGTTCCAGCGAGGAGGATTGGAAAATCCAACGTCTGGTGACGAAATTCGCCGCCTTGTTCACTCGGCAAGACGACGCAGGGCCTCGGCCTTGAAGGCCTTGGCCGCATCATCGAATTCCGCATAGAGGGCGGGAAGGTCGATACCGACCAGTTCTCCATCGGCCACCTTCCGGACCCCCGCGACCCAGACATCCTGCACATCTCCGCCGGTAGCGCTGTAGCAGAGCGCCGAGTAGGGATCGTAGAGGGGGTGCATCCGGGGACTCTGGAGGGAAAGGACAGCGATATCCGCCTGATAGCCGGCCTTCAGCATGCCGATAGGAGCGCGCAGGGCGAAACCCGCATTGCGGTTTCCCAATGGCGCGCACTCCCGTGCCGTCATCAAGGCCCGGTCATGGTGCATCGTCTTCTGGGCGATTGCCGCCAATTTCAGCTGGGTGAAGTGGTCGAGCGTATTGCCGCTGGAGGCCCCGTCGGTACCAAGAGTGACGACCACGCCACGATCCATCAGGTCCAGCACCGGGCAGGTGCCCTTGCCCGCCTTGAGGTTGGAACCGGGACAATGGCTCATCGGCACGTTCCGCCCTGCAAGCACATCCTTGTCATGTTCGCTCAGGGTGATCAGGTGGACCGCGAGCAGGTCCCTGTCCAAGAGCCCGTGCCGCTCCATCCACTCCACAGGAGTGCAGCCATGCTCCCTGCGCGCGTCCTCCACCTCGAAGGGCATCTCCGACAGGTGCATGGTCCACATCAAGCCCCGTTCCCTGGCAAAAGCGACGATCTTCTCCAGATGGCCGATGGAAAGGGAATAGGGAGCATGAGGGGCGACGACGGGAGTCGTCAAAGGAGACTTTTGGCAGGCGGCGATCGTCTCCTCGGTCCGCTCAAGCCCTTCGCTCCACGTCCTCGCGTCAGGGCTGGGAGCATCGAGAATCGTCTCGCCTGCCCAGAGACGGAAGCCCATCTCTTTGGCAGCTCTGACCACTTCGTCCTCGAAATAGTACATGTCCACCGCGCTGGTGGTGCCGGCCAGCAGCATTTCCGCGATCGCCATCTTGGTCGCCACAAAGACCAGGCGACGGTCCATGGCCGCATTCTCCAGCGGCATCAGGAACTTGTGCAG
>Ga0256404_1008651_pt1 | contig 15153 bp, 17 predicted proteins | sample RumenRJG_01DNA_FD_185990 | JGI IMG/M metagenome (GOLD analysis project Ga0256404, IMG submission 185990) | Bovine rumen microbial communities from Lethbridge, Alberta, Canada - RJG_01 | ecosystem: Host-associated > Mammals > Digestive system > Stomach > Rumen | place: Canada: Alberta | collected...
CATTCATAAATTTGAGAGCGGATATGCCAACAACATCTCTCTTGGAACATTCCTGTTGCTGTTGAAGGTCGTCGGTCGTATCAATGCCTTGGAGGAATTGCTACCCGACTTACCGCCGTCTCCTTATCTCATACAAGGGAATGGCAAGCAGACACAACGCATACGACACTCAAAAGACTCATCGTTATGATTACAATACTTAAGGTGATATTATGGGGCGAAGAGATAGGCAGATTAGTATGGGACGCACGGCGAAGACTTTCATACTTTAACTATAATCCTCTCTTTATAAGAAAAGGCCTCGACATCGCTCCGCTCGCTGCACCACTCAAGGTGTACGCAAACATGCCGGTATGGGGAGAGGAAGCGAAAATATATCAGCGGCTCCCAGCCTTCATTGCCGATTCCCTGCCTGATTCCTGGGGCAACCAGCTCTTTGACCTTTGGCGGCAGCAGCACCATTTCTCCAACGCCGACATAACCCCGCTTGACAAGTTGTCGTTTATCGGCAAACGCGGCATGGGGGCGTTGGAATTCCAGCCGCAGGCATCCAGAGAACGCAGTCCAAAGAAAATTGACATGGCCTCATTGACCGATCTCGCCGAGCGCATCTTCTCAGAAAGAGAGAACGCACGTATCATGCCCGATGAGTCTATAACTATGCAGTCGTTGCTCACCGTCGGTACCTCCGCAGGCGGAAGACAACCCAAGGCTATCATCGCAATCAACCGGAAAAGCGGGGAGATACGTAGCGGTCAGATAGCAGGGCTTGAGGACTACGACTATTATCTGTTGAAGTTCGGCAATACTGAATACAGCTCAGCAGAACTTGAGATGACCTATTATGAGCTTGCCACAAAAGCTGGCATTGACATGATGCCATCATGTCTGTTTTCCGTTAATGGCAAAAGACATTTTATGACCAAGCGCTTTGACCGCAAAAACGGCAAGAAGGTTTTTACACAGACACTCGCTGCCTTGTACCCTGACGCGGACAGCTATGAGAAGCTGCTGACTGTTTGCAGAAAGCTCCATCTGCCCGAGACAGACTGCCAGGAGGTATTCCGACGTATGGTGTTTAATATCCTTGCCAACAATACCGATGACCATAACAAGAATTTCTCATTTATCATGAGTAAGGACGGCACATGGAGCCTTGCTCCGGCATACGACCTTACATATGTGTTAGACTTGGGAGGCAATCTCCCTAACACAGACCACTGCCTGTTCATGCGTGCCAAACTCAGTAACTTCAGCCGGGAGGACGCTGTAGCTTTTGCACATGACAACGGCATACAGAGACCCAATGCAATTATCAGAGAAGTGGCTGATGCCTTGAGGCAGTTTCGCCCGGTCGCCGGGAAAAACGGTGTAGGAACAAAATGGATTGGTCGGGTGGAGTCTACTATCCTTGACCATCTGAGAGCATGGGGTGAATATGGCGAGCCAGCAGACACTGTTTCCTCAGAGGTCAACGGCCACAAAATTTCAGATATAAAAATCGAACAGACGTATAAAGGCAACTATCATCTGTTAGCCAATATTGATGGTGAAAAACGTAAGTTTGTCATTGGTAAGAACAAAAAAGAGTATGCTGAAATAGAAAAGACCGGTATTGCTAATATCACATCTGAACAACTCTTTGAAATGGCTAAAACATTCTTTTCTTCAACGTTGGAAGTAAGATGAGAACGCCAATGGGAGGCACGACTAATTGTATTTGTGTACATTCCGTAAACAATAATGGTCATTAGTGGTGCCTTTTAATGAATATTTCCTTCTTATTTTACTTCTCTCTGTATTCTTTTGGTGTCATTCCTGCAAGCTTTTTGAAGAAGCGGGAGAAGTGCTGGGGATACTGGAAGCCGAGGCGGTCGGCAATCTGCGAGATACTCTGCGAGGGGTCGAGGAGCAGTTGCTTGCTAAGCGCGAGAATGTGCTGTTGAATATAGTACTGTGCCGTCATGCCCGTCTCCTTACGGATGAGGTCGCCAAAATAGCCTGGTGACAGACAGGCTTTATCAGCGAAATAAGCCACGGAGGGCAGACCGCCGCGCACGGCTGAGCCCTGCTCGAAATAGTCCTTGATGTTGCGTTCAAAAGCCGAGAGAATATCGGAGTTTTCCTTGTGGCGGATGACGAACTGCCGATCGTAGAAGCGCTGGCAGTAGTCAAGGATGAGCTTGATGCGGTCGGTGAGAATGGTCTGTGAATGTTTGTCCACGGGCTGCTCCATCTCAAAGCGGATGGAGTTGAGCGTGTCGGTGTACATCCGCCGCTCGCGCTCGCTGAGATGGAGCGACTCGGCTGAGTCGTAGTCGAAGAAGTGATAGCCGCCGATTGTCTTCCCCAAGGGCGTACCGAAGAGCAGGTCGGGATGGAAGAGCAGACCTAAGGTGTGCGACGGCGTATGGAGCTGTTCCTCTGTCATATCCACGCGCACCATCTGCCCCGGCGCGAAGCTCACGATGGTACCGTCCTGATAGTCGTATTGCTGGCGCCCATAATGCAGCGCACACTGTATGCCGTCCTTCAGCCACAGCGCATAGACGCCATAACGGAAGGTGACGTGGTTGGGAATCTTCGTGGCTTCCGCCAAGTCTACCACGCTCACTAAGGGATGCAGGGTCTCGAAGCCATACATCTTATTATAGTTATCAATACTGTCAATGGGGATAATCATTGTGTCGCTCATATCTATCTGTCTTTACGTTTCTTCGCACAAAACTAGTTGAAATTTTCTATTCATGCAAGAGGGAAGCTGCAACTTCAGCAAAAAGGGTTATAGCTGCCTTAATCGGGGTAAAAGCCTGTTGACAGGAAACTCGTAACTTTGCAACCGTAAACAAAGATAACAACAGATGAGAAGAATAATCACAGCCTTAGCATTTCTGATGATATTTATCGTTGCTGGGGCGCAAAGCACAAAAAAGATGACACAGCTGAAGATGACACAAGAGTGGGACAAGGTTTTCCCCAAGAGTGAGAAGGTTGACCATAAGAAGGTCTCCTTCCACAATCGTTACGGCATCGAACTCGCTGCCGACATGTACACACCCAAGAACGCTAAGGGCCGACTGGCAGCCATTGCCGTTAGCGGACCTTTTGGAGCCGTGAAAGAACAGTCGAGCGGTCTCTATGCCCAACATTTGGCAGAGCGTGGATTCCTCACCATTGCCTTCGACCCCTCGTTCACAGGAGAGAGTGGCGGCGAACCGCGGCGCATGGCTTCGCCCGACATCAACACCGAGGACTTCCTCGCTGCCGTCGATTTTCTCTCTGTGCAGGATAATGTAGATGCTGAGCGCATCGGTATCATCGGCATTTGCGGCTTTGGAGGTATGGCCGTCAATGCCGCAGCCATCGACCCGCGCATCAAGGCAACTGTCGCCAGCACGATGTACGACACGAGCAAGGTGAACATCGAGGGCTACTTCCAGAGCGAGAATACACCGCAGCAGCGCATGGAGAAGCGCAAGGCCATGGCCCGGCAGCGCACAGAAGACTACAAGACGGGGACATACAAGCGTGCAGGCGGCGTCATCGACCCGCTGCCAGAGGATGCTCCCTGGTTTGTGAAGGACTACCATGCCTATTACAAGACGAAGCGCGGCTACCATGAGCGCTCAGGCAACTCTACCGACGGCTGGAACGTCACAGGATGTCAGTCATTCCTCAATCAGCCGCTGCTGGCCTTTGCCGCAGAGATTGAGAATCCCGTGTTGCTTATCCACGGCGAGAAGGCTCACTCACGCTATTTCTCCGAGTATGCCTTCGAGAAGATGACGGGCAAGCATGTCGAGGGGAAGAGTACCAAGGTAGGGAACAAGGAACTCTACATCATCCCCGGAGCATCACACGTTGACCTTTACGACGATGTGGCAGGTGTCATCCCCTACGACAAGATAGAACGATTTTTCCGTGAGAATCTAAAATAATCGAGTATGAGAAAATATCTGCTGACAATTATGACCATGTTCTTCGTCTGTTGCTCGTCCGACGGCGGGATGCAGGCGGAGACATTGCAGACAGGAAACGATATGACAATGTATATTACCATCGCAGGACAGACTAAGAACATAACCCTTGCCAATAATGCGGCAACGAAGGAACTCGTGGAACGGCTACAGAACGGTAGTGTCACAGTTACGCTCAACTCCAGTGGCGGCTTCGAGATATGGGGACCGCTTGGTTTCTCGCTCCCTACGAGCAACCAGCAGATGACGGCACAGCCGGGAGATGTCGTTCTCTATAATGGCAGCAACATCTGCCTTTTCTATGGTTCAAACTCATGGAGTTACACCCGCCTGGGCAAGATAGACGGTTTGTCGGAAAGCCAGTTACGCACATTTCTGAAAGCAGGAGAGAGCAACATCACCGTCACCCTCTCCCTCGCGTCAGATGCGACAGGCATCAGCAATATAAGCAACGAGAGCCGGAACACCACAGGTACTGATTCGCGTGCATACACGCTGAACGGTACACCCGCCTCTGCCGGCTACAAAGGCATCGTCATCAAGGACGGAAAGAAAATCATGAAATAGCATCAATGTGAAACAGAACATTGGAAAGAAACTGGCACTCTATCCTACGCCAGCCACAGTCGTAGGAACTGTCGGGGAAGATGGGAAGGTAAACTGGATGCTTATAGCACACATCGGCATTGTCAGTCACTCGAAACTACTGTTAAGTGTCCACTCGTCGCACCACAGTGTGAAAGCAATTGATGAGCAGCACAAGTTATCTGTCAATATCATCGACGAGACATTCGTTGCCGCAGCCGACTACACAGGTACGGTCAGCGGGGCAAAAGTGGACAAGTCGGACATCTTCCCATATCATATTGGCGAGGCTGGCATGCCCGTCATCGAGCAGTCTCCGCTGGTGATGGAGTGTGAGGTCGTGGATACCTATGAGATAGACGGCTTCAAAAACTACATTTGCAACATCCTCAATACCTATGTCGAAGAGGATATGCTTGACGAGAAGGGCAAGCCTGACTATTCAAAGCTGAAGCCAGTACTCTTCGAAATGCCTACCTATAAGTATCTGCGCACCGGCGACATCATCGGCGACTGCGTGAAGATGGGTAAAGCATACGGCGAAACATTAAAATAAAGAGAGACCATGAAGAAAATAATCATGATGCTCTCGGTACTACTGGCCATCAGCCTGAGTGCATGCTCACAAAAGAAAACAGAGACAAGAATGGAACAGAAAGTATTGGTAGCCTATTTCTCTGCTACGGGTACGACCGAAGGAGGGGGGCTGGCAGCCCTTTGTTGATGGGCATTGCGAAGGGGGAAAACTACAAGGCATGTAGTTTCAACAAGGTGCCTTGTATTTTTTATTAGCTCCGACCTTGTTTTAGTTTGGTCCGAAGTGTCTTAGGGTGAGGGAGACTATACGGGTGCTGGTCGGGAAGGGGCGGATATCGCATGCCTTTACCCTTCGCTACGGGAGCGGGTGTGCCTCTATGACTTTCGAGATGTGAAGCGCTACCAGATCGCTTCTGCCGCCTCATTCGCCCTCTTTGTTCCGCTTCGCCCTGCTCCTGCAGATGGACCCATTTCTCCTGCTTCTTTCATCCGGCTCTGGGTCATGAGCGGTCGGCGATGGGGCAGAACGGCTTGGGTATGGCGCTGTTGATGATGGACGGGTAGGAGGTGCCGGGGGTGTCGGCCTTGTTGGCGTAGGGTAGCTGTCGGTGAGGGTGAGGTAGATATTTCTGTCCTTGTCAGAGAGGCGGTCGGTGGTGCGCTTTGTGCGGCTGCCGTAGTCAAAGTAGCGGGTGTTGTTGCGGTATTTGCGGGCGAAATGGTCGGTGCGGACGGCTGATGTGAAGGGGGTAGTGGGGGAGTGCTTGCCGTGATGGAATGCGGCAAGTACGAGAGTCTGTTGTACGCGAGCCTTGTTGCGGCGCAGGGGAGAGGCGTGGGAGAGGCGGGGCTGCTGATGATAGGACCAATGGCAAGTCGAGGGCGTAGATGTCGCGGGACGGAGGCGACTCTGGATGTTCTGTAAGGGCATAAAAGAGGTATATTTTTTAATCCGAATGGAAATGGACCACTATCAGAATTGTCCGGACAACTACGATACGGGAAATAGTGGTTAATTTTGCACCGCAAACACCAAACGACAACAGACTAAAACTTCAAAGTTTTGCTCTGAATCGTCTGCTGCGGCTGCTCGTCCTGGTAACAAAGCGACCGACTGACCTTAGGCTATACGCTTAAAATCAGTCGGTTGCTTATTCTCTCGTAAATCTAATGGAGATGTTCTTGACGATTTCAATAGTTGGTAATCAAGAGGTGTGTAACTTTCTTGTCGTTACGATTCATGAAACTGACAAGATATTCTTTGTCGAAAGTCCTAATGTTTACGCCCTCCTTATCATAGAGAGAATAAATAAAGTCTGTGTTCTTGATAATCATCATCCACTTTGCCTTACATTCAGTTGTAAGGTACTCAGCCAAACGTGCTTGGTCTGCATGAGTAAAGTCGTTCTGAGCGTACGAGCTAAACTCACTGTCGTATGGTGGGTCAAGGAAAATGAAGTCATGCTCTGTTGGTTCTACTTCACGAAGGAATTGCTCAAAATCCTTATTGTAGATATGAGCAGAGGCGAAGTGTTTGAGCAAAGGCTGAGAATGATAGTATTGCAGCTTCTTTTTCAGACTCTTGCTATTATAGCCAATGCCGCCGTAAGGGACGTTGAACTCTCCCTTGTCGTTGTATCGGAACATTCCACTATAAGCATAGTTACGCACAAAGAGGAATAGGGCGCAATGCAATGTTGTGTCAATGCTCTTATCATTATAGAGTGAGCGATAGTTCATATATACGGCACTCTTTATGGCGGTCTCTATGTTGTCTCTTAAATCTTTGTCAGGCAGAAGATGTTTCTGCTGCTCTAAGACCTTCATCCGGCTCATCTTGCGGAAGAGGTTTGTCTCCATTTCCTTTTGCAAGACAGAAGGCAATGAACTAAGTGTCTCTCCGAGTATTTCCTCTATGTTCTTTTTATTCGCTTTACAGAATTGCTTAACGCTTTCTTTAAGCTCTTCCTTGCAAATGTCGCCGTTTCGATAAGTGAGATACAAATCCACAAGTTCTGTATGCTCTTGGAAGAAGGTCCCGGCTTTTGACCAGGAAACATCCATTGCGTTGGCATACAAAAAAAATGTCTCGTTTGACGATGCTATATTACGATATAACTCTATTAATTCCGATGATAAGTCGTTAATATAATGCTCCTTTGCGGGCATGGCCATAAAGGCTATTATTCAAATAATCTTTTATTTAAGCGCATTGTTTTTTCGGTATCTTCGTATAATTCTCTTATTGTATCATAATTGACGAATCGAAACCGATCCTTGTCTTTTATATAAGCTTCGAGATTGATGGTATGTTCGTATTTATCTTTATGCTTTTCCGGAGCTACAATAAAAAAGCGAGTCCTAAAGTTTCGCAGCTGAAGACTCCGATTAAAAGCTCCATTAAGTGTTCCGATGCTGTCAACAATTTCAAAAACATACTGTGGAAAAATTAGGCCTTTCGAATTCAACCAAACAACATCTATTCTCTTTGCTTCGTTTATTATCTCTGGATATGAGAAATCCGGAATCTTTTTTATTGTAGTAAAGTCACCTACAGATAGATGGTCGCGATAAAGGGCTGTAGGGTCTGCGCAGTAGGTTAGATATTTATTAAAATTACCCAACTCTACGCATAATCCCTCAATATAAGAGTGCATACGAACTGCATCTTTTTCGAATAAAATTTTTTCTTCCTGATAGTCGGCAAGTGAATAGATGCTAAGTCCAATCTTTTTAAAAGTCCTTCCATTCTTAATTTCGCGGTATAAAACACCACGTAGGCCTGCTTCCCAATCTTTGGACACTTTAGCGGTTGGATAATACTTGCAGATGTTATCATAGATAACGGAGAGACTTGCCGTTCCTCCATTATCTTGCATTACCTTTGCAATAGCTTCTACTTTCGTCATGAGAATAAGTCAAATAAATCTTTTTTCTCTCGTTATTTGCCATCCATTTAAAAATCTCTCTCAGCTTATACGCATTCTTTTTGTACTCATCAAGTACAATGTCGTAGCCATTGTCCGACTTGCAGACAAGGTTCCAGAATTTGCTACTAATCAGCAACTCGTCATCAGCAAAGAACTGACGCACTCGACCTTGTTTCCATGGGTTTCCTTCACCGTAACGGTTATAGGCCGTGGCAAAGTAAATTTTGATATTGGCTTCTGAGCCAAGCGTATTGGCAAGTATGCAGTATTGCTCAAGCAGAGCTTCTTTTTCAGAGCGTGCCTTCTTATTATCTAAGTCACCACCAATCTTCAACTCAATGAGATAGTGCATGCCTGTCTCTGGGTCTTTCAGATAGTAGTCGCTTTCGTGGCGCTTGCTATGAGCGGTTGCATCCTTTCGTTTGTTGATAATGCCTTCATAGTCAGCCAGCGTTGGCTTTTTATGGTTCGCTCCTCGGGTATTCTTGTATGCTTCAAGGAGTTCGGCAATATAATCAGTTTGCTCCTGGTATATGACACCTTCAACATGTTGGCTAACCTCGAAGTGAAGCATGGCAATGTTGATAGCCATTTTCTCAAGCATATTGCCAAGGCTGCTGTCAAGCGACCGGGCAAGAGCAGAATAATATTGTATGTCTGGACCAAGAGCCGCGATGAAGACGTTGTGGATCTTCATGTTGATGGTGCCCTCCGGGTCATCTACTTCCGAGAGATGTCTATCGGAAAATCCCGATGCATACGCCTCAACGTGCGATCTGACCACTGCGCGTATGGCTCTCTCGTTGTCTACTGTCATATTTCGTTTAATTAAAAATCATTTTATTTATTCCCAAAGTCGCCGTCTTGTCTAAACTTTTCAACCCGCATCAAATCCGCCGGTTCAACATCTAAGAGTTGTGCTATTTGCATTAGGCACCCAAATCCGGCTGACTGGTATTCGTACACCACTTAGAGACGGTGGCTTCATCTTTTCCTGGTTGCTCTGTCAACGCTCTGTTTTGTACGCTTTTTTCTCAATGAGAACAAGTTTTAGTCTATTTAAATCACAGTTCTCAATATGCGTCATTTTATACGGCATGCAAAAATAATAAGAAAAGTTGAGAAAATCGCCTCTCCCGCCGGATGTCCTTGGCCCGGGGCAGGCGAGGAGCAGGCTGCGAGGCGCAGGGACGGCGCGGAAACAAGGCTTCTCTCCGTCCTTGCGAAATGAACTGCGGTTACAATGCCAGGCGGTAAGCCGACGCCGGCTTACCGCTTGCTTAGGATGGACGAACGGATGAAATAGCATGAAGGGATGATCGCTTGTGATGTTTTTTTTCGTACCTTTGCGCCCTCAACCACAATACGATTTTGACAATGAGTCTACAAGACATACTTGACCACCGGCGTGCTGTGCGGCACTATGACCCGCGCCAGCCGCTCGACCCGGAGCGGGTGAAAGACTGTATCAAGATGGCCACGCTGGCGCCCACGAGTTCCAACATGCAGCTGTGGGAAGCCTACCACGTGACAGACAAGGCGGTACTCAAGGCCCTTGCGCATGCTTGTCTCGACCAGCTCTCTGCGCGCACGGCGCAGGAGATGGTGGTCTTTGTCACGCGTCAGGACCTCTACAAGCAGCACGCTGAGGCGGCTCGCCTGTTTGAGGAGGACAACCAGCGGCGCAACAGCCCGAAGCAGAAGCAGGAGAAGCGTATCAAGAAGATAGACAATTACTATGGCAAGTTGATGCCTTTTCTCTACTCGCGCTGCTTCGGCCTGTGGGGCTTGGTGCGTAAACTCCTGGTCCAGCTGATCGGCCTCCGCCGTCCTATCGTGCGGCAGGTATCGGAGGGTGATGTCCGCGTCGTGGTGCACAAGAGTTGTGCCCTGGCCGTACAGACGTTTATGTTGGCCATGAGCGAGGCCGGCTACGACACTTGTCCCCTGGAAGGCTTCGACAGCTTGCTGGTGAAGAAGGCGCTCGGTCTGCCCCACAAGGTGGAGATCAATATGATTATCACCTGCGGCGTCCGTCTGCCTGACGGCGTGAGGGGCGACCGTTACCGGCAGCCGTTCAGCGAGACTTATCACAGGGTGTAGTCCCCTGGATTAGACCACTAAAGGCCTTCATCCTGCTTGGCAAGTCAATGGGGCTGTGTCAAAAGTCAGATTCTGGCCCAGCCTATCATAAATTAGGCAGCTATCAGGTTTCGATTTGATAGCTGCCTATTTTTTTATTGACAGAGCTTTCTGCTTTCCGGAATTTATCCCAAAGTAACACAAAAAGGCTGGATTCCAAGCGAGGAATTCAGCCTTAATTTTGGTCACACTGTTCAGGTTTTAGCGGACACCAATATATGACAATGGCATTTTTTTCTGTTTTCTTTACATGATTTTCTAAACAAGTTGCTAACTTTACAGCGTAATTAAAACCAAAACTTGTATGCCGCAGGAAGACATCTGGAATAGAATCAAGACAAAATGGCAGGCGTTCCTTGCCATGATGAGCTATGGACAGAAGATTTCAATTGTTACCATTTGCGGTGTTATTGTCGGGCTCGGGGTCCTGTTCCTATATCTCTTAAGAATGCATACTTATATCGTCGGCGACGATCCGGCGGCATGTGTCAATTGTCATATCATGTCTCCTTACTATGCCACATGGAGCCATTCCTCACATGCACGTGATGTAACTTGCAACGACTGTCATGTGCCCAACGGAAATATCGTGGCTCACTATGGATTCAAAGGACTGGACGGCATGAAGCATGTGGCTTATTTCGTTACAAGAAGCGAGCATCAGGCTATCCAGGCTGAGGACATGTCGGCAGAGGTTATTATGGACAACTGCATACGTTGCCACAAACAACTCAACCAGGAATTTGTCAAGACAGGACGCATCGACTATATGATGGCAAAGAGAGGAGAGGGAAAAGCATGTTGGGACTGCCACCGCAATGTTCCGCACATGGGCAAGAACTCCCTTTCATCAACACCAAATGCAGAATATGTGGAACCTATTCCGCCGTCGCCAGTACCGGGCTGGCTGCAGCGCGCTCTTGGACATGACCCCGGACCTTACGCTGATAAATAACTAAAACGATATGGCAAAGAAATTAAAAAAATGGCAGGGCTGGTTGCTTTTTGGGGGAGCAATGGTCATTGTTTTCGTTCTTGGACTCGTCTGCTCTTCGCTTCTTGAGCGCAGGGCCGAGGTTGCCAGTGTCTTCAATAATAGAAGGACACCGATGAACGACTCCATAGTGGCTCAAAACGAGAAATTTGCAGAGGACTTCCCACGTGAGTTCGAGTCGTGGTCTATGACAGAGGACACCACTTTCAAGAGCAAGTACAATAGTTCACAGGAGGCTGATGTCCTTGAGGAGAATCCGGCTATTGTTATTAACTGGGCAGGATATGCCTTCTCACGTGAGTATAATACGCCTCGTGGACATCGCCATTGCATAGAGGATCTAAGGAAAATATTACGCACCGGCTCACCGGGCGTGGACGGACAGCAGGATATGCAGCCAGGTACATGCTGGACTTGCAAAGGGCCAGACGTACCACGCCTGATGCGTGAGAAGGGCATCAACGCTTTCTATGCAGCAAAGTGGAGCGATTGGGGCGACGAAGTTGTGAATACTATAGGTTGTTCCGATTGTCATGATGCACGCACCATGGACCTCAGACCAGCTCGACCGGCACTTTATGAGGCATGGGCACGTGTAGGAAAGGATGTACGGAAGGCAAGCCATCAAGAGATGCGTTCATTGGTCTGCGCTCAGTGCCACACGGAATATTACTTCGAGAAGGAGAATGGCAATTACCTGCATTTCCCACAGGAGAAGGGCTTGACCTGTGAGGCTGCTGAGGAATACTATGACAGTATTGGATTTTATGATTATATTCATCCATTGTCGAAAGCGAAAATTCTCAAGGCACAGCATCCAGGCTATGAGATGTCATTGCAAGGCATCCACGGACAGCGAGGAGTCTCTTGTGCCGATTGCCATATGCCTTACATCTCGGAAGGCGGAATAAAGTATACAGACCACCACATCATGAGTCCGTTGGCACATATTGACCGCACATGTCAGACTTGCCATCGTCAGGATGCTGAGACATTACGGAAGAATGTCTATGAGCGACAGGAAAAGGTGTTCTCGTTCGCCAAGCTTGTTGACGTACAATTGGCTGACGCTCATCTGATGGCTGAATTTGCTTGGAAACATGGAGCTACAGATAAGGAAATGGAGAAAGCGCTTAGCGATATCCGCAAGAGCCAATGGCGTTGGGATTACTCGATGGCCTCGCACGGCGCCGCATTCCATGCTCCGCAAGAGTGCATGAGATTGCTTGCCGACGCGATGATGTATGCCAAGGATGCACAATTGGAGTGCCAGAAGGTGGCAGGACTCCATGGATGGAAGGGTAATATTCCTCTGCCTGATATATCGACGCGGGAGAAGGCCGCTAAGTATATCGGACTTGACATGCCGAAACTAAGGCAGCAGAAGAAGGAATTCCTCGATACTGTTGTGCCAAAATGGGTGGAAACGGCAAGAAAGAATAAGCGCTTCCTCACCAAGGAACTGTAAGTGTGCTTTGATTGACATATGTGGAAAGAACCATATAGTTATAAAGAAGGCTTCGTGATATCGGGAGGCCTTGTAGTGAGCGGACTCATGCTCCAACTGAGCGTGGGTCCGCTCATTTGGGATATATTCATGTGGCCGGCGAATATCATTGCGCTGGCCGTTTTCATTGTCTTACTTGCTCTCATTTGGCTGTTGCGATCCAAGAGTTATTTTTTTAGGTTCATAACTACAGCTAAGGCGGCCGTGCCCGCTATTTCTACTGCTGTAGTAATGACAGTAATAATGGGACTGACAAAACAGACCGGCGAGAAGAACGAACCTGCTGACTTACTTGGCTTCACAAAAATGCTGGAGTGTTGGTCGTTTATCCTCATTTACATATGGATGACGGTTATAGTCGGAGAGGAGACCATTAAGCAGATTGCTACGTTCAGACTGAGGGGCCTTCCTTCGTTGCTGAGCCACGCCGGACTTTTCGTGGTACTGACGTGTGGTACTTTAGGCAGTGCCGATATGCAGAGGCTTCGCATGTATTGTGAGCAGGGGAAGCCGGAATGGCGTGGACTTGATGCATGGAATAACGTTCATGAGCTTCCTGTGGCTATAGAGTTGGAGAAGTTCACCATCGACGAATATCCTCCAAAGCTGATGGTTGTAGATAATGAAGGAAAACCATTGCCAATTGACAAACCTGACATACTGGAAGTGGAAGGGAGTAATGCAAGTGGCACACTTGCTGGATTCGACATTAGTGTATTGCGTCGTATTGACAATGCCATGCCTGCGGCATTGGCAAGGATGGCAGAAGGAATGCCGGCGCAAATGTTGTCCCAAATCCGAATGGACTCTCTTGGACAGGCATTGAACAAGGACGGTTATGTGCTTAGCTCTGCTCCTGGCTCTGAGTGTGCACTGTTAGTAAAGGCGCAGCCGCATGGAACGAAATCCCTTTCGGGATGGGTTACGTGTGGTAGTTACCAATTCAGATATCAGGGATTATCATTAGACAGCCTGCACACTCTGGTCATGGCAACGAGAGAACCGAAGCAGTATTCGTCATTAGTTGATGTGTACACAAAAAAAGGTGAGAGCTTACGGGCAAGAATAGAGGTCAACAGGCCCTTAAAAGTTGATGGATGGAATATCTATCAACTAAGTTATGACCAGCAGATGGGCAAGTGGAGCACATTGAGCGTGTTCGAATTGGTCAGCGATCCTTGGCTTCCAGTTGTCTATATTGGAATTTTCCTGCTTGCAATCGGGGCTGTCGGAATGTTTTTCATAAAACGTCCAACAACATAAATTCGTCTGCCGCCTACTATTTAATTAAAATGATTTGGAGTAACTTTATTTATTTTGGCATTGTGGCACTGCTTTTTTGGATAGCTGGTGCCTATCTCTCATGGAAGGACAGAAGGAGGATGGCTATGGCTCTGACAGGTGTTGGGCTCTTGGTATTCCTTACATACATTATCTTGCTTTGGAATGAATTGCAGAGGCCACCGATGCGCACAATGGGTGAGACACGTTTGTGGTATAGTTTCTTCCTTCCATTGGCAGGAATCATTGTATATAGTCGATGGAAATACAAGTGGATCCTTAGCTTCTCTACAATACTTGCCGCTGTGTTTATTATTATAAACATCCTGAAACCGGATATACACAGCAAGACCATGATGCCGGCACTGCAAAGCCCTTGGTTCGCACCACACGTCTCAGTCTATATGTTTGCTTATGCAATGTTAGGTGCAGCATTCGTTTTGTCAGTCTATTTGCTGTTTATTAAAAAAGACGCGTATACGACAGGCAAGTCGAAAGAACTGTTAATATGCGATAACCTCGTCTCTGTGAGTTATGTCTTTCTAACCCTTGGAATGCTTATGGGGGCATTATGGGCTAAGGAGTCATGGGGCCATTATTGGAGTTGGGATCCAAAGGAGACATGGGCTGCCATTACTTGGATGTCTTATCTTGTCTATATCCACTACCGCCATACGGGACGAGAAAAGGCAAAGCCCGCACTTTGTATGATAATTGTAATTTTCTGCTTGCTGCAAATGTGCTGGTGGGGTGTTAATTATCTGCCGTCGGCAATAGGCTCCAGCGTTCATACTTACAGCGTTAATTAAGTATTGTACATTATTGCTTGGATAATGCTGTTTGGAAATGTGGCGTGATAATTCTTTTGAATGTTTTTATCAGAGCAATGTATCTTTCTTTGGGCACTATACTTATTGCGATAGTATCTCAATGCTGAAAAATTCTTTTTTATGGGTGTCCGCTAAATAGATATAACGACTTATGGAATTCCTTTGGTTTAAAGGAATCCCGCTCTAAGCATTATGCGACAAGCCCCTCCTTCAATTTTGTTCACTTTCAGGAGGGGCTTCCAAGGCCTTCTCCAATGCTTCCTCCCAATCCTTTTCCGGGTGTTCCAAGAATCCATGAACGTCAATATAGTACATGAGCATTATCCTGACCATTGTAGCAAGCCCGGAGAAGCTCCATGACCGCGTAGTG
>Ga0256404_1008652_pt1 | contig 15153 bp, 11 predicted proteins | sample RumenRJG_01DNA_FD_185990 | JGI IMG/M metagenome (GOLD analysis project Ga0256404, IMG submission 185990) | Bovine rumen microbial communities from Lethbridge, Alberta, Canada - RJG_01 | ecosystem: Host-associated > Mammals > Digestive system > Stomach > Rumen | place: Canada: Alberta | collected...
TATGGTCGGCGGCAGCGGTCTTTATCTTCGCGCCGCGTTATATGATTACGATTTAAGCGTGGATACTTCCTCCGTGGATCTTTCTCCTTACGAAAATATGACCAATGAGGAATTGCACGCCATTTTAGAAAAACTTGACCCAGAAGAGGCCAAAAAGCTCCCGAAAGAAAATCGTCGTCGCGTTTTACGGGATATCGCTATTTGTCTGGCGGCCAAAGAAAGTAAGACCTCTCTTTTAGCCAAGCAAAACCACGAACCCATTTATCCGACAAAATTCTTCGCCTTATCCAAAGAGAGAGAAATCCTTTATGCCCATTTGGATGAGCGGGTGGAGAAAATGTTTGACGACGGGCTTCTGAGAGAGACTTTGCCTTTGATTGAGCAATATGGCGAGAATGCCCCGGCTTTCCAAGCGATTGGGGTCAAAGAGCTTTTCCCTTATCTCCGTCATGAAATCAGCTTGGAAGAAGCCAAAAATCAGATTAAACTCGACACCCGTCATTACGTCAAACGCCAAGAAACATTTTTCCGTCATCAATTCCCGACCGTCTATGTCACTTCATTAGAAGAGATTTGCGCTCTTTTATGAAATAAAACTTTTATTTTTCATCTCTTCGTTCTATCTTAAGAACAACGAGATATTTTCATTTCCCAGGAGGCAAAACGATGGCTCTTTTGAAAATTAATGAAATCGCCCTGAAAGCAGGCATTTCTTCTGAATATGTGGAACCTTATGGTTTCTATAAGGCGAAAATTGACCCTTCTATCCATGCAATTCTAAAAGACCGGCCAGATGGCAAATTGGTTTTAGTTACCGCGATTACCCCAACCAAAGCAGGCGAGGGAAAAACCACGACCTCGATTGCGTTGCAAGAAGGATTCGGGAAAATTAACCAACCTGCTATGCTTTGTCTCCGTGAGCCCGCCCTTGGCCCTGTCTTTGGCATCAAAGGAGGCGCTACGGGAGGAGGGCTGGCATCGATTGGCCCTGGAGAAGACATCAATCTCCATTTCACGGGGGACATGCATGCATTAACGAGTTCCATTAATCTGATTTCCGCCGTCATTGATAATTCGATTTTCCATGGCAACCCCTTGAATATCGATCCTGAGCGTATCGTTTGGAAACGAGCCATGGACATGAATGATCGTTCGTTAAGAGAGATCACTGTTGGAGAAGGAAAAAAGAACGGCGTCCCAAGAAAAGACGGTTTCGTGATCACCGTGGCTTCGGAAATGATGGCAATCATGTGTTTGGCCAACGACGAGATGGATTTCCATCAAAGATTGTTGAAAATCATCGTTGCTTATACCAAAGAAGGCAAACCTGTTACCGTCAAAGATTTGGATTGCTCGCATGCCGTGATGAAGCTGATGAAGCAAGCCTTGAAGCCGAACTTGGTCCAAACTTTAGAAAACCAACCTTGCCTCGTTCATGGGGGCCCTTTTGCTAACATCGCCCATGGCTGCAATTCCTTAATCGCCACCAAAATGGCATTGAAATTAGCCCCAATCGTCATTACTGAGGCGGGCTTTGCCGCCGATTTGGGGGCAGAGAAATTCCTTGATATCGCTTGTCAAGAAGGCCATCTCCATTGTGATGCCGTCGTCATAGTAGCTACCATCCGTGCCTTAAAGATGCATGGAGGGGTTGCTTTCGATGATCTCGGAGAAGAAAACCTTGCTGCCTTAGAAGAAGGGATGAAGAATCTTGAAGTCCATGTCGAGAATATGAAAAAATACGGCCTTCCTTTGATTATCGCCATCAATCATTTCGCCTCTGACACCGAAAAAGAGGTTCATCTCGTAGAACAATGGTGCGAGAAACATCATTATGAATATAGCTTCCTTGATGGATTCCTCAAAGGCGGTGAAGGAGCGGTCGATTTGGCTAAGAAAGTTCAAAAACTATTATCTTCCACCGAATCCCATTATCATCCGATCTATGACAGACATTCTCCTCTGAAAGAGAAGATTAAAACCATTTGTCAGGAAATTTATCGTGCGGGCGATGTCATCTATTCCCCTGAAGCTGAAGAACAATTGAGAAAATATACCGAGATGGGGTTTGGAGATGCGTATATTTGCATGGCCAAAACACCGAATTCTTTGACTGACGACCCAAAGATTTACGGAGCTCCATCTGGTTTCCCAATCACTGTGAGAGAGGTCAATCTTTCTGCCGGAGCCAATTTTGTGATTCCTTTAACGGGATCGATTATGACGATGCCTGGGCTGCCAACCGAGCCTGCCGCGATCAAAATGGAGAAAGAACCATGGTAATCCCCGAATATGGCTTATTTGATGAGGTGGAGATGAAAAAATCCCATCCTTGTTCGACAAGAAGCAAACGATTCCAAATCGTCCGCGTTGGGGCGGATATCAAAATCAAATGCCTAGGATGTGGCAATGTCATCATGATTGATCGTGATAAATTTAATCATGCGATCAAAAAAGTGATCGCCCATCACGAAGGGCCGATGGGAAAATAAGAGAACTTAATTGGTACATTTAAAACACGCATAGAAATCAGCGAAACACCGCTTGATGATATTTGGGCGTGGCAGAAAAGTGGCTTAAAGCGCACGTTACATAAGAACGATTTCACAAAAGCTATTATTCACTAGGAAAAGTCTGTATTTTAGTTGTTTATTCGCTTGGAAAAGTCTGTATTTTAGTTGTTTATTCGCTTGGAAAAGTCTATACTATGGTTAGAAATACGCTTGGAAAAATCTGGAAATGGGGCTATTTATATGTATAAAAGGAAGATTGAGACAGAACTTATTCAATGGAAAGAAAGCTTAAAGACCAAAAGAAAAGCTTTTGTTTTAAAAGGGTTAAGACAGACTGGTAAAACAACTTCGATCAAAGATTTTGCAAATAACAATTATGAAAATGTTGTTTATATTAATTTTAAGTTAGAGCCAAGTCTTAAAAATGCATTTAACGGAGATTTAGATGTCAACACAATTATCACAAATATTTCTGCCTTAAAACCCGCTGTTAAATTCGTTCCATATAAAACAGTAATCATTTTAGATGAGGTACAAGAATCTTCGGGGGCTAGAGCGGCTATTAAATCATTTGTAGAAAATGATAATCGTTATGATGTGATTGCATCTGGCTCTTTATTAGGATTAAAAGGCTATAATCAAAAATATCATGGCGGAGCTTCTATTGGCTACGAACATATTGTTTATATGAAACCAATGGATTTTGAAGAATTCTTATTAGCAAAAGGTGTTAGTGAAGATGTTATTACTTATTTAAGAACCTCTTTTGAATCTAGAAAGAATATTCGCCAGCCAATTCATGAAGCAATGAGTCGTTATTTTAAAGAATATCTCTGCGTAGGTGGTATGCCAGAAGCAGTAGACACTTTTCTAAAAACAAATGATCTAAATCAAGTCAGAGAGGTATTGAGTGATATCTTAGAAGGATACAAAGATGATTATGGCAAGCATCTAAATGAAAATGAAGAAGAAAAACTAGATAAAGCTTTACTTGCTAAAATAAATAAAGTTTATACTTCGATTCCTGCTCAGCTTGCAAAAGAAAATAAGAAGTTCATGTACTCAAAAATCTCTAAAAAAGCAACTTCAACAATGTACGATCCTGCCATTCAATGGTTAGTGGATTACGGTCTATTAACATATTGTTATAATCTTAGACAACTTGAGTTACCATTAACAGGAAATAAGATAGAAGAATGTTTTAAATTATACGTTGCTGACACAGGGCTATTTATGGCAATGCTAGAAAAAGACGTGTATGAAGATGTTTTATTTGGCAAACTAGGTTCATATAAGGGTGCCCTATATGAAAACATTATTGCTGACGCTTTCGCCAAGAGTGGTAAGGATTTATTCTATTACAGCAAAGAGTCTGGCTTAGAAATTGATTTCATTACCCGTTATAAAAAGGATGTTTCTTTAGTGGAAGTTAAAGCAAAAACAGGAAAAACAAAAGCTGCAAAAACTGTACTTTCTAATAAGAAAGATTATCCAGAAGTGAATCGATTCATTAAGTTTGGTGAATTCAATATTGAAGAATTAACGGATGAATTTGGAAATATAAGATTAGTATTACCACATTATTTAGCTTTCTTAATTGCCTCTTCTAACTAATTTCATGAATTGTCTTTTCTTTTTTAAAACGCTAACCTAGCAACATAGGCCATTTTTAGCCGGTAAATCCTAAAGTCAGGTTTTATCAAAAAAAGTGTCACAAATTCAACGATATTTTTAGTTTGTGGCACCTTTTATGCATTTTTAATATTATCTAACAAAATACTAGATAAAAGCGCCTTTTCTTTTATAAAAATCTTCTTTTTAATAAAGTTTTAATTCATAAAACCTTAATTATCGTGCCGCTTTAATGCGATTTTTTATCCAGTGTCTAAGAAAATAGAAGCCTATTCCGCGAGGAACCCGTCTTTTTAAAAGTGAAGGGAGATAATCCATGGGACGTCACCTTCGGCGGGTCCTTTTTGCGTTGATGTGGCGGAAAGAAAAGGGGAAGAACGGGTGAGACGATTCTCTTGTTGTTCCTCATCTTAGCTGAATTTAAAAACCAGGCAGACCGTCGAAGACTGCGTGACTGAAAGCAGCATTATGCTAAGCCACTTTCCTTCGTGAGACAAATCGGCCCAGAGAAGGGGCCTGCCCCCATTGGGATATAGGGAAAAACATGTTTGAATTAAGGGAAATCGGGAAGTGTTATCATGGCAAATCAGGTGATTGTTGGGCATTGAAAGGCATTTCTTTTTCCTTGCCTTCAAAAGGGCTCGTTGCCATCCAAGGGAAATCGGGTTCTGGGAAATCTACTTTGTTGAATATTCTTTCGACGATAGAAAGCCCCACGGAAGGGACGGTGATTTTCAATGGGAAAGAATTATCGAAATTCACACAGAGGGAAAAAGAAGATTACCGCAATTTGTGGTGCTCTTTTGTCTATCAGCATTTTAATTTGCTGGAAGATCAAACCTCTTATGAAAATGTGGCGTTGCCATTAGAGCTCCGAGGTGAGAAAGAAAAAGAGATTCATCCTAAAGTGGTTTCTCTTTTTGCCATCCACCATATTAGCCATCTGCTCCACAAAAAAGTCCGTTTGCTCTCGGGAGGAGAAAAACAAAGAATCGCGATTCTAAGAGCGCTAATCTCCGAACCAAAGATTCTTTTTGCCGATGAACCAACGGGAGCTTTGGATCGGAGGAACGAAAGATTGGTGATGGAAGAGCTGAAAGAGATTTCCAAAAAAATCCTTGTCGTTCTCGTTTCGCACAATGAACGTTTGGTAAAAGAATATGCCGATATCACTTTGTTGTTGGAAGAGGGGCGATTGATCCAAGCCCCGCCATCTTCCGAATTTTCAGGGAAAATCCAAAAAGCCACGGAAAGACACTGCCCTTTTTCTTGGAGAAGTCGTTTCTTTTGCCGCAATTATAAAAAGAACTGGTTGAAGAATCTTCTATCGATTTTCAGCGGCACTTTAGGCTATCTTTCTTTGCTGATAGGCCTTGGCTTCTATGCCGGAAGCGAAAGCACTTTAGAACGGGAGAAAAGTCATTCCCTCAATTACCTCCAGGCTTCTCTTTCTAAACAAGTTCATTATGAGATAGAGGGATCGCCCTTGTCGCTGGTGAAGTCCGAAAAACCCACCTTGGAGGAAACGGATGCGTTGCTTAAAGATATTCCGTCGATTCATCAAGAGGAGGATTATTCCTATTTCTTCCCTTCTTATCATTCGTTTTCGTTGAATGGCTTCCCTTATGAGGCGATGAATTTTGTTCCTTTATGGGATATTTCTCTTAACGACCGCTCCCATTCTTTTCTTGTAGAAGGGGACGTTCCAAAAGGGAACAGCCTTGATTATTGTCTGGTGAATCAAGAATTCGCGGACAAAATTGAGGAAAACCCGATAGGAAGAAAAATCGTCCTAAGAAATGATGTCTCCGTCCAAGAAGGAGACAAAATTGATCATTTGTCATTCTCATTCTCTTTTTTGATCCTCGGGATTGTGAAAGAATTCTCTTTTTTAAATTCCCCTAAGGTTTTCTATTCCTATCCCGCTTTAAAAGGATTGATAGAGCGGGAAGAGTTGCCAAACATTGGCGGTAATTTGGAATCTTTTCTAAAACGCCAGACCAACGATTCACCATACCATTCTTACGCCTCCTTGCTCTACGGGGATGAGCGTTCGATGGAGGCGTTGAACGATTTAGCTAACGCATTAGAGAAGGATTCCAGCGATTTTGTAATCTCCTCTTCCGCTTTCACCATCTCCTCTTCCTTTCGTAACCTATATCAAGCTTTCGCCGGATCATTAGCCCCGTTTTTGCTGATTGAGATGATAGGAGTGGCCTTTATTTTGGGCTCTTTAAGTTACAGCACCTTCTTAGAACGGAGAAAACAAACCGCTATTCTCATGGCTTTGGGGGCGAGGAAAAACGATTTGGAGTTTATCTATGAAAGCGAACCTTTTTTAACCAGCGGTCTTTCTGCCATCCTTGCTTTGGCTCTTTCATACCCCTCTTCTTTGTTGGCTTCGCTCTATTTAGAAAAAGAAGTGGGGATTGCCCATTTGATTACGATTCCTTATTGGCGATATTTTGGCATCCCTTTCTTCCCGATTGTCGCCTTGCTTCTTTTTGCTGCTTTAATTGCTGTTTTTAGTGGCGTTTTACCTTTGCACGTGGCAAGAAGGAGGAACGTCGTGGAGGAATTAAGAGACGAATGAAATATTTAGAATTATTGAACGTAAGGAAAAAATTCGGGACCCAAACCATTTTAGATGGTGTTTCCTTTTCCTTTCCAAACAAAGGATTTTTTGCCATTGTCGGGGATTCAGGGTGTGGAAAATCCACGTTGCTTGATCTCCTTTCGGGAATCGATGTGGATTATCTAGGAAACATTTTCGTATTAGGGACCCCATGGTCTGGATTAAGCGAAGAAGAACGTTGCGATTTCCGTTTGCGCAACATCGGCATCGCAAGACAATCCTATGACTTATTGGAATTAGAAACATGCCTTAGCAACGTTTTGCTCCCCTTAGAAGGACTGAAGGTCAAGAAACATCTAGCCAAAAGAAAAGCAAAGGAGATCCTTGGCTATTTTGGATTGAATCACAAAGAAAGACAGGTGGTCAACACGCTTTCAGGCGGTGAGAAACAACGAGTGGCCTTAGCCCGTGCCCTGGTCACTGATCCAAAAATCGTTTTAGCCGATGAACCAACGGCTGCTTTAGATCATAAAAACGCAGAGGACGTATATCAGATTTTGAAGGAAATCTCCAAAGATCGCCTCGTGATTGTTGTGTCACACGATCTTTACTTAAGCGAAAACTATGCCGATAGAATCTTATCGATGGAAGAAGGGAAACTGGTGGCCAAAGAGAGAACGTTCCAAAAAGAAAAAACACGAGAGTATCTTACGTTTGTCCCTGAGAAAGAGAAGAAAATCCATTTTCACTTTTCCACTTGGCTAAAACACGCCAAACACACCCTAGAAGAGAAAAAAGGGAGGACGATGTTGATGGTGTTCATCGTTTTATTCTCTTTGGTCGCCCTAGGACTTTCCCTCTATGTGGAACGCGATCTTCAAAACGAATTAAACAATGCCTTCTCTTCTTTCAGTGGAATCAACGGCATTGTGATGGAAAACAACACCAAAAACGAGGCGACCTTCCATCGTGTTTATGCGGCAGGGGAGGAGAAAATCCACTCCATCGCCACAGAATACCCTTCCTTGGTTTCTGGTTATGGGATGAGTTATCTTTGCCCATTTGAGGATTTCTTCCGCGATGAGAACGAGTTTTATTTCTCCTCTTTTGGGAAGAAGACAATCATCCCTTCCCTAACGGTTCGTTCCATCAACGACTATGTTTGGCTTGGCGATGAGATTGTTTATCCCGAAACGCCGACTGTTATGGAAGATGAGCAAATGATTCTTGGCCTTCCTTATAGCACCATGGTCAATCTTTGCCTAAGTCTTCACGTTCAAAGAAATTACGAATCCTTGGGCAGCGCCTTGAAGAAAAATCCTTTAGACGTGTACTTAGAAACGGCGAATTCGTCCTGGGGGTATTCTGATGTTCATCTTTTTTCTTTGGTCGGAGTCACCCAAAGTGAAATTCCGACCATTTACCATCTCCGTCACGATTGGAATGAGTATGTGCTCGAAGATTGCATGGGTTTTCCTACAAGCGATGAACCAGATTCATCTCTCCCTTGGATTATGCAGAAAGTCTATTATCTTCGACCTGCCAAGGATAAAGAGACCTTTTTCCGAGAGGCAAGGAACACCTCCTTGTTAGAAAAATATGTTTTTGAACGTGATTCTTATGATTACGATCAAAGCCATAATGAGAAGGGGAAAACCTCTCCTAGTCAAAAGCTTTATGTTTATTTGGCGGATAAAATATCCCTTCCCTATGAAGAGGTAAACGCCATTCAGAAAAACTATTCTTTCACGGATTACGCTCTTTTTGGCGAGTCTTCCTACGTGTCTTTTCCTAGTGCTTTGACGAACGGATTTGCGGCCCCGTTTTTCTTAAGCGACCGATCGGATTCAGTGGTGGAAATCGCTGAAGGCCTTAGCAAAATCCGCAAAGAAGAATCCTTGGCTGACGTTTCTTTGAAAGAAAACGTTTCAATGGGCTATTATCTTCGCCCCCGCAACAACGCCCTAACCTTGTCTAGCGATTTCTCCAAACTCATAGAAGGAAGAAAACCCCTCAAGATGAATGAGGTGTGCATCTCATCTTCCTTAGCGGAAAAATTCCATCACGCCCCTTATCTTTTTTGCGAAGGATTGATTCATCAAAGCGAAAAGGAAGGTTACCTTTACCAAGATTTTCGTTTGGGAAAATTAAATGTGGTGGGGGTGGTGGACGAGTCTTGTGAGACTCTTTATGCCTTGCCCGAATGGTCGATTGATTATTGGCGAGATTCCCTCGGCATGAGTTCGTTTTCCCTCGAACCAAAGAAAGCGATTTTTTATTGCGATGAGAAAAAATCGAAAGAAGTCCTTCCTTTGCTCTCCGCCCATTACCCGCATCTTCATTTCAGCGCCCCCTCATTGACGATTCAATCTTCCATTGCCAATGTCGTCTCTTACGTTGAAATCGCTTTGCGTTTTGCGACCGTTCTCACTTTGGCGACCTCGGCGTTCCTGTTTTTGGTTTGTGCCTTGCTTTTGGGGATAGAAAACAAACGAGAAGGGCGCTCCCTTTTCGAACTTGGCGTTCGTCGGGAAAGCATAGCCGATGCCTACGAGGCTAACGTCGTTCTTGTTTCTTTGCTTTCCAGTCTGCTGTCTTTTTTCTCCCTTTTTAGCGCCGAATTCATGATGAATAGAACCATTCAAAACAATTTTGGGAATGTGAGCCGCCATTTCCAAATCGATTTCATCCCGATCATGGTGATGGCAGGCGCTTCGATGATCGGCTTATCCATTGCCGTAATCTTTCTGCATTTTTGGGTGAAACGTAGAAAATTTTCAAGGGAAGGAGGCATTTAATCATCAAAACTTATCGAAAACGTTCAATTTTTTGTATCGGTTGATTTTCGACGATGCTAAAATCAAAAAGGTCGTTATTTTTATAAAGACCAGGAAGGTTAGGAGACATGAAGGGAACAGTCAAAAAATTCTTCAAAGACAAAGGCTTCGGCTTTATCCACGGAGAAGATGGCAAAGATTACTTCTTCCATTACAGTGTCATTGTGATGGATAACTACAAGACCGCCGAACCTGGTGAGAATGTTGAATTTGATCCAGTGGAATCCGAGCGTGGCTTGCGTGCCGGCAGTGTAAGAAAGATTGCCTAATCAACCAATAGGGATCTGAGGCTTCCTTAGGGGGGCCTTTTCTATTTGAACCGCCCTTTGTTTTTCTTTGGTTTTAATTCTCAAGGCTATGAGATATAATCTCATGCGTAAAAAAGGGAAAAGTTAGTAATATGTCATTAAAAGCAGGTATCGTCGGTCTTCCTAATGTTGGCAAATCGACGTTATTCAACGCCATCACGAATTCGCATGTCCTGGCGGAGAATTATCCATTCGCGACCATCGACCCCAATAGTGGTGTCGTCGTCGTCCCGGATGAGAGATTGGATTATCTTTGCTCAAAATATAACCCTAAAAAGAAAATCAACGCGACATTTGAATTCTACGATATCGCTGGTTTAGTTAAAGGGGCTTCCAAAGGAGAAGGATTGGGCAATCAATTCTTGGCCGCCATCCGCGAATGCGACGCAATCGTTCAAGTCGTCCGTTGTTTCAATAATGCCAATGTCGTCCGTTATAACGATGAGCCGGTGAACCCAAAGGGGGATATCGACGTCATCAATCTTGAACTTTCGATGTCCGACCTTGATTCCGTTAATAATCGGATTGGAAAGCAAGAAAGCAAAGCTCGTATCACCAAAGATAAAACGGCCTTGTATGAGATGCCGATTCTCACCGCCTTGCGGAATACTCTTGAGCAAGGAATTCCTGCCCGTTTGACAGAAGGTCTTAGCGAAGAACAGATGGAATACGCTAGAAAGAATTTCTTCTTGCTTACCCTCAAACCAGTTCTCTATGTGGCCAATGTCGGCGAAGACGATTATGGCGATTTGGAACATTGCTCTTATTATCAGGAAGTCAAAGCGGTGGCGGAAAAAGAACACGCCGTATGTATCCCATTATCCTGTGAAATCGAATACGAGATTTCTCAACTTGAGTCTCCAGAAGAAAAGAAAGAATTCCTAGAGACAATTGGCGTCGAAGAATCAGGATTAGATCGTTTAGTCAAAGCCTCTTACAAACTCTTAAATCTTTCTACGTTCCTTACTTGCGGCACCGATGAATGCCGCGCTTGGACTTTTAGGAACGGGATGAGCGCCCCTCAATGTGCCGGCATCATCCATACCGATTTCGAAAAAGGTTTCATTAAAGCGGAAATCTATCCATTTGACGAATTCAAACGGATTGGCGATACCATCACCGCGGACACCTTTATTGGCAACGGCTCTGTTGGAGACCGAATTGAGCAAATGGTCCGCGAGGCTGGCAAAATCCGTTCAGAAGGAAAGGAATATGTGATGAAAGACGGAGACGTTGTTTTCTTCCGTTTTAACGTCACTAAATAAAAACATCTATGAGAATTGGGTACGGCGAAGACATCCATGCTCTTGTCAAAGGGCGAAACCTCCTTCTTGGGGGCGTAAAAATCCCCTATGAATTTGGCTTAGAGGGCCATTCGGATGCGGATGTTGTTTACCATGCGTTAAGTGACGCCTTACTTGGTTCTGTCGCCGAAGGAGATATCGGAAAGCTTTTTCCGCCAAGCGACCCATCCATCGAAGGCATCGCCTCTGATCGAATTGTCAAAGCCTGTTATCAAAAAGTAAAAGAACATGGTTTTCATGTCGTGAACGTCGATCTTTCGATTTCCGCTGAGAAACCGCATTTGGCGGAATATCTTCCCGAAATGAGGGAGAATGTTGCCCGTTTGTTGGAAACAAATCTCTCTAACGTCTCAATCAAAGCCATGACCAATGAAGGCTTTGATGCCGTAGGCGAAGGAAAAGCCATCCGTGCCGTTGCCGTCTTATTGATTGAAAAGGAGTGATTATGTCCAACGAAATCGTCTTACAAAATTTACTTGCCGAAGCCGCTAAGAAAATCGGCTTAGAAGTCGCTCCCGAGGAAATCGTGATTGAGCGCAGCAAAGACCCAGCCCATGGAGACTATGCGACCAATTTGGCGATGAAATCCGCCTCCAAACTTCATAAAGCCCCAAAGATGATTGCTGACGAGCTTATCAAAAATCTTTCCAGCGACTCTTTAGAAAAAGTGGAGATCGCCGGCCCAGGATTCATCAATTTCTTCATGAAATCGTCCTCTTTGAACGCCATTGTGAACACCATCCTCACCGAGAAAGAACACTATGGCGATGGGCCAGACAAACATTTTAAGATCAATGTTGAATTCGTTTCCGCCAACCCGACGGGCGATTTGCATTTAGGGCACACCCGTGGAGCGGCGTTAGGAGATTCCATTGCTGCCCTTTATCAAAAGGCCGGCTATCAGGTGACTCGCGAATATTACGTCAACGATTGTGGAAATCAAGTTGAGCACCTAGGCCATTCGATTCGTGAACGATATCACGAACTGTTCGGTGAGCAACCACATTTTGAAACCGACGATTATCATGGCGTCGATCTCATCAAAATCGCCCAATCCATCAAGGACGAATTCGGAGACAAATATTTGTCAGATAGCCAAGAATCCCATGATTTCTTCATTCACTACGGAATCGAAAAAGAAATCGGCAAGATCAAGAAGGACATGGCCGATTTCGGCGTCCATTTCGATCGTTTTTCTTTCGAATCGGATATTCGCAAAGGAAGCACCATCCAAGATACGATTAAAACTTTAAGCGACAAAGGGTATGTCTATGAAAAAGATGGGGCGACTTATTTGAAGACCAGCGCCTTCTTGGATGATAAAGACCGTCCCATCATCAAAAAAGATGGTCTATACACTTATTTCATGCCAGACATTTGCTACCATTATGACAAATTGGCCAGAGGTTATGATCTTCTGATTGACTGTCTTGGGGCCGATCATTATGGCTATCTCAACCGCATGAGAAGCGCGTTAATGATGGAAGGGCATAAACCAGATGTCATCGAATTTGAGATTTATCAAATCGTCAAAGTCTTCAAAGACGGAGAAGAAGTGAAGATGTCCAAACGCACGGGCAAAGGAATCACCCACCGTGATCTGGTAGCTGAAGTCGGCAAAGACGCGGTCCGTTATTTCTTCTGCGAAAGAAGCTCTGACGCCCATCTTGATTTCAACATGAATTTAGCCACCTCCAAGAGCAAGGAGAACCCTGTTTATTACGCTCAGTACGCTTATGCTAGGTGTTCTTCTTTGTTGGAGATGGGTAAAGATATCGCGCTCGACCCAAGCGCAAAACGGCTGACTGGGGAAAAAGAAGGAGATATTTTAAAACAACTTTCTGATTTTCCGAGTATGATTAGTAGCGCAGCCGCCGCGAGAGCGCCTTACAAGGTCGCCGGATACATCCACGATCTTGCGAAACTCATCCACGAGTATTACGCGGCAAATCGAATCATCGACAGAGATGACTTGGAACTGACCTCTTCTCGTCTTGCCCTTGTCAAAGCCTGCCAGATTGTTCTCAAAGATGCCTTATCCCTGCTCGGGGTCAGCGCACCAGAAAAGATGTAAAGGAGAAAAAAGATGAAACAAACCAGCATGATCGACGTAGCTTATGAGCTCGTCAAAGAAGGCGATAAAGCCTATTCCTTCAAAGAACTTTATGATGCCGTCGCCCTCAGCCTTGAATTCGACGAGGGGATGAAAATGAAAAACATCGGCGAATTCTATACCGAATTAACCGTCGATGGTCGTTTCTATGGTTTAGGCGGAAACGTCTGGGACTTGAGAGAACGACACAACCACACCAAGACCAGAGATGCCGCCTTAGAAGAGGCCTATGCCGAAGCGGCAGATGATTCTGGAGCCGATGAAGAAGATAAGCAAGAAGAGAAAGAATACAACGCTGAAATCGAAGGCAAGAGCCTTGCTGACGAAACGGAAGAAGAATCTTCTGGCGACGAAGACGACGAAGGCGAGCACGATAAATATACCGACGAGGAAGTCTCGACCTTAATTGGCAAATAAAATTCAAAAAGGCCGTCTTATTTGAAGCAAGCCCCGAGATGCTACAAAAGCAGGGCTTCCTCTTCCAGGTGCGACGGCCTTTTTCTATGCTTTTAGATGATTATTTCTCTTCTTTTTTGAGGAAATAACGGTCTTTGACTTTGATGACTTTCACTTCCGTTAAATTCGGGTCTAATGTCAAGATTGTCAATGGTCTGATATATTCATTTTCGACTTCCTTATCGTCGACTTTTTCTTTCAATTTCAGAGTCACGGTGTCTTTCTCTTCATGTTTGACCTCAGTGATGTAAAAAAGCTTAGGATCACCTTTTTCCTTCGGGTTGACAGCCAAAATAGAGGAGTAAGGAATCTTGTCTTCTTCGCCAAGCAATCCGTAGAATTCGGCGTGGGTTTCATCAATCATCTTGCCATATTTGGTCAAGGTGTTGAATGCTCCGCCCATATAGATGTCTAGAACGTTGGCTTCCTTGCGATAAACGGCTTCGAGTTCCGCCTCACGGCTGGCATCCGAAATGCTTTTGCCGACCTTGTGCCAGAATTTGGACCAGCCACTTTGCTTCTTTTCCTCTTTGGGCTTTTCGTCCACGACCTCTTGCTCGATTTTTTCTTCTTCTGCCATAATAATGCCTCCTTGATGGACTCTTCCATTATATCGACAAAATTAGAAAGCTGTTTCACTTTTTAAGTGAATCGTTCTCAGTTACAATGTTTTGGTATGAAATTATTTGTTTTCGATGTTGACGGCACCATCGTTTATAACGGGGGCAATATCTCCCCTGAAGATCAAGCGGCGATCCAAGCGCGTTTAGATCAAGGAGATGCCATCGCCATCTGCACGGGGCGTCCTTTCGAAGGGGCGCTGAAATATCTTTCCTGTTTCCATGGACATCAACGTTGGGTCGTTGGCTCCAATGGGGCCACTTTGCAAGACGAAAACGGAAAGATGCTTTATTTCAACGGATATAGCTATCGCGAGTTTTTGGAGATTCGAAACCGTCACCTTATGATAGAAACGAAACTAGGGGGCACCATTTATGCCTATGGGACGGATGGCGACTTGCTAACCTTCATGCCCAACTCTTGGACGAAAGAAGAAGCGGAATGGAATAATCTCAAGGTCATCGACTTAAATCTCGATCCTCGGCCATTGGACAGCATGGTTCTTAAAACGATGGTTGCCGCTAAGGCGGAGATCGCCAAAACCATCGTCTTCAGCCAAGAAGAGAAAGACCGCTATCATATTGTTGCCACCGATCCTAGATTCCGTGAATTCATGAACCACGGGGTGGATAAAGCTGATGGCGTCGAGAGATTGCGACTTCATCTTGGCCTAAAGCCAGAAGAGGTTTATACCTTTGGGGATCAGCTCAATGACCTTTTGATGATTAAGAATTACCATGGCGTGGCTATGGGCAATGCTATCTTAGAATGCAAGCAAGCCTCTTCCTTCGTCA
>Ga0256404_1008653_pt1 | contig 15152 bp, 13 predicted proteins | sample RumenRJG_01DNA_FD_185990 | JGI IMG/M metagenome (GOLD analysis project Ga0256404, IMG submission 185990) | Bovine rumen microbial communities from Lethbridge, Alberta, Canada - RJG_01 | ecosystem: Host-associated > Mammals > Digestive system > Stomach > Rumen | place: Canada: Alberta | collected...
AATAGGTTCCCGAATAGTCCAGTCTCTATGATACAGACTATTGACAACAGCTTCTTCCAGAGCCTGATAGGGGTAGTTGAAGAATGTTATGGATTGCGCTCTGTCCTTGGGCTTTATAATCTGTTTCTTGATGATGTTGGTGTTCAGGTAGCTTAACGTCTTCTCTATCATCTGTGGCACACTGCCCCTGATGGGTTCCACCTCAATCAAGTTATTGGGATTCTTCTCTCTACCTTCAGGGAAAAGAACGATTTCAATCTGCGCTTGACGGAAGAAACGGTCTGGGCGTTCTGAGAACATCATCGCTGCTACATTCTTGATACGCCATCCTTCTGGCACAGCCTCTAATAAGTCCATCTGCTCCAACACATCCTCCATGTGGTCTGTCAACGAAATGTCTGCAAGACTACTCTTCACCTTCACTAGATAATCGTGCAAGAGCAAAGGTGAGATATCCGTCAACTTAATGTCGTCGTTTCCACGGTCATCAAAGGGCATACGATTTGCAAGGTTTATCAGTTCGCGCTCGTATTCGTCTTTCGGAACGATACTGCTACTATTGTAGCGGATGTAGTAGTTGTATGTCTTCTGTTTCGCCGTTATTTGGTCAGGCACCTTGTATGGTCTGCGTTCACCAGGAGAAACCTTGATGACAAGAATCGTCTTTCCGTCTGCTTCCTCAATATACAATCTCGGCTGATAGTACGGGCGCATCAGGTTGTTATAACCCACCATATCCTTCTCGATTGGCTCGATTTGGTTAGGGTCAATTCCTATAACGGGCCGTAAGGATCGCCCGTTCTCCTCTTTGACCCCAATGACTATATAGCCACCACCAGTTTCGTCAAAGTCATTGGCAAATGCGCAGATAGTGCGGTATATAGCATCTGGATTCCAGCCAGTCTTGTATTCTATGCGGTCACCTTCTACAGCTCGTCCGCTCAGAAGTTCTTCTATGTTGATTGGTAGTCTCATATTTCCTGTTGTCTATTTATCGTTCTTTCGTTGACCAAAGCAAATCCTTCACATCAACATTGAGGCTTCTGGCGATTTCCACCAAAGTCTCCAAGCTGGGTTGTGATGCATTGGTACACCATTTGCTCACCGATGCAGGGTCCTTTCCCAACTGTTCAGCCAGCCACTTATTCGTTCTCTTTTGTTCGGCTAAAACAACCTTCAGCCGATTGATGTCCTGTGCCATTTATTTCTTTATATCGTTGTTTATGATGCAAAGGTACAGCTTTTCTCTGAAATAATCACATATTTTTATGGTTTTCTATTTCTTTATTTGCGTTTTAGGCAAATTTAAGAACGTATTACTCATATTACTCGTATTGACAAGTAATATCACTCTACATTAAATTTCTGCCAATGTTGACACTTTTATAATCCATGCTTTTATTTTCTATTGTTGACTGAGGAGAAAATGTTCAAAACGAGTTCTAACCATGTTTTAAGTTCGATTTTTGCTACCTTTTCGCAAAATTTGCACTTAAATCGATGTTTTTATGCTTTTTGCCTATTCCCGTTTTATGGATGTGCCTGAACTTTTACTGTTGTTTCCGACACCTTTTGGGTTATTTACCTTTTAAGAACGTATTCCTCAGATTGATAAAACCTGAGCTATAAATCTAAAAAAGTCGTGATGGAGCCAAATAGTACCCTATACATATTTATATATATTATCAACTTCTCGTCATTAAAAAGCCATATATGGTGGCTGTTTTATGATAAAAGTATCTATTTTTAGCTGATTAACGCCAATTTTCTATAGATAGACTAATAAATCTCGAAGAAAAAGCTTATCTTTGTGGCTGAAATCAATATCGACCAGATGGAGCGTAAACTTTTGAATCGAATAAGAGTAGTTCTTGCTGAGAAGGACATGAACAACAAGCAACTTGCCGAATTGCTTGGCAAGGATCCAGCTGTAGTATCTAAGTGGGTGACGAACACCAATCAACCAAATGTAGAAACCCTCATCCAGATTGCCAAAGTTCTAGAGGTGAGCGTAGATGACTTATTGAGAACAGAATAAATAGTATTGGCATGAGTAACTTCAACGAGAATACCAGGGTACAAGTTCCCGCTGCGCTCCATTTGTGCAAGCTGGGTTATACCTATCTTGACAAGATAGAAGCTCTGGATACTGGGACCAACATCATTGTCGATGTTTTTCTGGAGTCCGTAAAGAATCTGAATCCTGGCATTTCCGGGACGGAAGTTTCCATTCTTTTCTCCAAGATTGTCAGCATTGCAAACAATGATGACCTCGGAAGAGAGTTCTATCAACTACTGTCTGCTAACAGCGGCATCAAACTCATTGACTTTGACAATCCGGAAAACAACGTATGGCATGTCACCACAGAACTTCCCTGTGAAAACAAGGAAACCGATGACAATTTCCGTCCTGACATTACCTGTTTTGTTAACGGGCTGCCTTTGGCTTTTATCGAGGTTAAGAAGCCTAACAATCATGAGGGAATTCTTGCTGAGCGAGAACGTATCAACAAGCGCATGAGTAAAAGTTGCTTCCGGCGTTTCTTCAACCTCACTCAGTTAATGATATTCTCCAACAACCAGGAATACGATAACGAAAACCGGGTGCCAATTCAGGGAGCATTCTATTGTTGTACAGCAAAAGAAAAGGCTTTCTTCAATGTATTCAGGGAAGAGGACAAGCACTTTGTCAATGGCTACCCATATATCGAATTGTCCGAAGATGTGGAGAATATGGTGTTGAAACACCGCAATTGCGTTGTCATCAAGAATCTGGAGGAATATCACACTAACAAGAGGGTTGACACACCCACAAACCGTATTCTCACCTCCATGCTATGCAAAGAGCGATTCCTTTATCTGCTCCGCTATGGAATTGCATACGTTGAAAAGAAAATTGACCTGGAAGATGGTACCCAAGGAACAGAGTTGCAAAAGCACATAATGCGTTATCAACAACTGTTTGCTTCTCTGGCTATACGCAATACTCTTGACAAGGGAGTGAAAAGTGGCATCATCTGGCATACACAGGGAAGCGGCAAAACCGCTCTTGCCTACTATTCAGTAAAAAGCCTGACAGATTACTTTGCCAAGAAGAATACCATTGCAAAGTTCTATTTCATTGTGGATCGAATCGACCTGATGGAACAAGCAACGGATGAGTTTGCCGCCAGAGGGCTTATCGTCCGCAATGCAAAAAGTCGGGACGAATTGATGAACGACATCGGTAACACTGCTATTACGGAGAACAGCGACGGTAAACTTGAAATCATGGTTGTCAACATCCAGAAATTCAAGGAGGACAAGAAGAAAGTCAAGATAGACGGCAATTACAACACCCATTTGCAGCGTGTTTTCTTCATCGATGAAGCTCACCGTGGCTACAACCCACAAGGCAGTTTTCTCGCCAATTTGCTCGAAGCAGACAAAGATGCAGTGAAGATTGCACTGACAGGAACGCCGCTCCTGAAAGAAGAACGAGAGTCTTGGCGTGTATTCGGTAAGTATATTCATACCTACTACTACGACAAGTCTATTGCTGACGGCTATACCCGGAAGCTGATGCGAGAACCTGTTGAGACCATCTACAAAGAGAAAATAGAGAGCATCTTGGACGAACTGGCAGGTGGTGTGGAAGTCAAGAAAAGTGATATTGACCGGAATAAAATCATTGAGCATGAGAGTTATCTGAATGCCCTGTTAGATTACATCATTGCCGACTTCCGACGTTTCCGAACTGAACAAGCCGATGATTCTGTAGGTGCCATGATTGTTTGCAAGACTAATCCACAAGCCCGTGAACTTTATCGCCTCTGGCAAGAACGATTCCACCATGCGGAAAAAGTGTCCCAGCATCAAGAGGAACAGGTAATGATGGCTGCTGAGCCTATGGTAACATCCTACGGCTATAAGCCATTGACGGCTTCGCTTATCCTTCACGATGAAGGTGATAAGATGGAACGGAAAGAATATATCGACGGTTTTAAGAAGCTGATGGATGTGGATGTATTGATCGTCAACAAGATGTTGCTCACGGGCTTTGATGCTCCACGACTGAAGAAACTGTATCTCGGCCGTTCTCTCGACGGACACGACCTGCTTCAGGCCCTCACCCGTGTTAATCGCCCATACAAGGATTTCAGATATGGCTATGTTGTGGACTTTGTAAACATCAAAGAAAACTTTGATGCTACGAATGACAGATACCTGCGCGAACTCAATCGAACTTCCGATGAAGATGTACCCGATGAATTGCCCATCGGTGAGGTCGTCATGGTTGACAAGGATGAGGTGATGGAGAAAATCCAGCACGTCAAAAGCCTGCTTTTCAACTTTACGACCGATAATCTGGAAGAGTTTCGCAAGGAAATCGACGAGGTTGAAAACAAAGACAGCCTCTATGAATTACGTAACACCCTTGCTGAAGCCAAGGCCATGATTAACCAAGTACGCTCTTTTGGCGATGAAGAAACGAAAGAGAAACTGAAGAAGTTGCCTCTTGGTGCCATCCCGACATTAATCACGGAGGTCACTCATCGTATTGAGCGTATCAACCTTCTTGAAAACACCGAACACAAGGCTGATGTTTCCGGCATCATCAATGTGGCTCTGTCAGAGTTGGAATTTGAGTTCAAGAAAGGCATTCCTGAAGAACTGCGCATCATTGTCAACGACATCAAGGAACGCTGTGAACGTGTACAGGCTGAGTTTGAAGCTAACTTCGACCAAAAGGAAGAGCAGTATGTAGTACTTGCCGACGAATTCCGTGAATATTTCCGTAAAAAAGGTTTTGTCCCTCAAAGCACAAGCGAAGCAAAAGAGAGCATAGCCTATATGGAGGAAATGATGAAGAAGATTCGTGAAATCAACCGTCGTAATAATATTCTAAAAAAGAAGTACAAGGGCGATGAACGATTTGTCCGTATCCATAAACGATTGGAAGAAGCTAATCAGCATCGTGAACGGCCTATTATTTCCAAACATGAATACGAAATAGCAGAGAACCTGGCTAGAATGAAGGCCGACATAGACAATATGCTTTTCCTCAACATCAATATATTGAACAACGAGGAAGCCTTCAAACGAGATATTCTTGCCATCATCGGAAAAGAACTGATAGGTATGAATATCAGGGCTGACCTGCAAGATCGTAAATACATTAACAATTTGATTACATCCGAATATCTCGGACAATATCATTACGCCTACTAAGTAAAAAAGCAATATGAGTAATATCAATATAACAGAAGCGACTATCGCCCTGATTGACTCATTGAAGAGTACAACGGGAGCATTTGGACTGGCAGGAACTGGCAGTGAATACAAGATTGTCACGGAAATGTTCCTTTACAAGTTCTTTAACGATAAGTTCGGCTATGAAGCCAAGCGTGACCAGATTTACGGGTCCCGACTGACAAAAACAGAAAAGTGGGATGCAGAATATGACACCTTTACGGAAGATGAGGTGGAAGATTTGTTCAGTTATCTCCCAGCCTCTGTGCCTCGTCTGAAGCCGGAACACACTTTGTCGCATCTGTATAACTCTGCCACAAAGGGAGATTTTTCTACAATGCTTGATGCTACACTCATTGATATTGCCAATGTGAACGCCGAGACCTTCTCTGTCACTACGTCCGGCAAGAGCAAGGTGAATATTTTCAGCCCCATCACAACATACGTGACCGATACTCAGAAGCGGGATGAGTTCGCTAAATCGCTGATGCGCAATGTGGCCTCTTTCAACTTCGAGAATGTTTTTGATGAGAAGTATGATTTCTTCTCTGGTATCTTCGAATACCTGCTGAAGGGATTTAACAATGCTGGCGGCGGCAAGTATGCAGAATATTATACGCCACGCGCCATTGCACAAGTGATGGCACGACTGTTGGTTGGCAAGAACAACGACCTGAGAGGAATTACCTGTTACGACCCGTCTGCTGGTACTGGCACCCTGCTCATGGCTCTTGCACACCAAGTGGGCGAAGAACGCTGTTCAATCTACAGCCAAGATATTTCTGAGAAGTCGAGCGAAATGCTGCGTCTGAACCTCATCCTTAATAATCTCTCTGCATCACTGCCCAATGTGGTACAGGGTAATACACTTACAGAACCGTCACATAAGGAGAGTAACGGAGTGTTGAAGAAGTTTGACTTCATCGTGTCAAATCCTCCGTTTAAACTTGACTTCCCTGAATATCGTGATACATTAGCTTCTGACTCCATCCGATTCTGGGCCGGTGTGCCTAATGCTGTTACTAAGGTTGACCCCAACAAGCCCAAGATGGCTATCTATACCTGTTTCTTGCAACACGTGTTAAACTCGTTGAAACCTACAGGTAAAGCGGCTGTTGTCATACCTACTGGCTTTATCACGGCTAAAAGCGGTGTGGAGAAAAGAATCCTTCAGCGCATTGTCGACGAGCATTGGGTATATGGATGTGTGTCTATGCCCAGCAATGTGTTTGCCACTACAGGTACAAATGTATCTGTTATCTTTTTTGACAAATCTGCAAAGTCAGACAAGGTCATTCTCATTGATGCCAGCAAGATGGGTGAAGAATACAAGGAAGGAAACAACCAGAAACGCCGTTTGCTGAGCGATGAAGTGGATAAGATTGTGAACACCTTCCTTAGTAAGGAAGCCATCGACGATTTCTCCGTTGCAGTGACCTATGACGAAATCAAGGAGAAGAACTATAGCCTTTCAGCTGGACAGTATTTCGACATCAAGATTGACTATGTGGATATAACCGAAGAGGAATTCAACCGCCGTATAGCCAACTACAAAAAAATACTGACTGAGCAATTCAGCGAAAGCCGTCGATTAGAAGAAGAAATCATGAAGCAGTTAGATACTCTTAAATTAACAGTCAATTTATAATTTGAAGGCAATTGAGATGAATAATAAGATATCTCCTAAATATCAGATGAGTATCATTCAAAATATCAATGATCAGCTGTTTGAATTGTACAAAAGCTACGAAGATGTTGAAAATTATATAGAGAAGTGGCATGAAGTGTATGACTCTTTTGGAGACAATGAGAACTTTTCTATTATTTTCAAGGATAATGAGCGTAAAAAGATAGACGTAAAGAGAACTTTGCACAATGTTGATGGAGAAACTTTGTTGAAAATTGCAATAGATTTAGGCGTTGAAACTCCAGATTATATACCATGTGTTCCAACGTTTAAAAATGAATTAAAATCAAGTTATGAAATTGCAAGTCAGACGTTTGACAAGGCATTCAAAAACGTAGAAGAAGATCCTAGTCTAGCCATTGGATTAGCAAATTCTGCTTTGGAGAGTATTATCAAAGAAATACTCAAAGATAAGAGAATAAACATTCAATGGAATCAAAAAGACACGCTCTCCTCTTTGATAAAGTCTATTTGTAAAGCATTCCAATTAAATGCCGAAAAATCCTTTCCAACAGAAATCAGGACAATAGCAAGTTCCTTGATAAATTGTAGTAGGGCTATCGAAGATTTACGTAGCGACAAGACTATACTTCATGGAAAGATGGATGGGAATTATATTGTAAAAGATTCCATTTATGCTTATTTTGTTGTGAATGCTGTAACTACAATAGGTCTATTTTTTCTCACTTATTATAAGACAAACTATTCTTCGCAAGCAAAAGATGTCTCTCCTGCCTGGGACGATGACAATTTGCCTTTCTAAAAGATAATATTGGTATGAAACTATTAAGATATAAACTATCTGATGTTGCCAAAGTTGAGATTAGCAGCGTTGACAAGAAAACTAAAGATGGTGAAACACCAGTAAGGTTATGCAACTTCACTGACGTATATCATAACTGGGCAATTACTTCGGAAATGGCTTGCTCCTTTATGGAAGCGTCTGCAAACTCAAAAGAAATTGAGAGATTCACCATAAAAAAAGGACAAGTCGCTTTTACTAAGGATAGTGAGACTAGGGATGACATAGGTATTCCGACCTATATAGCAGATGATTTTGACGGTGTACTTTTGGGCTATCACTGCGCCCTCATTACCCCAGATGAGACAAAACTTTGTGGCAAATACCTCAATGCGTTCATGCACTCTGCCTATATACAGAAATACTTTGAGCTAAATGCTACTGGTAGCGGCATGAGATATACGCTATCAGTTGATACGCTTGAAAGTATGCCGCTATTGCTACCGTCATTAGAGGAGCAAGAGCGTATTGGCGAAATCTTCTCAGCCATTGACAAGAAGATTTCTATCAATCATGCGATAAATCAGAATTTAGAAGCACTCGCCAAGCAGCTTTACGACTATTGGTTTGTGCAGTTTGACTTCCCGAATGAGGAAGGAAAACCGTATAAATCAAGTGGCGGTAAAATGGTGTGGAATGAAAAACTTAAACGAGAAATCCCTGAAGGATGGGATGCTTGTAAGATAAAAGATTATCTAAGAATTTTTACAGGCAAAAAAGATGTTTCAAAGGCAATACCAGGTGATTACAAATTTTTCTCTTGTGCCCCAGAACCTATAACATCAAATGAATATATTTATGATGGTGCAGCAGTACTAGTTTCTGGAAATGGAAGTTATACAGGTAGAGTCTCTTATTATAAAGGTAAATTTGATTTATACCAACGGACTTATGCTTGTGTGCCAATCAAAGATGAGGATACTGTTTCCTTCTTCTTCTATACATTACGTTATCTATTTCAGCCCGTTTTTAGTGGTGGAAAACATGGGTCATCTATTCCATATATCGTATTAGGTGATTTAGCAGATTTTACATTTGCCTATAACAGGCAAATTGTAAAATTATTTGTGAATATAGTAAAGACCATGTTTGATTTGCAATTTATGGGAAAAGAAGATGATGAACAACTTACCAAGCAGCGCAACGAACTCCTTCCACTTCTGATGAATGGCCAAATAACAATCGAATAAATGGGACGAATCCTATATAAATACATTGATATAGATGGGGCAAAGTGTATGATTGGAAACCATAATCTCCAATTTACCAATGCCTCCCAGCTTAATGATCCATTCGATTGTCATCCCAAGTTACTTGATTATTCGAATGTACCCAAACACAAACTGCAAGGATGGATTCCTGAGGAATGGTGGATAATGAAAGAAGAAACAGATGCTCTCAATCTTCGTAACGACACATGGCTTTGCAGTTTGTCTAAAGTCAATGACTCTATTCTCATGTGGGCGCATTATTGCTATAATCACAAAGGTGTCTGTATCGGGCTTGACATAGACAATGTGATGGAATCCGTCCCTCCTATGTTCGGAGAAATATACCTACAGCCTTTTGTCCTTGATGTTCAATATAAGAGTATAATCGAGCGTCCAGATGGGTATTGTAAAGCAATGGAGCTATTCAATTATCAATGGCAAACAAAAGCAAAAGAGTGGGAATACGAACAGGAGGTCAGATTAGTCATGCCAAGACCCAGTGCTATGTATGCAGCCTTGACCCCAGCACAAGCCAAACATCCTAAAGAGACATGGGATTGGCGTGAGATACACCATTATATGCAGTTGAAAGGAGAATGCTTTGAGTCTATCTATTTTGGTGTAAATATAGATGAACAAGAAAAAGAAAAAATAATTCAGTTTGTTCGTAAAAAGCTGAACCCACACATAAATCTTTATCAAATGCGAGTGGATGCCGATGCTTTCAGGTTACAGCCTGAGGTTATCAAGCCGCTAAATTCTGATTTATCGCACGATTAAGGGCGATTTTAGAATCAATATCAGATAAGATACGACCTATTTTCTCTTGTGTTGGCAAGTTGGGAATCCATACGGTGCAATCCTTTATTTTGTCGGGAGAAGTATGTCGTATCTTTGTTTGTTGTGCGGCGGCACTAAGCTGCTTCTTTACAGCGTCTGATGATATGAGGTAGAAAGCAAAAGAAGGACACAATAAATCCTCGTTACAGATTATCTTTGCCACATCTTGGCTTTGAATATATTTGTCATCTTCTGGTATTATTGCCGTAGAGCCGAGCAAACCGATGGCTTGCTCAGTCAAAGGGGTGATAATATCGCCCTTCTTCATAATAAACTCCTTACGGACTGGCCCTGTATAAAACAGGTTGTCTTTGGATGTGTTTAACTTGAAAGAGTTATTTTGGTAATCAAAGTTTCCGCAAGTTAAGCGTATATAGTTGCCAGTAGTAGCATAGTATTCTCCTGCAAGACTTGCCCCTCGCTTGACATCCAACAATTCCCCAAGTTTGTATTTCTTTAATTCCATTCTACTTTTCGTTCTTTAATCTGAAAAACTCCTTTTGCTGTTCAATCTCACGACGCAGTTCCTCTTGCGTCGGCATATAAGTGAGATACTTGGCAGCAAAGAGTTGGTCGTTGTTGTTAAGGACAGAATAATGAGCCACATCTTCATCGGTGTCGGCACAGAGTAATAGGCCAATGGTGGGGTTATGTCCTTCTGGACGTACCAATTCGTCGTACATCTTAACATACATATCCATCTGCCCCACGTCCTGATGGCGTAGTTTGGTGGTCTTCAGATCAACGAGCACAAAGCAACGCAGGTGGTAATTATAGAATACCAGGTCGATGTAGTAATCCTCCTTCTCTGTGTGGATGTGCTTCTGGCGGTCAACGAAGGCAAAACCTTTACCCAGCTCCATCAAGAAGGGAATAAGATGGTCGATGATACTCTGCTCCAGTTCGCTTTCTGTGTAAGTTGCATTGTTCCTAAAGCCCATAAACTCTGCCACTACAGGATTCTTCAAGTATTCCAGTTTGTCTTGCAGTGGGCGTGTCAGCGTCTGCATTTCGTCATGAACAAGGGCTTTGTTTTGTGATTGCAACAGCCTGTGGTAGTATTGCGATGACACATTGCGTTGCAGGGTGCGAGTACCCCATCCCTCACGCGCAGCTTCGTTCTCATACCATGCTCGACCTTCTTCTGTAGGCTCTTGAAGGATGATGCGATAGTGCGTCCATGAAAGGCGGATGGGAGATTTTGAACGAACAGCATTCATTATCTCCAAAGGAGCGGCATATAGTGGTGTAGTGCCAGACTTTCCACTCACTGCGTAGAAAATGTTGTCAAACTCCTCTTTCTCAGATTCTCTACTCACTGCGTAGAAAATGTTTCTGAAACTATTGTAGAAGGAGATAAAATGGTACAAGTTGGCAGGTTTGAATCCTTCACCATATCGCTGTGTCAACGAATTGGAAAGCTCCTTTATCACCTGTTTCCCATATTCTGCCCGTTTGTCTTTCAAGACTTCGTGCTGAATACGAAGCCCGAGAAGCCAGTTGCGCTTGACAAGAGTCTCATCAACCTGTTTATACGCATAGCTTTTGGCACTGTCAATAATTGCACAAGCATCTTGATACAGGTTGTTGCTGCCAGCCGCCTGTATGAAGTCTTCAGTTGGTATGATATGATTATCGTTCATTTGCGCTCTGTTTGAGCGCAAAGGTACTAAAAAATCGGCACATGTCGGTAGTTTTATATCATCCAAGATACTTTTTGTGAGCCATTTTAACGTTATTTTGATTCACAATGGCATATTGAAGTGTCGTATCGATGCGCACATGACCTAACAAACGTTGCACTTGTTCGATGGGCATGCCTTTGTCAATAGCCATCGTCGCAAGCGTTCTACGGAACTTGTGCGGATGCACTTTCGGTATATCAAGCAATTTGCCCAAAGTCCTTATTCTGACCTCTACGCCGCTAATTGTCAAGCGACTGTAAGGCGAAGATAGGGAAACAAAAAGAGCTGGGTTGTCATCCTTCCTTGATTGAAGGTATTGCTGGAGGTGAAGTTTAGTCCTGGCATTGAAGTAAACCTGACGCTCTTTGTTGCCCTTGCCAAACACTACACACTGCCTTTCGTGAAAGTCTATATCGGCTCGGTTGAGTTTTACCATTTCGCCCACACGGATGCCAGTAGAAGCCAGGAAATCTATCATGGCAAGGTCACGCTGATTGGTGCAGCTGTCACGCAGTTGTTCTAACTGTTCGTCGGTCAACACTTCTTTCACCAGAGAATCCGTTTTCACTTTGTGAATACGGCGCACAGGGCTTTTGGCAATATAATCTTCATCCTCCAACCAAGCAAAGAAACTGGAGAAGATACGGCGCATATTGTCAATGGTCACTTTACTGCTGCCGTTTTCCTCCTGATAAGATGAAAGATATTGCCGGATGTCCGATGTAGATATGTGACACACCGCAGCAGCCACCGCCAATAACATCTTCTCGATGGTATGCCTATAGTATGCCAGAGTCTTGTCTGAGCATCCTTCAATCTTCTTGGCAGACAGGAAGCTATCAAGTAGTTCCGTGTTCCCTTCTTGATGATGTTCTTTGCTTTCAAGCTCTGTTATCTCCACGTCTTGCAGTTCTTTGAAAAGCACGGCTTTGAGTCGTGCCATCTGTCGGCAGTCCAAGTCACGCTGCATGTCCGCAACTATCGCCTGAATGATGTTTTCTTTCATTGTTTTCTGATTTATAAGGTACACTATAATATAAGAGTAACGACGATAAATCAGAATTTACTTGCGAGGCGAGAGCAGAGGGAAAGCTTGCTCTCACTATGCCGAGCCGATGCCGTAAATGGCGACGTCAGTCGCAATTTAGAAGCGACACCTGGCCGTTCATCAGAAGCGGCAGGAGTTCGTCGCGCTGCTTAGTCAATGCCAAAATATCCTCTTGTAGCTTGATAATTTGGCCCAAGACTGGCGATATTCGTTTCTCAAACTCATCTGCAATCTTTTTATCATCGGGTATTGCTATGGTACTTTGCTGTAGATGGTCTTGGGTAATATGTCCCATCGTTGTTTTCCTCGCCTCTGCCATTTTCTTGAAAACATCTACATAGTCTAACAGTTGGTAGTAGTAGAACGATTTCGGAAAACCATTAGCTGAGGTAACTTTGAAGATATGTTGATTAAGTCCACCTTCGCCGAAAGCCCAAAGCATCACTTCCAGTGAAGCAGACCATGAAAATAGAATATCTCCATTGAAGACCTTTACAGAATCAGGGATGTTAGGAGTAACTTCTTCCGTATCAGCAGTAAAGCCATCACGCATTTCACGTATCTTGATAACAGGAAGAGGCGTTTCTCCATTTTTTGGTCGGAACTTCTGACAAGCCAATCCATTTGTGAATTTGGCAATTTCAAAAAGATTTCCACAATGCCATCCTTGTGGAATGTTACGTTTTAAGACTTCATTCCACACCATTTTGCCGCCACTACTTTTATACGGTTTGCCTTCCTCGTTGGGGAAGTCGAACTGCACAAACCAGTAGTCGTAAAGCTGCTTCGCGAGTGCTTCTAAATTCTGATTTATCGATATATTATACATTCTATAAAGATACATAGGCGTAGCGACAATTTGCACTATGCCTATTATTGATTATACATAGATTGCCGATACAATCCCCTTGGTTTTTGAGGTTTTACAACATGCCGTGCCATTTTGGCACAGCGAATAGCCCCAAGTATTATGAAATCAACAAAGGGTGTTGCTCAGAATGATACTCAAAGTGACACTCAAGGTGGCACTCAAGATGGCACTCAAGATGTTACCCAAGGTGTTACTCAAGATAAAGAACTTGATGATTGGATAGAGAAACAAATCTGAAACAATCCTCAAATATTAACAGAAGATTTGACCAAATTGAGTAATCGAAGTTCAAGAACCATAAAACGCTAGCTTGCAAAATGCCACATGTCCGTTATGTCGGTAGTGATTAGAGGTCATTGGGAGGTTCTTGACAAAGAATAAGCCACCGTTGCGAAATGCGACAGTGGCTGCAGATGAGATGTGTGGACCCATAAAATGGAAATAGCGTGTAGCTCGTCGGAGTCACACGCTATTCTTATTTTAAGAATATTTTTATCTATGTACTTTACTTCACCTCCTCGAAAATAATCCGTATTGATAATCAGCGAGATACAGCGACGTGTCGCAAATATATCCCAATTTTTTGATAACAGATAATACGTGGTGATAAGTATCCATAAGTATTGTTTTCCGGCTTTATCCCGTTTAGATAGTTTAACTGTATTGTTCGCTATTAGTATCATGTATGTCATCCTCATGATTGGTAATTGCGAAGTGTTAAAAATGTGTTTTTTATCTTTAACACCGTTTAGTTATGATTTTTATTATGTAATTTTGCAGTCCGTAAGAAGATTGTTATGATAACATTAACGTTTCCTTGGTTGGTTGGATTGGTTGCACTGGTATTTGTGGCTACACTTATTCTTGTGGCCTGCTATAAGTCACCAATGCGAAAATGGTTATGCTTTGCCATTTCCACTATAACTATCGCGTACCTTTTATATATTATGCTTTGGCAACAGCATGAATCTGGTCAGCGTCTCGAATGGTATCTGTTGGGTTGCGTGGGTATCATTGCTGCCTTGGTCCTGTCTGGTGTTGGCTTTATGGACTTGGTCAAGCCTATAGCCAATACTGCACCTATAGATAGTCGAGTAGATCCATCAATCCTTGTCAGCACTACAAATAATCAAACGGATACTGATGCAGTTAGCACTAATGCCGACAACACTGGTGATAAGAATGTAGATGACGTAAACACAGATGTTGGCAGTAAAGAAGAAATGGTATCAACAGATGTGACAGAGGCTAAAAATAAAGATGATGCAGAGAACGAAATCGAGGATAATACTTCTGTTGATGCTAAAGATGATGCTAAGAATGATGCATTGAATGAAGCTGAAAGGATACAAAGGGAAGAACTTATAGGGAAAGTGATGCCTTGGTTCTTGGATCAGTTAAATCAATATAGTGAAAAAGAGAGAAATGCCATAAAAGTCTGTGCGATAGACTTCGTGAAAGAAGGAAAATTTTCGTCGCCGACGGTTGCTGTTCAAAATAATAAGCTATATAGCCATAGTCGCATCATTGAGATTTGTAGTGCTCTTTATTTGATTGGGGACGACAATAATGCTTGTGTCGATTTCATTAAAGAGGTTTTTGCGGAGCCATTTGCGAATACTGAAGAAAGTACTATTTTGAAAAAGTTAAGTGGGCCAGACAAAATGCTGGAAATAATAGATACTTATTGGGAAGCTCAGGGTATAAAAGTGGAAAAAACAAGGCTTTTCCCAAAAAAGTAAGTAAATTCTTTGGTGATTCGAAAATTATTCGTAC
>Ga0256404_1008654_pt1 | contig 15149 bp, 11 predicted proteins | sample RumenRJG_01DNA_FD_185990 | JGI IMG/M metagenome (GOLD analysis project Ga0256404, IMG submission 185990) | Bovine rumen microbial communities from Lethbridge, Alberta, Canada - RJG_01 | ecosystem: Host-associated > Mammals > Digestive system > Stomach > Rumen | place: Canada: Alberta | collected...
CGGTGGTCGTCGGCGTCGGCTTCCCGGGGCTGAAGGACAGCCTGGCTTCCGTCAAAGATGATATGAAGGATACCGCCGATCAGTTCGAGGAGGCGGCGAAAAACCTGAAGGCGGATTCGGACGCCGACAGCACAGATTCAGACAGCTCTGCGGAGTCGACGGATTCCGCGGCATCGACGGATTCCACAGCGTCGACGGATTCCGGGGCATCGAAGTCGGAGTCCGGCCCGGATTCCAATTCCGCGCCGGAGGATACAGACCGCGATGACACCTCCTCTTCGATCGAGCGGATCAAGAGCCAGATCGATGACATCGATATCCCGGATTCCTGCGAGATCACGATGGACGCGACGGATTTCCAGATGGAAACCGCGCTCACGATGGTCTTCTCCAACCTCCTGACAAAGGATGATGTGGACGACGGCAAGGCGACGAAGGACCACGACGACACGATGTCCGATCTGGACAAGACGGTGGACGATCTGCTTGACGTGGGCGGCAAGCTGGCGGACGGCGCGACGGATCTGTCCGACGGGATCAGGGAAGCGGATGACGCGATGCCGGATCTTACGGACGGCACGGAAAGCCTTGCCGAAGGCGTCGAGAAGTACACGGACGGCGTGGATCAGGTGAACAGCGGCGCCTCCAAGCTGAAGGACGGCACCTCGGAACTGAAGGACGGTGCCGACGAGCTGGAGGACGGCGTCTATTCCTACACCTCCGGCGTGCGCGAGGTCAAGAAGGGCGCGTCGCAGCTGGCGGACGGTACTTCTGAGCTTTCCTCGAAGTCCGGCGAGCTCCGCACCGGCGGATCGGAGCTCGCGAGCGGCGCGAAGACGCTGAACCAGAGCATGAAGACCCTTCGCGACGGACTGGCCAGGCTGCAGAAAAACAGCAGCCGGCTGGCGGACGGAGCATCTCAGCTGAAGAACGGGCTGAAGGCGATCAAAAACGGCGCGGTGAGCTTAAGCGGCGGATCCGGTGAGTTCCTGAAGGCGCTGAAGCAGTATACGTCCGGCGTGGACACGATCGATTCCGGACTGAAAACCTTTGACGCAAAGGTGAACGGAAGCGGAAAGCAGTCGACGCTGGTGAGCGGCGTGAAGACGCTTCAGGACGGCGTGTCCGCCTACACGGGCGGCGTAACAGCCGCCGATGCCGGCGCGAAGAAGCTTGGCGCCGGCGCAGGACAGCTCGAGAAAGGCAGTGCGGATCTCAGCAGCAGCCTGGCGGCGTTTGTCGACGGATGCGAATCTCTCTTCCAGGGCGTTGACCAGATGAACGACAAGGCTCAGGGGGTGCCGGCGCTGGTTTCCGGGATGGAGCAGCTGAAGAGCGGAATCGATACGCTGACTTCCTCGCTGGAGAAAGGCGTCAGCAGTCTGTCGGACGGCGTATCGAAGCTGACCGAAGGAGCGGGGTCCGTGAAGGACGGCGCGGAAAAATTCGCGGCTGCGGCGCAGAAGCTTCCCGATGCGGTCACGGCGAACGCCTCCCAGGTGGGGGCGCTTTCCGAAGGGCTCGGGAAGATCCGCGAAGGAATGGCAGCAGTCTCCAACGGAATCAGCGGCGTGAAGGACGGAGCCTCTTCGATCAACGGCGGTGCGGCTTCTATCAAGACGCTGGCCGGTCAGATTGAGAACAGGGCGTCCGCCGGGACGGACCTCTCCGCCGCGCAGCAGGCCGGCGCGGACGACGGTGCGGCCGCGGACGTGAGCGGCGCGGTGAGCGCCGGAAAGGACGCAGGGGTCAGCGCGGCGGGAAGTGCGGGAACGGACGCCTCGGCGTACCATATCAGCGGCGATGCAGGCAATGCCGCGCAGTATGTGTCGGTTTCCGCGGATGTGAGCGGACGGGAGGCGGCGATCGCGGCGGTGAACGCCTCCTCCGCATCAACTGAGGAAAAAGCGAACATCATCAACTGCATCAACGGGATTTCCGCCTCTGTCTCGGACAAGGGAACGCTGAGCGGCGTGGTCAGCGGGATCGTCTCAAACGCCAACAGCCAGATCGACGCGGCTGCGAGCGCCGCGGCCGAGAAAGCGGCGTCGTCGGCCGCTTCCGCGGCGGCTCAGACAGCGGCGAAGCAGGCGGCTCAGACAGCGGCTTCCGCGGCCGCGGCGAGTACCGTTTCCGAAGCGCAGAAGGTGGTGAATCAGCTGAAGAGCGCGCTGGACGCGGATGCGGCGGACGCGAAGACCATCGCCGAGACGGCGGACGCCGTGAGCCAGGGTGCGCAGACAATCGAAGACGGCTGCGACAAGATGACCGGTTCGCTGAAGGCATTGATCGCCGGTGCGGAAGAAGCCAATGGCAAGGTTGACGGGCTGGGTACCGTGCTGACGGATGCGGTCAAGTCGATGAATGATCAGCTGAAATCCATTTCAGACGGCGCAAAGCAGCTGTCCGGCGGATCCGATGAACTGACCGGCGGATGCAGGACGCTCAGCGACACTCTGAAGACGCTGTCCGATCAGATCAGTCAGCTTCAGAACGGCGCCGAAATGCTCAATAAGGGAATCCAAACGCTGTCTGCAGGCGTGAGCGCCGCCTCTCAGGGCGTCGCGAAGCTTCGTGGAGAGGGCCTGTCCAACGAAACGGCGCTGAAGCAGGGCGCGGAAACGCTTCACGCAGGAATTCAGAGCCTTCAGAGCGGCGTGAAGGAACTGACCGGCGGGCTCGATACGCTCGTAAAGAATAACGATACGCTGAACGCAGGTCTTAAGACGCTGCTTGACAACGCCAAGACGATCGCCTCCTCGGTGAGCGCGCTGAGAGCGGGCGCGACGAAGCTGAACAGCAATTCCGCGGCTCTGGTCGGAGCGGCCCAGCAGATCGCGACAGGAAGCAATACGCTGTCGAGCGGCGCGTCGGAGGCCTACAGCGGCTCTCAGAGCCTGACACAGGGACTGGGCACTTACCTGTCCGGCGTAGCGGCTGCCAGCAGCGGTTCTGACCGTCTGGTAAACGAAGGGACGGAAGCAGCCGAGAGCGGTGCAGCGGAGCTGGCGTCCGGAATCAAAGCGTACACGGAAGGGGCGGACAAGATCAGCAGCGGAGCCCGGACCCTTTCCGACGGCACGAAGACGCTGGATTCGAACAGCGGAAAGCTGAGAAAGGGCACGCGGGATCTCGCCAGCGGCGCGAAGCAGCTGGATGACGGTGTCGGCACGCTTTATGACGGCACGAAGGAACTGGCCGGCAATTCGAAGGCGCTGAAGGACGGCGTGAAGGAGCTGAACGACGGCGCGAAGAAGCTGGCGGACGGCATGGCCAGGCTGCTGAGCGGGTCCGTGGACCTGAAGAAGGGACTGGTCAAGCTCAACGATGAGGGCGTGAAGCGCATCGCGAAGATCTACCATACGGATGTGAAGTCCATCGATCAGAAGCTGATCGACATCAAGAACGCGGCGAAGGATTACACGACCTTCACGGGCGCGACGAATTATGAGGACAGCACAGTCAAGTTTATCATCAAGACGGACGGCATCACGACAGATGACACGGATTCCGATTCGGAAACGGCGGACACGTCTCAGGACAGCAATACCGCATCGGATTCGGAGACGTCCGGCGCATCGGATCAGTGACCGCATGGCCGGCTGATCAAAGGAGCCGCTTATGGAAGCACTCTTTCTGACACTCATCGCGCTCGCTCTGGCAGCGGGGATCTACGGATCCGTGCTGCAGAGCGGGGCCAATATTGTCCGGCTGGACCAGCGCATGACGTGGGTCTCTCTGGCGGCGGGGGCGATCCAGCTCGGCGCGTCCGTGCTGGGATATCTTGCCGGCAGACGGATCCTGATCGCCGGAGTCGGCGGGGACGAGCACCGGTTCTGGGTCAGGGCGCTCGGAGGCGTGCTGCTGGCGATGATCGGGATCCGGATGCTGATGAAGGCATTTCAGAAGAAGACATTCTTTGAGCACAGGATCGAACGGATCGATATGAAGAAGGATGTCCTCGCCGATCTCCAGCTCTGCGTCTATTCGGCTCTGGCCGGCGTTGCCTGCGGCGTGCTGGGTTTTAATTTTCTGCTGTTCCTGCTGCTGATTTTCATCGCGGCGCTTCTGTCCGCGATCGGCGGCTATGTCAGCGGGCGGGCGAACGGCGCCGGGCATGCGTCCTTCGCATATGCCATCGGCGGCGGCCTGCTCTGCGCCGTCAGCGTCATCATTCAGTTTGCAGCATAAAGGATCCGCCGTCCGGAAGGGTTTCCGGACGGCGGGTTCTTCTGTCTTAACCGAAGACGGCGGATTTTCCGGGTGCATGCTCGGACTGATGAGCTTGTCATGCGCGTGCTCAGATCCGGGCCCTTACCGGAGAATGCTCAGGTAACGGTTCGGAGCAGCCGGAGCGCTGCCGGGAATTTGCGATCAGATGATCCGTGCTGTTGAAGTTGTGATATAATGGCGCAGAAGTGCCTGTCTGACGGGCGGAGAACAGCAGATTCAGGAGGATGTGAGAATGAATATCGTTGTATTGTGCGGCGGCGTATCGACGGAGAGAGAGATCTCGATTGTCTCGGGCACGGGAGTATGCAAGGCTCTCCGGTCGAAGGGACACCGTGCCATCCTGCTGGATGTGTTTTTTGGAATGGAGAGCGTCAATCTGATGGACGCGTTCCCGGAAATGTACGACGCGGACAGCGCGGCCGCCGAGATCCGATCGATGAATGATCAGATCCCCAGCGCCGTGGCGAATCCGAACCGGTCGTTTTTCGGCCCGAACGTGACGACGCTCTGCAAGATGGCGGACATCGTCTTCCTCGCGCTGCACGGTGAAAACGGAGAGAACGGCAAGGTGCAGGCGGCCTTCGACCTTCGAAGAATCCGCTACACAGGTACGGGCTACATCGGATCGGCTCTTTCGATGGACAAGGGCCTCACGAAGATTATCCTGAAGGCGGCCGGCGTTCAGGTGCCGGAGGGCTTCACAATGACGAGGGAGCAGTGGGATACGGATCTGTCCCGTCACGGACTCTCCTTCCCGGTCGTCGTCAAGGTCTGCTGCGGCGGTTCCTCGGTCGGCGTCTATATCACCCGGAATCAGGAGGAGTATGAGAAGGCAATCGGGGACGCCTTCGCGCTCGAAAACGAAATCGTCGTCGAACAGTACATCAGGGGGCGGGAGTTTTCCGTCGGCGTGATCGACGGCGAGGCGCTTCCGATCATCGAGATCGCCCCGAAGGAAGGCTTCTACGACTACAAGAACAAATATACCGCGGGATCCACTGTGGAGACCTGTCCCGCCGAGCTGACGGGTGAGCAGACCCGCAGGATGAAGCAGATGGCGGAGCAGGGGTACCGCGCCCTGTATCTCGACGCGTACGGACGGCTCGACTTTCTGATGGATTCGCACGGCAATATCTTCTGCCTCGAGGCCAACACGCTGCCGGGTATGACGCCGACATCGCTGATGCCCCAGGAGACCGCGACGCTGGGTGTCGATTACGCGACGCTGTGCGAGAAGCTGATTCAGGTTTCGCTTAAGAAGTACATCGGCGGAGAGGAGAAGCAGGGATGAAGCAGATGACGCCGCGCAATATCGCGCATGCCTGCGGAGGAACCTATTTCGGACCGGAGTCCGTTCTGGACCGGGAGGTGACGTCGGTGACGGTCGACAGCCGCGAAGCGAAGCCGGGCTGCCTCTATGTTCCGATGCGCGGAACCCGTGCGGACGGACACGATTTCATCCCGAAGGCGATGGAGGCCGGCGCGCTTCTGACTCTGACCGAGAGGAAAGAAGAAAAACCGGCGTTCCCCTGCATTCGTGTGGACTCTACGGCGGAGGCGATTCAGAAGATCGCCGGATTCTACCGCCGGGCGCTGGGGATTCCGGTGGTCGGGATTACAGGATCCGTAGGCAAGACCAGCACGAAGGAAATGATCGCGGCCGTTCTTTCGCGGAAATACAGGGTTCTGAAGACAGCAGGCAATTTCAATAATAACCTCGGATTGCCGCTGACCATCTTCCGTCTCACGGAGGAAGACGACATCGCGGTGCTTGAGATGGGGATCAGTCACTTCGGCGAAATGGAAAAGCTGGCTGACACGGCCGAGCCGGATACGATGGTCATCACGAATATCGGAGAATGCCACCTTGAGTTCCTGGGTGACCGGGACGGCGTGTTCCGTGCGAAAACCGAGTGCTTTCACTACATGAAGCCGGACGGAACGGTCATTCTGAACGGCGAGGACGACAAGCTGAGCCGGGTCGCGGAAGTGAACGGACGGAAGCCCGTCTTCTACGGCTGTGACCCGAAGTTCCGCGTTTATGCGGATGAGCTGCGCCCGCTGGGACTTCAGGGCACAGTCTGCCGGATCCATGTCGACGATGATGCCATCGATGTGACCGTGAAGCAGCCGGGCCGCCATATGGTGATGAACGCGCTGGCCGGTGCCGCTGTCGGCTCCCTGTACGGACTTACGATGGAAGAGATCCGGGACGGCATCGAGAGCCTTGAGACGCTCGGCGGCCGCCTGCATCAGATCGAAACAAAGAGCGGCTATACGGTGATCGACGACTGCTACAATGCGAATCCGATGTCGATGAAGGCGTCCTGCGGTATTCTGAGCGGAGCCGGAACGCGGACTGTCGCGATTCTCGGCGACATGGGGGAGCTGGGGAAAGACGAAGCGGCGCTGCACCGGGAGGTGGGCGAGTCCGTCGGCCGTCTGGCGATCGATGAGTATGTGACGGTGGGAACGCTTTCAGAGAATCTGGCGGAAGGCATCCGGAGCGTCCGGCCCTCTGCCTGCGTCCGTTCGTTTGCGGGCGTGGAGGAGCTGCTTCCGGCGCTGCCCGGTCTGATTCAAAAGGGCGATACCGTGCTGGTCAAGGCATCCCATTTCATGCAGTTCGAGCGGATCGTGAAGGTGCTGACAGAGGAATAAAAAACGGACCGGCGGTTTCGCCGGTCCGTTTTTTATTCCTCCGCCTGATTTTTCCTGATCATCTCCGTCAGAATATCCCGGAAATATGTGTCGATGTGCCGCTGTTCGTCACGTGTCAGATCCCCGTAGGCGACCGGCTTCCCGTACTCGACGACCACGTGCTCACGGCTCACTCTCGGGAACTGCCGCTCGAAGATGGAGGCTGTGTTGTTGAAGGAAACCGGAATGATTTTGCATCCGGTGCGCTGGGCGATCTTGAAGCTTCCCTTGTGGAACTCACCGAGACACGTCTCGTCTCCGCTCTTGTTGCGGGTCCCTTCCGGGAAGATGAAGACGGAGATGCCGCTGTGGATGTAATCGATGGCCCTGTGAATCGTTTCAAGTCCCTGCTTCAGATCGTCCCGATTCAGGAAGAGGCAGAAGAGAAAGCGCATATTCCATGACAGGATCGGGATATGGGCGAGATTATCCTTCGCCACATAGCCGCACCGCGTCTTCATCTGGCTGTAGCTGATGATGATGTCGAAGAAGCTCTGGTGGTTGCCGACAAACAGCACCGCCTCGTCCCCGGGAATATTCTCGAGCCCCTTCACCGTCACGGTGGTGCCGGTGATCCGAAGAAGGATGCGGAAGGCGCCCTGCACGATCCGCAGCATGGACATCTCGGCCTTCAGCGGCCATCTTTTGCGGATCAGGGTTTCCACAAGCAGGATGGGAATGGAGACAATACAGTAAAGAACGACGAACAGGATTCCGAAGATAGCTCGAATCATAATGGTCCCTTTCTGAAAGTTTTCGCGAAGACCGCCCGTTCCGTACGGCCGTGCCTCGCGACAACTCATTTTTGCACAAAGATAGGGAAAACTCAACAGCGGTTTTTTCCGGGTCACCGACTTGCGTGGCGCAGGCAATCTGATATAATACGGATGTATACAATGAACAGGAAAAATACAATCGGAGGCTCTGATGTATCTGCAAGCGACCGCGAAGATCAACCTGTCTCTCGACGTGCTCGGCACGCGCGCGGACGGCTACCATGATGTACGGATGGTGATGCAGATGGTCGGCATGTATGACCGTCTGGAGCTCACGCCGGAGAAGGGAAAGCCGGGGATCCGCTTCACGACGAATCTTTCCTATCTTCCGACGGACCGCTCGAATCTTGCCGTGCGGGCAGCGCAGATGCTGATGGAAGAGTTCGGCGTCACGGACGGGCTGAGGATACATCTGCATAAGTTCATCCCTGTTTCCGCCGGCCTCGCGGGCGGAAGCTCGGACGCGGCCCAGACCATGATCGGCGTGAACCGGCTTTTCCGTCTGGGACTTGACAGAAAAGGACTGATGGAACGGGGAAGAAGCATCGGGGCGGATGTGCCGTTCTGCATCCTCGGCGGGACGGCGCTCTCCGAGGGAATCGGGGAAAAGCTGACGCCGCTGCCGGCGATGGACAGAACCGATGTGCTTCTCTGCAAGCCGCCTGTGAACGTCTCGACAAAGGACGTCTACGCCTCATTTGACCGCCTCACTGCCGTTGAGCACCCTGATATTGACGCCCAGATCGCGGGCATCCGCGCACATGACCTAAATGCGGTTACGGACGCACGGGCGATGCGGAACGTTCTGGAAGCCGTGACAGGCGCAGCCTGTCCCGTCATAGGACAAATCGAAGACCAGATGATGGCGGACGGCGCACGGCGGGCCGTCATGAGCGGCAGCGGCCCTACCGTATTCGGTCTCTTCGATGACCACGCGAAAGCCGAAGAAGCGAGACTGTGTCTGAAGCGGATCTTTCCGCAGGCAAGAACATTCCTTACATGGACAGAAAACAGAAGAAAGGGATAACCAGTGATGAGAGAACAAGAGAACACAGTCAATCCGGAAGAATACATGCCGCTCCGCGAAGTCGTTTTTCTGACTCTCCGCCGTCAGATCCTGAGAGGAGAGCTGAAGCCGGGTGAGCGGCTGATGGAAATCAGCCTCGCCAATAAGCTGGGCGTTTCGAGAACCCCGATCCGTGAGGCAATCCGCAAACTGGAGCATGAAGGACTGGTCGTCATGATTCCGCGGCGCGGCGCCCATGTGGCGGAGATCACCCGGCAGGAACTGAATGATGTGCTGGAAATCCGGAAAAGCCTTGAGACACTGGCGATCACGAAGGCCTGCGACTATATGACGGACCGGGATATCCATGAGCTCAGGGAGGCGGAGGAAGCCTTTGCGATCCAGATCGCCCGGAGAGACGCAGATCTGACCAACCTCGGAGAAGCGGATGAGCACTTTCACGATATCATTTACCGGGGAACGAATAACCGCCGGCTGATCCAGATACTGAACAACCTGAGAGAGCAGATGTACCGCTTCCGGATGGAGTATCTGAAGGATACGGACATCCGGCAGACCCTTGTCCGCGAGCATGACGCGATCGTCAAGGCGCTGGAGCTGCGGGACAAAGATGAGGCGGAGCGGCTCACAGCGCTTCATATCGACAATCAGTACCGGAACATCGTCCGCCTGATTGACGCAAGGAAAACAGAGGGGGAGTCTCATGAGCAGACAGACTGAAGCCCCGATCGGCGTGTTTGATTCCGGCCTCGGCGGACTGACGGTGGCGCGGGAGATCATGAGGAACCTTCCGATGGAAAAAATCGTCTATTTCGGCGACACCGCGCGCGTGCCTTACGGGAACAAATCGAAGGCGACGATTCAGCGATACGCAAGACAGATCGTCCGCTTTCTTAAAACTCAGAAAATCAAGGCGATCGTGATCGCCTGCAATACGGCGACGGCGTACGCGATCGATGTCGTGAAGGAAGAGGCGGAAGGAATGCCCGTGATCGGCGTGATCGACCCGGGTGCGCGCGTCGCATGCGAGACGACGAAAAACGGCCGGATCGGCGTGATCGCGACGAAGGCAACGATCGCCTCCGGAGCCTATCCGGAGGCGATCCACGCGATCCGGCCTGAGGTCAGCGTCATCGGCAAAGCGTGTCCGCTGCTGGTTCCTCTGGTGGAGGAAGGCTGGACCAACGACACGGTGACGAACGAGATCATCATGCGGTATCTGGACGATGTGCTTGAGAATGACATCGACACGCTGATCCTCGGCTGTACGCATTATCCCCTGCTCCGCCACGCGATTCAGAGGCTTGTCGGAAGCGGCATCCGGCTGGTCAACCCGGCGTATGAAACGGCGCGGAGTCTGGCGGATCTCCTGAAGGCGGACGGCATCGCGAACGAAAGCCCGTCCGTTGAGGAGGAGCCTCAGCCGTACCGCTTCTTTGTGAGCGATGAGGCGGAGCGGTTCGCGGAGTTCGCCAATTCCATCCTTCCGATCGATGTGAAAACGGCGCGTGCCGTTCAGATCGACGAGTACTGAAACGGAGAGGAGATCGGCGATGAACAGCCACGTCAGAGTGAGGGTGCGCGGGGAGCAGGCTCTCCCGGATCATCCGGGAGAGAGGCCGGAACCCGTGCAGTCCGAGGCGGCCGGACGGTACCGCCTTGTGGCGGGACGGCATCACTTCAGCTTCGACGAGACGCTGGAGGGAACGACCGCCGCGACAAGAAATCATGTGATTGTCGGTCCGGATCGCGTTGAGGTCAGAAAGAACGGCCCGGTCGTCACCTCGATGATCTTCGAGAAGGGCAAACGGCACCCGATGGTTTATCGGACCGCGTTCGGTCAGCTTTCCATGGAGATCCAGACAAAGGAACTGACCGTTGAAGAGGATGAGGAACGGATGACGGTCACGCTCCGCTACCGGATCCGGTCCGGATCGCAGACCGTCTCGGAGAACGTCACGGTGCTGGAATTCAGCAGCGAAGGATCACATTCACGGCATCCGTGAACCGGCTGGCCATCCAGGATGTAGGTAAATCAGACACGAACCGAGCAGCGGCAAATGCCTTTCCAGACGGAAAAACACCCCTTCCGGCAGGATGTGAACAATTTCACGTATCTGCCGGAAGGGGTGTTTTTGCAGAGGTCGACGGAGGCCGTCGTTTCATTCAGCGCTTTTTCTTCGCTTTGGAAGTGGTTTTCGATTCGGCTTTCAGCTCGGCTTCCGCTTTGCTCTGGGCGCGGAGCAGACGCTGACGGAAGGACTTCTTCTTCGGAGGCGTCTCCAGCTTGCCGCGGATCGCTTTCACATCCGTGATATAGATGCCGGATACCGTCGCCCGGACGGATTTTCCGACCGGGATGACGTCAAAGATTTTCTCATCCGCGATCATGACCATAATCTTCGGTCCGGCCTTGACCTTGACGATCGGAAGCTTGTTCCTCCGCATCAGCTTCGGCACCTGATCGATGACCATCTGGGGAAGCCCCGACTGATTGATCCGCATCCTTTTCTTATCGATGATCAGCAGCTCCATCGTCTGCTTGGCGGCGTCAATCTGTTCCTTCTGCGCGTCCTGCCTCTTCTGGAGCCGTTTCCCGACAAAATACAGCACGACGGTGACAGCGATCAGAATGGCAAGAACGATCAATAAAATCTGCCAGACCTGCACTTTGCAATTCCTCCATCAAACATCAGTATTCGCAATCCTCACCATACTATCATGAAAACAGACGGCCGGCAAGCGGTTTGAAGCGGACGGCTTCTCCGCTGACCTGCCGGGCGGTCCGGTCCGGCAGGAGCGCCGGAAAGCGAACCGCGCTGGCACGCATTCCGCCGGAATGGAAGGAGAGCTTATGCTTTCCCTTCCGCTGTGACCGGCGTCGGCCGAGCGGAACTGAAGACGGATTTGACGTCAAACAGGTCCTCGAAGACATTGATCTTCGCACTTCCGGACAAGGCGCGCCACATCTGCAGCCCGTCGCAGTCGATCCGCCCCTGACGGAACGAGAGATCATTGATCTGCACCCAGTGCTTCTGTGATGCGTCCACATTCATATAATAGTTGTAGCCGGCGTTCTTGTAATAGGCGAAGACCGGGTTGGTCGACATATCATACGGCTTCCAGTTCCCGATATCGTTGCCGTGGGCGAAGATGATCGTGTCAGTCTGCCCGGTGATATTGGCGACCGTGGCCTGCCACTTCTCCTGGTCCGTTTTCAGCGTCTCGACGGATTTGCCGGTTACGCTCAGATGCCCCCAGGTGTGACAGGCGAATTCCCAGCCTTCCTTCTTCACCGCGTCGGCGATCTTCTTCGCATCGGCTACATCCTGATCCCAGCTGAAATCCGGATGCTCTTCGAGCCACTTTTTCTGGTCCTCATCGAGATTTTCACCGGTCCGGTAGGCAGTGTCAGTCCGGTATCCGAAGACGCCGTTGTATCCGGTCATCGCGATGAGTCCGCGGGCGCCCTTATAGGAAAAATCCGGATGCGAGGCGATGAAGGTATTGAGCCGCGGCACCACGTCGTAATCGCCGACGGATGCATTTCCATCGGCATCGGTATACTGGACTTTGACATTGCCCTGCGAATCGAGCACCGCCTTGTCCGAGAACCCTTTTCCGGTGTAGGTGTGGTAGTAGCTCCAGTCATCGACTGAGAGTACCAGAGGCTTTTTGTCCGGCGGCAGTCTCAGAGAAGAGCTCTTCTTGAAATGCACATACCCGTCTTCGCCCTTGTACTCCGTCACGAGATCGCGCGCCTTCACCAGCACATACCCGTTGTCGTAAAGCTGCTGGATCATCTTGTCGAACTCATCGACCGTCGTCATCCACGCGTTGATTCCGTTAATCTCTCTTGTGCTCCATTTCGATGTGTCAAACGCGCGCGATGTATCGACGATCAGAGAGTGAAAGAAAATATGGGGAACCGTGGTCGGATCCTTCGTCTCCAGCGCAGCCTTATCTGCCGTGAATGCCGCGATCGCGTTGACCAGCTCGGAGTCGGAAGTGTAGTTGTCTTCCTGCTGCAGCAGCGCGATGGCGGCGTCATAGTCGTATCCGGAGGCCAGCTGCTTCGCCTTCGCGATCGTGTTGCGCCGCGCTTTGATCGCGGATTCCTCCTGGCTGATTTTCTCCATCCTTGCGGCTCTCGCCGGGTCAGGCGTTCGACTTGACTGCAGCCTGAAAAAGCCGTAGATGAGCAGCCCGATGGCCGCGGCCAGAAGAAGCAGGCAGGTGAAAATGATTCTGAGCTGTCTTCGTCTGCCTCTGCTGCCTTTTTTTTTGCTGTTCTGATCCGCCATATCCCTGTTCCTGTCAATGCAGCCGCCGCTTCAACCGTCCTGGCGGCCTTCTGTCTCATGCTGAATGTTTCCTTATTATAGCATTGTGTGCACTCGGCCTTCAAGGCCGATCCCCGCCCCGGCACAGGCCGGCGGGTGACGCCTCCGGCAGAGCCGGAACCGCTAAGGCCGATCCCTGACCCGGAATGAACCGGCGGACGGGTCTGTCCGGCCATAGGCCCCGGAAAAAGGCGCAGACATTGGCTTTTTGACCCGAGTGTGATATAAATAATTCGATGTCAGGTCAGCCGTATGCCGGTATGACCTGAGAGACAGGATGACACAATCGAAAGGATACCGGATGGATCACGTACAACAACACGAGAAAGTCATTGTCATCGATTTCGGAGGGCAGTACAACCAGCTGGTCGCACGCCGCGTGCGGGAGTGCAGCGTGTACTGCGAGATTTATTCCTACCGTACGCCGCTTGAGCAGATTCGGGCCATGCAGCCGAAGGGCATCATTCTGACGGGAGGCCCCAACAGCGTCTACACGCCGGATGCGGCCGTCTGTTCGCCGGAACTGTTCTCACTGGGGGTTCCGGTTCTGGGACTCTGCTACGGGGCGCAGCTGATGCAGCATGTGCTCGGCGGACAAGTCGAAAGGGCTCCGGAACGGGAATACGGCAAAACGGAAGTCATACTCGATGGGCCGAAATCAGCCCTGTTTGATGGAATCGCTTCGCCGACGACCTGCTGGATGAGCCACAATGATTACATCAGCCGGATCGCGGACGGCTTCCGCGTGACGGCCCATACGGCGAACTGCCCGGTCGCGGCGGCGGAGGATGCGGCCCGCGGTCTCTACGCGATCCAGTTCCACCCGGAGGTACTTCACACAGAACACGGGTTTGAGATGATCCGTCATTTCGTCCTTGATATCTGCGGCTGCAGCGGGGACTGGAGGATGGATGATTTCGCGGAGCGGACGATAGAGGAGCTTCGCAGCCGGATCAGAGACGGAAAGGTTCTCTGCGCGCTGTCCGGCGGCGTGGATTCCTCTGTGGCGGCTGTGCTTCTCGCGAAGGCGGTCGGCAAAAATCTGACCTGTGTCTTCGTGGATCACGGTCTTCTCCGGAAGAACGAAGGCGATATGGTCGAGGAAGTCTTCGGACCGAACGGTCCCTACGACCTTCAGTTCGTCCGGGTGAACGCGCAGGAACGCTTCTATAAGAAGCTGGCCGGCGTGACCGAGCCGGAGCGGAAGCGGAAAATCATCGGCGAAGAGTTTATCCGCGTCTTTGAGGACGAGGCGAAGAAAATCGGAAGGGTGGATTATCTCGTGCAGGGAACCATCTATCCGGATGTTGTCGAGTCCGGACTCGGCGGTGAATCCGCGACGATCAAGTCGCATCACAACGTCGGAGGTCTTCCCGACTACGTCGATTTTAAGGAAATCGTCGAGCCGCTTAGAAATCTGTTCAAGGACGAAGTCCGTAAGGTCGGACGGCATCTCGGGATACCTGAAAAGCTGGTCAGCCGTCAGCCGTTCCCTGGTCCCGGCCTCGGAATCCGTATCATCGGAGAAGTGACCGCAGAAAAAGTCAGGATCGTGCAGGATGCGGATGCGATCTTCCGGGAAGAGATGGAAAAAGCCGGACTCGACAGGACCGCCAGCCAGTACTACGCGGCGCTGACGAATCTTCGATCGGTCGGCGTGATGGGTGATGAACGCACCTACGACTATGCGATTGCCCTGCGCTCGGTCAATACCGTCGACTTCATGACGGCGGACGTGACGGAGATCCCGTACACTGTCCTGAAGACGACCATGAACCGGATCATCAATGAGGTGGAGCATGTGAACCGCGTCTTCTACGACATCACGAGCAAACCGCCGGCGACGATTGAGCTGGAATAAATATTGAAAGTCCGGAATCCGGTATAAACACTGGGCTTCCGGACTTTTTCTATGCCTCGTGAGTACATTTTTCAAAAAAAGATTCGGCGTTTACCGACCACTCTTTTTGCCTGAAAACGGAACCACCTATTTACCTCCGTCTGTGAAGGTGAATAATTCCTCGACAGTAACGTCAAATACTCTTGCGATATCCATTGCCAGCTTTAATG
>Ga0256404_1008655_pt1 | contig 15149 bp, 11 predicted proteins | sample RumenRJG_01DNA_FD_185990 | JGI IMG/M metagenome (GOLD analysis project Ga0256404, IMG submission 185990) | Bovine rumen microbial communities from Lethbridge, Alberta, Canada - RJG_01 | ecosystem: Host-associated > Mammals > Digestive system > Stomach > Rumen | place: Canada: Alberta | collected...
TAATTCCTTGAGCTTCGCGTGTTGACTAATTCCTATTTCATAACGCTTCCTCTCTCGTAAACCATCACCATTCTTACAGAATCCATCATAACAAAACCTCCGCGACAATGGAAGTTGTCCGATTTTGTACCAGTTGTGGGATTATACTATCGAGGCCAGCTATACCTCCACATCATATGCCAATGCCTCCATCAGCCTGCTACCCGGTGCAATGTTTCAAGCAGTTCCACACATCATATCCGCCAATTCCGCGCATCATATCCGCGCCACGTTTGCCGTGACTTTTGATTTGACGTTTACGTGACTTTAGCGTGCTAAACTCCTTACAAAAAATGAAGGCAGGCTTTCATCCGATATATCCCGATGAAAAAGCCCGCCTTAAATATTAATTCCTTCTACAAATTCCTGCCATTTAACCGATTTCACGTCACCGCCTGGGAAAAGATTCAAATGCAATACCCTTTCCCCAGTTTATAAAATTTTAATTTGACCTGACCCCCTGGACTTGTTCGCTACAATGGAAGTTGTCCGATTTTGTACTAGTTGTGGGGTTATGTCATCGCAGCCCGCCATACCTCCCCGTCATATGCCAATGCCCACATCATATGCCAATGCCTCCATCATCCTGCTGCCCAGTAAGACATTTCAAGCAGTTCCACGCATCACATCCGCCAATGCTGCGCATCATATCAACACCTTGCTTTCCGTCACTTTAGTGTGCTAAACTCCTTACAGAAAAATGTAGGCGGGCTTTTCATCCCACACATCGCGATGAAAAGCCCGCCTAAAATATTAATTTTCTCTATGAACTACGATGATTCATCGCTAACTTCCGGTCTTCTACTATAGCCTCCGATTACCGCTCATCAGCTTCCGTTCCCCGATCACCCAGCCAGCGTATATGTCTTAGTCGCCTTCGTCGCGGAATAATAAATAGAAACCGTCGAGCCGGCAGCATCGATCGAGAAGGAAACATACACACCCGAAGGACCTGTCGCCGTACGATAAGTACCATCCGAAGCTCTATCGAAGATATGCGTATCGCCATCTACCGCGCTCGAATTGACCTTCGTCTCCGTGATCACACGGCCAGCCGTTGCGTAAGTGATCTGAAGCGTCTCACCATTTCCGCTATAATAATGCCCGATCTTCGTTACCGCTGCCGTAGAAATAGCATCCCCGGCAACCGTCGAAACCGTCTGCGTAGTCGTCGTAGCCGGTGCTGCAGTAGTCGTCTTCTTTGGCTGACTCGGATCCCATACACCATTTGCATCTACGGTATAGCCATCAGACGTCACGGTCGCAACCATCAGATTGCCATCCGGTCCGAAATAATGATCTCCAACCCATACATTCGTCTCCGGCTGGCCATTCACGAGGAAATAAACGCCCCCATTCTGCAGTGTCACTGTACCAGCAGAAGCATCCAGCGTCTTCGTCTCGACATACGAAGTCGTAGCCGCATTCGTCGTGGTTTGAGTCGTCGTAAGACCGTCAGACTTTTGCACATTCGAAAGTGCCTTATTCGGCTTAACCTTATATGCCGCAAAAGATGAAGAAGCAAACGCAAAGACCATCAGTCCTGTAAGTGCAAGTGTAGCAAGCTTCCTTTTCATATGTTAATCTCCTTTTTCACACAATTTTATGATACGCAGTACCTCTACGTTTTTCTTCATTATAAATGCCGCCCTCGTATTTGCAAATAGCCCGCGTGAAATCTTCAATGAATCTTAAGCAAACCGTTAAAAACCGTAATATCCCTTACGCCCCGTCCGCCAATGCCTCCATCAGCCTGCCGTCCTGCCAGGTTTCAAATAATCTCCCTTTTGAAAAATTTGCGAAATCCATATCCTTCGTCATTTTTATAATATTAAATTGACGGTCAGGTCATGATCAACCCTATACAGTATTTCTTCTACCTCCTGTGAATTCTCAAAGTAATCTGTCTCTTAATATAAACTGCAAAATCTTCTTTCATCCATAAAAGCAGGCCAAAATATATTGCAAAAAATATGATTCCTCCCAAAAGTAATGTCAGGAAACTATTAAGCCCAACTTTTTTTACGAATAGGCTGATACTGGCTGCCACACATGACGCGAGCGTCATTTTCCATATGGCTATATCTCTTAATATCGACTTCGCAAGATCTTTTAAATAAATCCCCTGAACCATTAACACAATAAATTCTGCGAAAACTGTCCCAACCGCAGCACCTGCAGATTTGTATTTCGGAATCAACAATAAATTTATTGCAAAATCCGTAATGGCTCCGGTAATCTCCGAGTACAAAACAACCTTTTCCTTTCCAAGCGGCACCAGCATCTGTATCCCTAAAATATTGGATAAACCAATGAAAAGCAGTGTCGGCATGATGATCTGCATCGGTAGAATTGCGCCTTCAAACGCACTTCCTGCCAGAAAATAGATTCCCTCTCTAGCAAAAATTATAAAAAACAGCATGAGCGGTAACGCAAGAAAAAGCACAAAATACAAAGCTTTTGTGCTGATCTTTAAAAACTCCTCTTTTTCCTCATGCTCAATATAATAGCTTGCTCTTGGAAGTAAAACAGCACCAAGTGAAGTGACAAATGAAACAAGAATTGTCTTAATGCGCACAGCTGCGTGATAATAGCCGACGTCTTGATCCGAAGCTATAAAACCAAGCATTACCGCATCAAGATTAGTATATATAGTTGTCGCAACCGACATTGCAAAGAATACTAGTACCGCCTTCAAATGACGCCACGGATAAATGCTTCGCATACGAAAGCTTACATACTTTCTTGCATGAAAGAAATTCATGACGTTCGATGCCGAAGCCGCAAAGATGGAGACGCCCCCATAAAGCACATAATCATTGCTCGAACGTACCAAAAGAAACATGAAAGCAACACTGATCAACTTAAAGAAAATCGATCTCCATGTAATATAGGTATACTGTTCCAACCCTTTATAGAGCCACTCCATACCAATCGAATTAAAGAGGATGGATGTCCCCATCACGAAAAAGAGTGTTGTTTCTTCTGAAAACCTCGGTATGAGAAGTACGGAACCCACGAAAGTTACAATAGCTAAAAGGCTAAAGAACAAATTAAGGAATAAAAGTTCACTCGTAACTACTGATAGTTTCTCACGATTATCTCTACACTGAGCGCATGCACGAATTCCATATGTAGGTATTCCAAGCTGTGCAAACATATTAAAATATGTAACTACCGAGCTCGCGAAAGCAACCTTCCCGGTACCCTCTGGTAAAAGTACTCTGGATACATATGGGAATGTAATGATTGGAAAAATAATCTGCGAGAGTGTCAGCAACGAATTCATGACAAAATTTTTCTTAATAGAAGTATGCTGCATTGTCTGACTTTCATCTTTCAAAAAATCATAAAACATCAACAATCTAGTTTTTTCTGACCAGGTTGAATTTGTTTTCCCATATTGCCTTTAATAGCATCCTGATATCCTTTTTTCATAAATGCAATAACCATCTTTTTGTCGGGTACATCAAAAAGCATAACTCCAATCCGCCTACGTAAATATCTTAATAAAGTATATATTCTCCCATGTTCTCGCATGCGATATAAATAATTTCTAGTCGCATAATACTCCTTCCATGGAACAGCATAAGTATTCTCGAAGGTAATTCCCAGTATCGTTTTTTGTTCTGGTATTTGAACGGGTGGATGATGATATCTAGAGCTAGTAACGGTCGCTATATAGGCTCCAGCCTGTGCAGCTCGACTTTGATAATCAGCTTCATCTCCACGTATAAAAAATGCCCCATTGGGGTATCCAATTTTTTTGATCAGATTCTGCGAGATGATTGTTCCATTAAATGGATTTATCCTATCTTCAATTAGATCATTTTCGCTATATTGAAGGCACTGCTTGATATTATATAGTTTTGTCAATCTGCCATCTATATTGAATTCCAGCCAAAAAGAAAGCCGCGATTCATCGGCTGTCACCAAAGAATTCATCATGATTAAGCTACGATTTTCAGGTATATGATGAACCAAAATTTCTAGAGCATTCTTATTACAGAAATATCCATCATCATCCATTAATACTACTAAATCATCTCCGACTTCTCTGGATCTTTCAACCCCATACTGAAATCCACCAGCTCCCCCAAGGTTATCAGGCAGATAAAAGTATCGAACATTGCGCAAATTCAAAATACCATGCTCAGATAAAAAAGCTTTCGTGCCATCGGATGAATGATTATCTATAATTAAAATGTGATCGATTTTATAGCTTTGTGCAAGCTGATGCATAAGATTATTCAATAATAATTCTTTTCTGTTGTAGGTAACTACAACTGTTGTAATACTATATTTTTTCATATTTTATAATTGACTTAGCCTTGTATAATTATCATTTTAAACTTAACTATAAATTTACTTTACCATTTAAATATCAGCAATATTTTTTTCACAGCAGCAGCAATTCCTTTGAACTGGATATATTCTTCAAAAATTAAATCAAGTATAATTTCTTTCTTTCTTATGGTAAACTATCAACAGCAAATTCAGGAGGTTCTCATAGTATGAATAAATTTATGGTTCAAAAGGAAAACGATCTTGATTTCCGTAATCTATGGTTCGCCACACTTCGTCAATGGCGTTTCATCATCATCTTTTCTCTCTGTATGATGCTTCTTCTCGGTGGACTGAGCTTCATGAAAGGCCGCAAAACCCTCGCTGATGAGACTGCGGTTTCCCAGAACAATTCACAATATCAGTCCCAAATCGATGCCTATAACTTGTCCGTTTCGAACCTGAACAGCCAGCTCGCTACCCTGCAGGATCAGATCAAGCAGAAGCAACATGAAAAGGACTTCCGCTACCTCTATTCGATTGATCCCTACAACACAGAGCAGCTCACGCACATTTATTCGATTGAGATTCCTGAAAACGAAGATGGCAGCGTGAAATCCGATATCGACACTGTAATCGGTGGCATCGACGCAACCATTGGAAACGCTGATCTCCAGTCAAGTCTCCTCCCATCCCGTGCCGGCCAGACCGAAGATGACTCGCTCAATGCAACCATCGTGCGCTCCTCAAACAACACATTGAAGACCTTCACGGTAATGATCCTCGCTGCCACCGAAGACGATGCTAACACCATCGATGCCGCGGTTGACCAGCTTTTAACCGATAAACTTTCGGATATGCAGAAGCAGTACGGCGAGTTTACCCTGACTACGCAGGACAAGTCTGCGAAGGTCACCTCCAGTGATGTCATCCAGAATCTGAATACCAACTATACCCAGGCGCTCACCAATCTTCAGTCTTCTCTTAGCTCAATCAGCAAACAACTCGATGATTTGAAATATCCGGAAGGCTCTTTCATAAACGCCTCTTCTATCAAGAAAGCAGCCATCAAGCGTGCTATCATAGGCTTGATTCTCGGACTCGTCCTTTCGGTCTTCTTCGTCATCCTCTGGTTCCTGTCAAAGGATACCATCACCGGTGTCGACGAATTCTCAAAGAAAACGAATATGAATCTCCTCGGCTTCATGCCACGCACGGTTTCCAAACTTCCAGGAAAGCATATCGATACCTGGATCAACCACATGGATGAAGGCACCACAGAAAAAGATCGTGACAAGACCCTCCATGCCATTGCAGCCCAGATCGAAGCTCTGATTCCAGCCAATGCTTCCACCGATGTTCTTCACTCTGATACATCTACAAGCACAATATTAGCAACCGACTCCTCAGACTCTGACAAAATCAATACATCCGTGAAAACCGCTCCGAGGATCCTGCTGCTAAACGCACACAATGATGCCGCGGCAAAAAAGCTCACGGAAGACCTGAAAGCTCTCAACCCGAACCGCTTCCTTGAAGCTGGCACATTGCTCGATGACCCGGAAACTGTGAAACTCGCAAAGGAAGCCGGGATGGTTATTCTCCTGGAAACCCGTGGTAAATCCCGCTATAGCATCCTCGCACAGGAACTAAATATGCTCAATGTGATGGATGTAAAGGTACTGGGAACAATTTTATTGTAAATTTTTCTTTATAGACGACTGGGAAATAAAATGTTGATTTATTTGACACCGATTCTTCCGATATTAGTTGGGAAACTCATTTCTCAAAGAGCACATGAAAAATATTCTGATGCCAAGAATATAGACTTATTTTTAACATTTTTCCCTTTCCTCCTTATGGCAGTTATTGTCGGTTTACGAGGCCAGGATGTAGGTGTTGATACAATTAATTATCTGGATAATGCGAAAACCTATCAGACTATAAGTTATAAAGATTTGTTTTCCCTATCACTCGCACGTGGATCTATGACCTATAAGCCAACAGAAATGGAAATTGGCTATTGTATCATTGCGAAATTTTTATATGATATCTTCCATAGTACACAAGCTATTATCCTTTTTATGGCATTCTCCACATACTTCAGTTTCTGGATTTCTGCTAACTATCTTAGTGAAGACCCTTTTCTTTCGACTTTAATGGTTTTGTCTACTGGATTTTTTGTAAATTCAATTACTATTTCTCGACAACTTATGGTCGTTGGAATGTTATCTGTCACTTATATTTTCATTTTAAAGAAGAAATGGGTGCCAACGATATTACTTTTGGCACTTTCTCTCTCTTTTCACCAAACAGCTATATTGGGGTTTCTTGCGATGGCCTTCATCCGCATCATTCCAATCCGTCGAAAAAATGCACTCATGCTTTTCGCGCTGAATCTAGCCTTTATCGTACTTATTCATCCTATTTCCATCATCTTCGTACAAGTCTTTCCTAAATATGCATCATTTCTTTCTGTAAAGGACCGGCTTTCTAGTTTTGGCCTGATTAGAATACTTTGGCTTCTTGAAATACTAATCACCTTTTATTTTTTGCTTTATGCCTTTGATAATATAGAAAAAGACTCCCTAACTATCTACGATCATCACCTTTTTTCATCAATATGTTTCACCTACTTTTATATCGGGCTAACACTTTGTTCTGAATATGTATGGCTTGTGTATCGTGTAGGACTATATTTTCAAATTGGAACTCTTTTCATTTTCCCTATGTTGCTCCGAAGGCTTCGTAATAATGCACCAAAATCTCTCTATTTTATCGCTACTTATGGCACTTACTGCTTCTTTATTCTCTGGTATATCATTACGATAAAAAATAATACTAAGATTCTATATACAAGCCCCTGGTTAACGATCTGATGCTTCATAAAATCATAGGATTAATATGTAACATATTTCTTGTCAAAATACATAGCTAATGGTCCATAGCGATAAATCAATCGCATTAAATGATCTCCTAAAAATGACATACAGGCTAAAAACTTCAACGATTTATAATAATTCTTATCTCTAATAATGCTAAGAAAATTTCTTCGATAAATCTTACCGGTAGTATAAATAAATCGTTCGTTTTTGCGACAGTCTTCTTTAGTTCCATTCCTCAAAAGATCCTGTAAAATATAACCACGAGCTCGAATTATCCTTTGTCGAATTATTTTAGAAAGCTTCGAGTCTTTTTCAAACTCTGGAACTTTCAATAAGTCATTTACCGCTTCCAATTGTTGAAATCTATAGTCTCTAAATGTCCCTTTAACAATACTATTGCCTCTCTGTCTATAATAGTAAGGGGATGTTGCTATGGTTACTATCGTATCGGCTTTTAAGAATAATTTATAATTTGTACGGATATCCTCATAATATTTGCCTACCGGGAAGCGAATATCTGACCACAACTCAGATCTGTATAGCATCGTCCATACATGATCCTGAAATTCAGTATTAGTAAGAAGCTTTTCTAACGCTTCATTTCTTTTGAGCTTTTGATCTTTAAGATTTTGAAATATCTTTATATTTTTATAAGCTTTTACATATCCACATATTGCTATGTCTGCCTCATTTTGTAATAGTGCGTTCATCAGATGTTCAATCATATCATCAGCGATCCAATCATCACTATCTATGAAAGATATATAGGCTCCTACACAATGATCAAGACCATAGTTCCTCGCATCCGATAAGCCTCCGTTTAACTTATGATATACCCTGATACGAGAATCCTGTTGTGCTAATGTATCACATAGCTCCCCGCTGTGGTCCAATGAGCCATCATCAATAAGCAGAACCTCAATGTTATCATATGTCTGTGCAAGCACACTCTTTACACATTGCATCAGATATTGTTCCACATTATAAACAGGGATGATTACACTTACTTTAGGACTACACATCACTTCTCAAACTCCGATTTTTCAGGAAGTATACTTTCAAAGGCATCAATAACTTTTTTTCTATCCTCCAGAAATTCTTGATCGCTGAGATCACCATCATTGATTGCTATCATCTTGCCCATTTGTTTTTTGATATACAAAGTTACAGATTCAATGCTATCTTTGTTTTTCTCAAGAAAAAAGCTTTTACCGAAGCTCATAGATCTCGGCCAAAATCTTCCACTTGCCAGTTGATAGTTTCGCATCGTCCACTGCGAGTAATCTAGTTTATTACGAAATCTATGACGGCAGGTTTCATCGAAGGCTTTTCCCTCCTTTTCCCATAGTTCTTCAAATGTCGATTTCAAAAATGAATTGGCAATATGCGTCTGGTAAATACCAGGAAATCTCGGACATGGCAAAAGATATAGAGTTCTTAGCAGTTGTTTACCATAGAACGGGCAGAACCATTTTCTCCAGTTTTTTCTTAAAGTCGCATGAAACGGAAAATATTTGTTGATTACAGAGATTGCCTGATAAACAGCATAATTAAAACCAAAGTTCGGATCTACACAATGAACATTAAGCGATGCAGAATCACAGGGTAAACCGTGGCAAAAGAAATCCGTAGGCTTCGTTCCACGAATCAGGAACATATCATCATTAAAATATACAAATTGCTCTGATAAGCCTTTGATTTTATACATTGTAAGCTCTATAGCATTACTATTAAATGATGGCAAATAATATCCTGGTATATAGTCTTTATGGTTCACAATAACCAGCTTTTTATTTTCTGTATTTAACCACGCTGGAATATGCCCCCATGTTATAAAATAGATTTTATGAACATAGGGTGCGAATTTCTCTACACCGCGGAACCAATATCGAAGATTATTCCAATCTCGAAATCTCTGGATACGATTATCATCCTCTGATGAGGCTATATATTTATTCTTTTCTTTTCGCCAAACCGGGTCATTTCCATCGACCCAGGTAATCACAAAATCGATCTGTCCCCTTGAATTTTTTCGATTCATACTAAATTTCTCTCTTTAACATGGTCATGTATATCTTGAAACGCATGTATCGTCTTGCTCTCTATACTTTCTCCTAAATTCGTAAAAATAGAGATTTCGTCGATCAATCATCTGAATTTGATCAATCCAGCTATACCCCACCGTATAACATTGATAAAAGCCTCAACTCTTGATTCATGAATATATTTTCTATAAAAAGAATATTGAATCTTAATTAATTTTAGCTTTTTACCAGTCGTACTGCTTTGCATAACGCGATAACTAGCGAGAATTTTCTTATTTCCGTAAGCAATCCCCGTTTTATTTATAATATCATACCAGTATGCATAATCATCCCGCAAACTTTTTAAATCTTCATGCAAATATACTTTTCCATATTTTGTAGTATCATATAGACCCGTAAGACAGCCAATTCGGTTCATCACACGCATATCTTTAATTCTAACTTCTTTCATAATTTTAGTTGGATGAAAGATTTCCTTAGAATTTTCATCAATTTTTCTATAAGAGCAAAAAACGCATGCTGCGTTCTTCTCCTTCATGAATTTTACTTGCTTTTCAAGAAAGTCAGGTTCCCATAGATCATCAGCATCCAGGAGCGCAATAACTTTTCCCTTCGCATTTCTAATTCCATAATTTCGAGCCGCAGCAGAACCTTTGTTTTCTTGATGAAAGACATGAATTCTAGAATCATTGTTCTCAAAATTTCTAGCAATTTCAAAACTATGATCAATTGAACCATCATCAACGATCAACATCTCCCAGTTTCCATAGCTTTGTTTAAGAACAGACTCTATCGTTTCCCCGATATATCTTTCTCCGTTATATATTGGAGTAATGATTGAAACGGATATTTCCTGATTATCATTATTCATCTTAGCTTTTCCATGAAGTAACATTTAAAAATTGGGACAAACTATTACACTAAATTTTCTCCATACCGATTATTCATAAGTATGACAATACCTATTATACGAAAATATCAAAAAAGAGGAACTAATTTCTTAGCTCCTCACATACACAAATAAACTTAAGCTTATTAAACTTCATAAGTATAGTTTTATAGACTTAAATATCTTAGAATTTTAAATTAAGCCTTTCAATTTATTATTTTTCTTTCGATGATACACTTGTTTGATCGCCAACACTGCCATTTCTTGAAGCACTAGCTATAGATTCTTGAATCTTATCAATCGTCAAGGAAGGATCAAATGGCATTTCATCCCCTGCGCTTACGGTGTCGTCCATAATGGTCTTGCCGCTTTGCGTAACGACATAATGATAAGAATATTTGTCAAAAAATGTACCAAAGTTCTTGCCATTCGGAAGTTCAAATCGGAAATCCTGCATCTGTGCTTCTTCACCTATATCAAGAGTTAAGCTTGTGAGAAGCGCAATGATTGCATCTCCAGATACATTGTTTATAACTTCCAGATTAAGTGTGCAAGTCATGGATTGATTATCACCATTTATTTCAAGATTCTTAATATAAGGAAATGTTTTTTGATAATAATCATCTTGGAAAGTATCTATAACATTATTATTTATTTGCACGAAATCAATTTCATAAGGATCTTTTTTACTTCTCACCGAAGTTTCTGGTGCATCTACAGGTGCTTCATATGTAGGTTTACATCCGTCGAGAGTAAATGAAAGCAAAATCAAAGTTAGTACTAATACTCTTTTCAACACATTCTCCTCAATTTAATTATAAAAAGAGGGATTACGTTCTGTAATCCCTCCTTTTTGGAATTCTATCTCATAGCAATATTTTAGTCTTGTGTAGATATATAATAAAAATTAGCATCTGCTTCAGTAAATGCTACGCCATTATCAAAGCTCTTAGTATCCTTATCATATGTATAAACAGTTGTAGGATAACCATGATCGATAATGTAAGAAGCTGTTAACTTCTTGCTAAGAGAAGTACCATAATAGTAGTTATCAAAGAGATCCTTGTAGTCATCCTCAGAATCAAAGTACAGAACTACTTTACCCTTCTTATTTACTACATAATAATGATCGTTCTCATCCCTAAGCTTTGTCTTATTTGTTACAATCGTACCACTCTTGTTAAGAAGAGTCATGCCAACAGTGTCCTTGTTGCTGTAAACCGTATAATCGCTGTTCCGGAATCCTCCTTCGTAGCCCGCATTTACACCAACATAGTTAGAATTATCATCATCAGTAGCCTTAATTACAAGACCATTGACAACATACTTCTTAATCTTGGAAAGATAACCTGTTGAAGCATAGCCGTTAGACGAATCGAAGTAGAACTGATATGTATCATCATCAAGTTCAAGATTCTGATATCCGGTCTTACGAGAACCATCCTTTTCCTCATCACTTGAGAAGAAGTACAGATTAGATCCCTTATAATCATCGTTATCCAGATACTTAGTATAGAGTTCAGATGATTTATCAAGGAAATCCTTTCTTGCATAGTCGTCTACTGCGAACCTAGCCTTATATACCTTATCCTTTGCAAGGACAAAGCCTGTCTGCATTCTACCAATTTCGTCAAATGCATACCACTTACCATTAACCTTCTTTACTTCATTCGCAGCAAGATTACCGGACTTATTATAGTACCACCAGCTGTACTCATCCTTATCGTAATCTTCCTTATTGTAATCTTCATCCGGAATAGCCCAAACCCACTTATTCTTTCTCTCGGCACCATCACCATTTGTATACTTGAGCTCGCCAGTTGCAATAACGCTATTTACCTCACTAGCAGTGCTTCCGTTAAGCTGTACCCACTCGTCAAGCATATGCCCATCTTCAGAGTCAAGAAGATATGTCTTACCGTCAATCTTCTGCTTACCGGTCTTCTTTTCACCATTCTTGAAGTAGAACCAATAGTCCTTCTCATCACCATCTTTATTAGTAACGGTAAGGAGTTTCCAACCATTCTCAGCATGGCCATCATTCCAACCATTGAAATACCACTTTGAGGTTTCCCAAGCAGTATCATTGTCGTCCTGCTGATCCCAGTTGTTCTCGTCAATCCAACCATAAAGCATATGGCCTTCATCATCGAAGCAATACTTAAGGCCATTGATGGTCTTCAGCTTATTCTTCGTAAGAATCTTATCAGCATCATTGGTATAAGCCTTGCCGTCAGATCCAAAATAGTACCACCAATACTCAGCATCGATGTCTGTGTTCTCAGAGCCGTCAAGTGCTACTGCCTTCCATGTGTTGGCAACTCTAGCGCCATTAGCATCTACATAATAATACTTAGTAGTAGACTCTGTGGAATCCTCGATGAGGGAATCCGTAACCATGTTGCCGTCATCGCCAAGCCAAAACCACTGACCGTTTGAAGACTTCCATGTGTCAGTTACAGGCTCGCCATCCTTGTCAAGGTACTGCCAGGAACCAGTTGAATTGTCCCAGCCCTCTGCGAAAGATACTGCAGAGAAACCTACTGCAAGGAGTGCTGCTGCTGACAGTGTTGCAAGAACCTTTGTCTGCTTTTTCATAATAAAACACTCTCCTTTTTTCTTTTTGAACAAGTTTTAATTAATTCTTAGTTTTGAATTAATTTTGTTCAGTTACGGTGAGATTATACCGCCGAGGTTTCTATTAATCAAGTCCTTTTCCTGTTTCCTTGACCAATGAGCCTCAAGAAATGTACGATTTGGTATAGCTCATCTGTTACGATTGTGATTCTACTCCCTTCGTTTGATTTTCTGCATAATTTAATTATCTTCAAATCTTACGGAATTATGAAGGTAAATCTTTTGTTCTTTTTAAGAAAGTCTTAAAAAAATTCAAACTGATTCTATCCATATGTTCAACTGCTTTTACTTTTTATTCAATTGGCGTTCTTTCTGAATCACAAGAATGCACCTTTATATTTCTTTTTCCGCTACTGATAGATAAGAATATAATAAAGATTGGCGTTATGATTGGTACCGCTATATTTACTGATGCCTGCATTAAATACACAAATACAGCTGTAGTCATCGCAATGAATGGAGATTCTTGCTTGCTAAATCCTGCTTTCACAGCATTAACTATCATCAATAAATATAAAATAAGACCATCTGCTCCTATTGTCATAAGGTATTCAATATATTCATTATGTGCGTTATCAAAAATTCCATATGCTTCATTACGCATAATATTTTTATAGCGGTCCATCATGATAATGTAATATGTGTCAAGGCCATTCCCGAAGATTTTCTGTGCCAAGGTAGAGTCTCCAAGATAATATTGAAATCCCAACCGCCAGCTTAGTCCTCTGCCTGTTCCCCAGTTGTCATTAAAAATTAAAATTTTTTGAAGTGCATAAGGCAATTTGGATATAACAACACTATTTGAAGGAATATTGGCATAAATTAGCACTCCACATGATGTAATCAATCCAACTATCAGCATCACAATCCAAACTTTGCGTAATTTACTTATTATATTGTTTATATTTTGTCCTTTTTTTCTTATATATAATATGGCGGCAATCGTAAACAACAAAAGTATCAAAATCCATTTTGCGAAAGATATACATCCTATGGATATCAAAAGGCTGTTTCCATACTGATTCATGGTCATCATTCCAGTCTGATATATCATCCCACTTATAATCATTGCAAATAATAATATTGCCAGTGAAAATATCGTCTTTATAAACTGTTTAGTGCTTTTCCATGTTAAAATTGGAAGAATACTAAAAAGAGCTGCTGTAGAAAGCACAGTATTATCACTGATGCTCATTATATGTGCAAAACAATGAACCACCATTATAATTCCTGATAATATTTCAGTTTTTCTGTCTTTTGCCAATACAAATGTCACTGTGCTTAGCGCTAGCATCATGCCCGTATAGGCACTATATGTGTTGATATTACCTATTGTAGAAGCATAGATATATCGATATTGCGGTTCTGTATGACTAAAGAAATCAAAAGGATCGAATGTAAAAAATTGAACAATTCCTAAAACGCAAGGTCCAAGCGAAAATATAAGGATCAACGTTAAATGCCATTTTTTATATTTATAAAATCTTGTGATCAAGATATATGCTGCATAGAACATTGTCCATAAAACAAATCCTTGATATCTGCCTCTACTACCCCATAACGCTTCATATTTATAAGGGGCAAGCAGTGTCGAAACGCCCATCTCAAGAAAAAGCAGCGTGAACCAGATATCGGTGTTCGTTATTTTCCCTTGTGCACGGTATTCTGTGAATTTTCCTTTGATTTTCTGCCAGGTTGTTTTTGCCGCTACAGCATGTGCTGATTCTTTATGATCAGATTCAGAGGAGGATTTCACAGATTCAGTCCGATGCAGTTTTCTCACAAGGTTCATCCTATATATGCCTATGATTATGAAAACCAGCGTAAAAAGCAGCGTCGGTATCCAAAAAAGCTGAAAGCGGAATTTCAGGATATCGAAATATTTATCGTGCATTGCCATCGGAAATATACATAAATAAAATAGTACATATATTTCCATGAGTTTTTCTCTCAGTTTGTCTATTTTTTCAATCTGCATGTTCTTGCTCCTCGTATGAATATTCGCAACAGTGCTTCATTAATATGTTATTTGTCTGTATCTGGTTCATTCTTTATCGTACTTGCCTGCGAAATTTTCTGCATGCTCTCTGCAAAAATCAGAAAGATGCTGAACGTCAGAATTGATAAACTGCGGTAGGTCATCCAGCGGTGGATGAAGGAGTGATTCTTCATTGTGCCATACCATAGGATCGGATAGAACGCGAAGATCAACTGCGGGATGATGGTTTCTAATTTAAGTCTCAGTTTGTATTGCTTCAATAGAATAAGCGCTATCATCAAAATCAAGAATAGCACAAGTTCGAGAATGACCGGCGTCTCCGGCAGGCGTTCGAGGTTTCTAGAAATGGCGACGGCTCCCATATTGGTCAT
>Ga0256404_1008656_pt1 | contig 15148 bp, 11 predicted proteins | sample RumenRJG_01DNA_FD_185990 | JGI IMG/M metagenome (GOLD analysis project Ga0256404, IMG submission 185990) | Bovine rumen microbial communities from Lethbridge, Alberta, Canada - RJG_01 | ecosystem: Host-associated > Mammals > Digestive system > Stomach > Rumen | place: Canada: Alberta | collected...
CCGTGATCTCGTATCCAATGTCATATATTTCATTTTTCAGTACGCTCTCCATGCCGAAGTGGCAGGGAACGATCAGTTCGTATTGGGACATCAGTATTCTCCGTATATTGGTGATGTTTCTTGCTTTGTCAGTAATCATCATAACTGTGCGGGCGCCTTTGCGCAAGAGCGAGGGTAACGAAAAGCCGGCAGCTTGCACAAGCTGTGCTATGACTTACCGGTTGCTGTAACTGAGCCCTTAGAGAGTACGGTAAGGGCAACGACTCTTCCCGGACAGGGAACAACCTTCGCCCAAGAGCATATACCCTGTCATGAACGACTTTTCAAGGACGGGAAAGTACCTCGACAAAAAAAGAGATGACACTGTCGCGTCATCTCTTTTTTACTAAACTTTACTTTCCCGTCCTTGAAACCGGAGTGAATGACAGGGTATATGCTCATGCGCAAAGATTAGTCCCGCAGATTATACGATACCCTGAGCCTCCATCGCATTGAGCACCTTCAGGAATCCGGCGATGTTAGCGCCTGCTACGTAGTTGCCTTCCATGCCGTACTTCTTGGAAGCTTCGTCGATGTTGTGGTAGATGTTGACCATGATGGTCTTGAGCTTGGCGTCGACTTCTTCGAAGGTCCAGCTCAGTCTCTCGGAGTTCTGGCTCATTTCCAGAGCGGAGGTTGCTACGCCGCCTGCGTTGGAAGCTTTGCCGGGTACGAAGAGAACGCCGCTGTCCTGCAGGTACTGGGTCGCGTCGAGGGTTGTGGGCATGTTAGCGCCTTCACAAACTGCTGTTACGCCGTTGGCAACAAGTGCCTTAGCGTCGTCGAGGTGCAGCTCGTTCTGGGTTGCGCAGGGCAGTGCGACATCAACCTTGATGGACCATACGCCGCGGCCTTCGTGATACTCTGCGGAAGGTCTTGCAGCCTTGTACTCGGTCAGTCTTGCGCGCTTGACTTCTTTGACTTCCTTGAGGAGGGCTACGTCGATTCCCTCGGGATCATAGATCCAGCCGGTGGAATCGGAGCAGGTGACAACCTTGGCGCCCAGCTGCTGAGCCTTTTCGATCGCATAGATAGCGACGTTGCCGGCACCGGATACAGCGACGGTCTTGCCTGCGAGATCCATATCGTGGCACTTAAGAAGTTCCTGAGTCAGATATACGAGGCCGTAGCCGGTAGCCTGGGTTCTTGCCAGGGATCCGCCGTAAGTGAGGCCCTTACCGGTCAGAACGCCTTCATAGATGTTGCGGATTCTCTTGTACTGGCCGTACAGGAAGCCGATCTCACGTCCGCCTACGCCGATGTCGCCTGCGGGTACGTCTGTGTCAGCGCCGATGTGTCTGTAGAGCTCAGTCATGAAGCTCTGGCAGAACGCCATAACTTCTCTGTCGGATTTGCCCTTGGGATCGAAGTCGGAGCCGCCCTTGCCGCCGCCGATGGGAAGGCCGGTCAGGGAGTTCTTGAAGACCTGCTCGAAGCCGAGGAACTTGATGATGCCGAGGTTTACGGAAGGATGGAAGCGAAGGCCTCCCTTGTAAGGGCCGATAGCGCTGTTAAACTGGATGCGGTAACCGTTGTTAACCTGAACCTGACCTTTGTCGTCTACCCACGGTACACGGAACAGGATCTGGCGCTCGGGAGTTGTGAGACGCTCAAGCAGAGCTTCTTTTCTGTACTTGTCCTCGTCGGCTTCGATCACGACGCGAAGGGACTCAAGGACTTCCTTGACTGCCTGATGGAACTCGGGCTGTGCGGGGTTCTGCGCAATCACTCTCTCCAGGATTTCATCAACATATGACATTTTCGTTTCCTCCTTGTGGGTTGATTTCCTGCAGCATGTAAATGCGGGGGACTGAATACGAATAACGGAATGTAAGTATTATTGTATACAATCCTTGGCATAAAGGAACGCTTTGGTTGTAAAATGCCATTGGGCATAATCAACAAAGCGGCCACTGCTTTCTCTTTTTTGCTATTATAAAACGCCCAATAGTCATGTGCAATATGGCAAAATAGAGAAGCAAAATACTAAATCGGCTATAATTATTGTCTATATTCTACAATAATTATTGTATACAAGAATACAATAATCGGGATTTGGGCAATTTAGCGCTTTAAATGGGCAGAATGACGAAAACGAAAAAAAGGTGCCTGGCCTCTGAAAAAGGGGGCAGACACCCGGAATCATCATTTATTACAGAAGAGCGACGCCGGCCTTCTCGCAGGCTTCCACGACATCGTCGGGCCAGATGGAACTGTGAACTTCACCGATATGGGCCTTTCTGAGGAAGAACATGCAGATTCGGGACTGGCCGATTCCGCCTCCGATCGTCAGAGGAAGTCTGTCCTCCAGGACTGCCTTCTGGAAGGGAAGCGCCGCGCGCTCGGGACAACCCACTTTGTCGAGCTGCTCGCGAAGGGCATCAGCGTCGACTCGGATTCCCATGGAAGAAAGTTCCAGCGCGATGTCCAGAACGGGGTAGTAGACCAGAATGTCCGCGTTGAGCTTCCAGTCGTCGTAGTCGGGGGCGCGGCCGTCGTGGGGCTCTCCGTCCGCAAGCTTGTCGCCGATCTGCATCAGGCATACAGCGCCTTTGTCGCGGCAGATCAGATACTCGCGCTCTTTCCGCGTTTTGTCGGGGTAGAGAGCTTCCAGCTCGGAGCTGGTGATGAAGAAGATATCATGGGGAAGGATCTCCTCGATATAGTCATAGCGGATCGCCATGTATTTCTCAGTCTTTCGAAGAACTCTGTAGACGTTCTGAACGACGGTCTTAAGGGTTTCGATCGTGCGGTCCTCTCTGGTGATGATCTTCTCCCAGTCCCATTGGTCCACATAGATAGAATGAATGTTATCTGTGTCCTCGTCGCGGCGGATAGCTACCATGTCGGTGTAAAGCCCCTCTCCGATGCTGAAACCGTACTTGCCCAGGGCATAGCGTTTCCATTTCGCAAGGGAGTGGACGACCTCTGCCATCTGTCCGGATTCCTTTATGTCAAAAGATACCGGGCGCTCCACTCCGTTGAGGTTGTCATTGAGTCCCGATTCGGGGCGGACAAAGAGAGGGGCGGAGACACGGCGGAGATTCAGCCGCTCGGCAAGGAGATTCTGAAAGAAGTCCTTGACAGTCTTGATGGCGATCTGGGTCTCATGAAGATCCAAAGATGACTGGTATTGCTCGGGGATAATTAGTTTTTCCATAGCAGCCTTTCCGCCGGCCGCGAAAGGAACGCGGCCTGCATTTAATAATCAGAATATCATAAATGAACTTTCAATATTTAATCGCAAATCTGAAAAAAATGCAATAACGAATGAAGAAAGGGATGCTATACTGCATAATATGGGCAAAGAGATAAGAATATCGGTCCGGGATCTCGTGGAATTCGTGATGCGGGCGGGGGATCTGGACGAGAGATCGGCAGGCGCTCCCGAGGATGTCATGCTCGAAGGGGCGCGGATGCACAGGAAACTCCAGAGAGAAGAGGGCCCCGATTATATGGCGGAAGTGCCGCTCTCCGTTTATTACCCGCTTTCGGAATGCGGGGAAGACGGAGACGCTTTTGTTCTTGTGGAAGGCAGGGCGGACGGTATTTTCCTCGGCTGTGATCCGGAAAATCCTATTTTCGGAGAGGCCTGGACTGTTGATGAGATCAAAACAACATACAGAAAGCTCAGCAAAATGAAGGAGCCTGAACCGGTGCACCTGGCTCAGGCCAAGTGTTATGCGTATATATACTGTGTTCAGAATCAGCTGGACACAGTGCGGGTCAGGATGACTTACTGCAGTCTTGTGACGCAGGAGATCAGGCGTTTTACGCAGGAGTATACGGCGCAGCAGATCACAGAGTGGTTTGAGGGCCTGATGAAGGAGTATTCCAGATGGGCCGGAATGGAGATCCGCTGGGAAAAAGTGAGAAATCAGTCGCTGTCAGCGCTTACCTTCCCTTTTTCTTACAGGGAGGGACAGAGAGAACTCGCGGTGCACGTCTATCACACGATCTGCCATGGAAGGAAACTGTTCCTGGAGGCGCCCACCGGCACCGGAAAGACAATCTCTGCGGTATTTCCGACACTGAAGGCGATAGGAGAGGGAAAAGCGGACAGGCTTTTTTATTTTACGGCGAAGACTGTTACCGGGCAGGTCGCGCTGGAGACTTTCTCGATCCTGCGGGGGAACGGACTGCGCCTCAAGAGCGTGCAGCTGACTGCGAAGGACAGGATCTGTCCGATGGAGAAAAGGGCCTGCAACCCGGACGAGTGCCCGCGGGCGAAAGGACATTATGACAGGGTCAACACGGCGCTGTTCGATCTTTTGACACTTAAGGAGGATATCCGAAGGTCTACGCTGGAGAAATTCGGGGAGCAGTACAATGTGTGCCCCTTTGAGCTGGGGCTCGACGCCTCCCTCTTTGCGGATGCTATAGTGGGAGACTACAACTACCTGTTTGATCCAAGGGCGAAACTGAAGCGCTTTTTTGCTGAGGGAAAAGGGAAGTACAGATATCTTTTCCTGATCGACGAGGCGCACAATCTGGTGGACCGCGGGCGGGAGATGTTCAGCGCTTCGCTCTCGAGCGAGGAGATGAAGAGCTTCAGGAGCGAGGTGAGAGCGCTCTATCCGGCTCTGTGGAAGAAACTCGGAAAGCTGGTCAGCGCCTTCAGGCCCTATAAGGAAGCTTTTGAAGCGGGGGCGGAAGCCGGATTTATCCCCGAAGCGGAGCCCGGGACGGCTGGAATGCAGTTTATGCAGACGCCGGGCGGCAGGGAACACGTGCTGCTTGTGGAGGAGATCGATGCCCTGGCTGACGCCTCGTACAAAGTCATGGAGGAGATGCAGTCCATACTGCAGGAGCAGCGGCGGGGAACAGCAGCGGCGGAATCAGCCGCGGCGCAGCAGGTTCAGGAGAATTTCATGAACGCCTACTTTGCCCTGTCCCGATTCCTGACGGCTTACGAGGGCATGGACGGCGAGTACCAGATCTATATACAGAAGTACGGCAGGGACCTTGAGGCGCGGCTTTTCTGCGTAGACCCTTCCGGCAAACTGGCGGAGTGCCTGAACAAAGGAGCGGCGAGTGTGCTGTTCTCCGCGACTTTTCTGCCGATCCGCTACTACAAGAGGCTTTTGGGCGGAACGGACGAGGATTACGAGGTATACGCCAGGTCGTCTTTCGACCCGGAAAGGCTCGGCCTGTTCATAGCCGGCGACGTGACAAGCCGATATAGGATGAGGGGCGCGGATCAGTATGGCAAAATAGCGTCCTGCATCTACAACTCGGTATCGAGAAGGCACGGCAATTATATGATCTTCTTCCCTTCCTACAGCTTCATGGAGCAGGTGCTGGAGCAGTATACGATGCTGTATCCGGAGGATGAGGAGACGTCTTTCGCGGTCCAGAGACCGCAGATGACAGAGGAGGAGCGCAAAGATTTTCTTGACCGATTCGAAGAAGTAAGAGATGATAAAAGTCTGTTGGGCTTCTGCGTGCTGGGAGGGATCTTCAGCGAGGGGATCGATCTGCGCCGGGACAGGCTGATCGGAGCGGTCATCGTGGGGACGGGATTTCCCCAGGTGTGCGCGGAGCGGGAGATCCTCAAGCGATATTTTGACGGCAGGGGAGAGAACGGGTTCGATTACGCGTATCGGTATCCGGGCATGAACAAAGTGCTTCAGGCGGCGGGAAGAGTGATCCGTACGGCTGACGATGTGGGCCTTGTAGTGCTTATGGATGAGCGGTTTAAGACGAGCTCTTACAGGAGGATTTTCCCCGCGGAATGGAGCGGAAACAGGGTCACAGACAGCCTTGGAATTGGGGATAAAATATCGAGATTTTGGGACGAATGGCTATAAAATGTGGATAACTTTGTGGACAGTGTGGATTTCTTCTAAGATAATAGAGTTTACCTATTGCAAAATAGATAAAAATATGGTATTTGAGGATCCCGTTCAAGATAAGGAGGATTTATTATGTGGGCAGAAGAAAGTGTAATTTATCAGATTTACCCTCTGGGCATGTGCGGAGCGCCCTATGAAAACGACGGCGTGCAGGCACACAGGATCCTGGAAGTAAAGGAATGGATCCCTCATCTTACAAAACTGGGGATCACCGCAGTCTATTTTTGTCCCGTATTTGAGTCGGATACGCACGGTTATAACACGAGGGACTATAAAAAGATCGACTGCAGGCTGGGCACCAACGAGGATTTCAAGGAAGTCTGTGAAGACCTCCACGCAGCGGGGATCCGCGTGATCCTGGACGGAGTGTTCAACCATGTCGGCCGCGGATTCTCGCAGTTCCAGGATGTCCTCATAAGAAGATGGGAATCCCCCTACAAGGATTGGTTCAATATCAGCTTCGACGGAAATTCCCCTTACAACGACGGCCTCTGGTACGAGGGCTGGGAGGGCAATTACGACCTGGTCAAGCTCAATCTCAGAAACGAGGAAGTCATCGCGCATATCTTCGACGCGATCAGATACTGGGTGGACTATTTTGACATAGACGGACTGCGGCTGGACGTCGCCTACTGCCTCGACAGGGATTTCATCAGAAGGCTCCGGGGCTATACGGATTCTCTGAAGGATAATTTCTATCTGATCGGCGAGATCCTGGGCGGCGACTACAAGACCGTCATGGGCGAGGGGAAACTGCACAGCGCGACCAACTACGAGTGCTACAAAGGACTGTTCTCCAGTTTCAACAGCATGAACATGTTTGAGATCGTCCATTCCCTCATGCGCCAGTTCGGCTCTGATCCCTGGTGCCTGTACAGAGGGTATCACCTGCTGTCCTTCGTGGACAACCACGATGTGACCAGGGTGGCCAGCGTCCTTACTAACAAGAAGCACCTGCCTCTGATCTATGCGCTGGCTTTCGGTATGCCGGGTATTCCCAGCATCTACTACGGCAGCGAGTGGGGCGTCCTTGGAGAGAAGAGACAGGGTGATCCGGCCCTGAGACCCCGCATTGAGAAGCCTGAGTGGAATGAGCTGACAGAGTGGATCAGCAAACTCTCAGCTGCCAAAAAATCGTCGGAAGCACTTTGCTACGGCGACTTCCGCAGTGTTGTGCTGACCAACAAACAGTGCATTTTCGAGAGAAAGGCGGCGGGCGAGAGAGTCCTGGTGGCTATCAACGCGGATGACAGCGAGTATGTCGCGCATTTCGACGCGGGATGCGGAACAGCCGTGGACCTGATCACCGGAAAGAAGCATGACTTCGGCGGCGGCAGCAGGCTTCCGGCTTACAGCGCTGCTTTCTGGAAGATGGAGAAGTGACGCGGCGCCGGAATTCGGATATTATGTGGCCGGCATAATATGATATAATGTCTGTAATTTTATTAAATTTAGGCGACAAAAGCTGGAAAGAGGTCTGAAATGACTATGGTATTGGTTGCGGGGTTAGTGCCCTGTGTAGTTTTGCTTTGGTATATCAATAAAAAAGATAAGGTTGAGAAGGAGCCCGCGGGACTTTTGGCCAAACTGATCCTTCTGGGATGCTTATCCACGATCCCGGCGATGATATTGGAAATGGTGGGAACGAATATCCTAACGGCGATCGGTCTGGAAGAGACAAGCTATCTTTTCATTTTGATCGAAAATTTCCTCGTCGTAGCGCTGGCGGAGGAAGGGTGCAAGAAATTCATGCTGCGCAAGGGAAGCTGGAAGAACCCGGCCTTCAACTATGTATTTGACGGCGTTGTCTACGGCGTCTGCGTGGCGCTGGGTTTCGCGGGTCTTGAGAATGTTCTGTATATCTCCGGCTTCGGAATGGAGGTCGCGGTGATAAGAGGACTTGCCGCTGTGCCGCTCCACGCGATCTGCGGGGTGTTCATGGGCCACTTCTATGGGCTTGAGAAGAAGTATACAGTGACCGGAATGACCGGACTTGCCAAGAATATGAGGACTCTGAGCATCGTGATCCCTGTCGTGATCCACGGCTTTTACGACTTCGCCGCCTCGATCGGAAGCGACGTATTTACTTATATATGGCTTGGATTTGTCATTATCGTCGACATCTTCGCGATCAACGCGATCAGACAGTATTCCAATACGGATACCATAATCTGAGAGTGGAAAAGCCAATCTGAATAAAACGAAAAAAACTGTTGACACGCGGTGGACGCTGAGGTATATTAATTCATGTCCACCGCTGAAAAACGGTTGTAAATGCGATAGTAGTACAGTTGGTAGTACGCCACCTTGCCAAGGTGGAGGTCGCGAGTTCGAGCCTCGTCTATCGCTCTCGGCAACGCGGGTTGCCAAACAGTTTAATAAATGCGATAGTAGTACAGTTGGTAGTACGCCACCTTGCCAAGGTGGAGGTCGCGAGTTCGAGCCTCGTCTATCGCTCTCAGGGAACCGAAGATCTCGGTTCCTTTTTTTTTGCACAATTCGGAGCTGTGCGCAGAACGCGAACCTGCCGCCGCAGTTTATTGCAGCACAGTATTTTATACAATTATTTCGCTCTCAAATGCGCTAATCGCTTGTAAAAAATTTGTCAATATCATACAATGTTCACGGCAAGCAAATGGGCGTAATGCCCCACATTGACTCTCGATGAAGGAGAGCAGTGATGAAAGGAGAACTAATGAAGAAAAAACTACTGGCAGGGATCCTTGCTGTAAGCATGGTGGGAGCGATCCTCGGAGGCTGCGGCAAAGGAACAGCACAGAACACAGGCGCTGCCGGAACGCAGGAAGCGACTGAGAGAGCGAAGGCCAATGAGATCGTGATCGGTATCGCGCAGGATCTCGACCAGAGCCTCGATCCGCACTACGCAGTAGCGGCCGGAACCAAGGAAGTAATGTTCAATGTCTTTGAGGGACTTGTAAAGTATGACTCTAATGGAAATACTGTCCCCGCAGTGGCGTCGGATGTTCAGATTTCCGATGACGGTCTTGTATATACTTTTACACTTCGCGACGGCGTGAAGTTCCACAACGGTGATACGGTGGATCTTGACGACGTGATCTATTCTATCCAGCGCTGCAAGGATGATCCCAAGGTCAATCCGCAGACTTCCACAGGACTTCAGTGCATTGAGAGCCTTGAGAAGGACGGGGACAACAAACTCGTGATGACGCTCAGTGAGCCCAACACAGAATTGATGTCTCTTCTGACGCTGGCTATTCTTCCCGCTGACTATGACAAACAGGACACCGCGCCGGTAGGTACAGGACCTTATAAATATGTTGGCCGTACAGCGCAGGAATCCGTCGAACTTGAGAAGTTTGCGGATTACTGGGGAACTCCCGGCAATATCGACAAGGTCACATATAAGATCAACGAGAAAGTAGAAGGCCTGGTAATGGGTCTTGAGAGCGGCGCGTTGGATCTTGTATCCCACTTGAGCAGCACTCAGGTGGCTGAACTCAACAAGGACAATTTCAATATCGAGCAGGGCGAGATGAACCTGGTTCAGGCGCTCTACCTCAACAATGAAACGGCGCCTTTTGACAACGAACTCGTTCGTCAGGCTCTGTGCTACGCAGTAGACAGACAGGGCATTCTGGACATGGCTTTTGACGGTTATGGTTTCCCCATCGGATCCAACGTGTTCCCTGCGTTCACAAAGTATTATGACGAGAGCCTGGTTAACTACTATGAGCACGATGTCGCCAAGGCTAAGGATCTTCTCGCACAGGCAGGCTATCCCAATGGCTTCGACATGACCATCACAGTCCCCTCCAACTATCAGCCTCATTGCGACACCGCTGAGGTCATCGCTGAGCAGCTTAAGGAAGTCGGTATTAACGCGACGCTGGACCGCGTGGAGTGGGAGACCTGGAAAGCGGATACTTACGCCGGAAGAAACTTCCAGTCCACGGTGATTGGCCTCACCGCTGATCCTCTGACGGCCAGAAGCCTTCTGGAGAGATTCACTACAGGCCAGCGCGTAGCTGACGCGGAAGGAAACCGCGGAAATAACTTCATCAACTACAACAACGCGGACTATGACGCTCTCTTCGAACAGGCAGTCAAATGCTATGACGACGCGGAGCAGGTTAAATTATACAAAGAGATGGAAAAGAATCTGACCGAGCACGCCGCAAGTGTCTATATTCAGGACATGGCGGATATGGTCGCGGTGCGCAAGGGTCTGACCGGACTTACCTTCTATCCTCTGTACGTGCTGGATGTCTCCACACTGAAGTGGGAATGATGACGGAAAACGGAATCTGACTTAGCGATCATGTGCGCAGCAATAGGGTGTTCTTATTGCTGCGCATTTTAATTTGACCGGACCGGGCTGACCGGACCGGCAACTAATCGGACTGACCCGATAGAAGGAGATACTTACTTTGAAGTATGCAGCCCGCCGAATTCTGGCATTATTTATTACCATGATACTGGTATCATTTCTGGCTTTTGCTGCTTTCCACATCATCTCGGGAGACCCGGCCCGAGCGATCCTGGGGATGAACGCCACAGAGAAACAGCTTGAGATGATGCGGCATGAACTGGGACTGGATAAGCCTTTCCTTGTGCAATATTTTAACTGGTTACTGGGATTTTTCTCCGGAAATCTGGGGATATCCTACAGCTACCGGCAGCCGGTAGCTTCCCTGATCATTCCCAAACTGAAGGTGACTCTGGTAATGGTCCTGATCAGCTTTGTGATCATTGTCATTCTTTCTCTTCCTCTGGGGCTTCGCGCCGCGCAGAAATCCGGCAGCCGCTTTGAATGGATCGGGACGACGATCAATCAGCTGTGCATGGCTGTGCCAGCCTTCTTTCTGAGCATTCTGGTCTCGTATGTATTCGGGATCATTCTGAAGGTTTTTACTCCCGGGGATTTCCCGAAAATGGAAAGAGATCTGTTCGGGGCGATCCGGTATCTATTTTTTGCAGCAGTGTGCATTGCGATCCCGAGGATCGCGATGGCTGTGAGAATGCTCAAGAGCACGCTCATTGAGGAGATGGAGAAGGACTATGTGCGGACGGCGATCTCGAGAGGCAACGACAGGGTGGAAGTCCTGAAAAAGCACGTCATGAAGAACTCCCTTGTTCCGACGATCACGTTTCTGGGCCAGACAATGGCGGAGATCGTGGGCGGCAGCATAGTCGTCGAGCAGGTCTTCGGAATCCCGGGAATGGGAAGATTTCTTGTCGCGTCGATCTCCAACAGAGATTATCCGGTCGTAGAGGCGCTTGTCGTCATTCTTGCGTTTTGGGTCATTCTCTCGGGAACCGTTGCGGATCTGATCAATCAAAAAATAGATCCGCGCCTTAAACTGGGAGGCCGCGCATGATGAAGAAAAAATTGAACAGATATCTTATTGCCGGGTGTATCATAACAGGAATCATCGTCCTGTGGATCCTCGTCGGACACTTTTACACTCCTTATCCCCCCACCAAGATGAGTTCCGCAAAGCTTCAGGCACCGTCAGCGGCGCATCTGTTCGGGACGGACAAGTTCGGCCGCGATATTTTCAGCCGTGTCATGCAGGGATCGGGAACGACACTGATGATCGCGGCGCTGACGATCCTGATCGGCGCAGGGGTCGGAACAGTAGTCGGAGCTGTGACCGGATATTTCGGCGGCATTGTGGACGAAGTGCTGATGCGCCTTAATGACGCTCTGACGGCATTTCCGAGCATTCTTCTTGCGCTGGTCATCATCAGTATTCTGGGACCGGGCAAGTATAATGTGATCATTGCTCTGGGGATCGTTTTTGTCCCCAGTTACGCGCGCATGATGAGAACTGCTTTCGCTGCGCAGAGAGACGTGAATTATATTATCAGCGCGAGGCTGATGGGAGCGTCGAACCTGAGGATCCTTTTGATCCACATGCTGCCCAATACGCTGCATGTGCTGCTCCCGGCGCTGACGATCGGTTTTAATAACGCAGTCCTCGCGGAGGCAAGCATGAGCTTTCTCGGCATCGGCGTGACGCCTCCGGACGTGTCAATGGGTTATATGCTTTCCGAAGCACAGGGAATGTTCCGCTCAGCGCCCTGGTACGCGCTCAGCGTAGGCGGCGTGATCGCGCTCCTTGTGTTCGGCGTCAGCCTGATCGGAGAAGGACTGCAGATCATGAATAAGGAGGTGGACTGATGCTGGAAGTCAGAGATCTCCATGTAAAGTTTCATAACAGAGACAGAGAAGCGGTGGCAGGCGTGAGCTTCACCCTTAAGGACGGGGAGATCCTGGGCCTTGTGGGAGAGTCCGGCTCCGGAAAATCCGTCACGGCGATGAGCATCGCCGGCCTCCTTCCCCGCAAAAAATGTGATTACAGGGGCGACGTCCTTGTGGACGGCGAAGATATGCTCCACGCAAACAGGGCACTCCTTCGCAAGGTGCAGGGAAATAAGATCGGCGTCGTTTTCCAGGAGCCTATGAGCGCTATGGACCCTCTGATGAAGGTCGGCAGACAGGTGGAAGAAGTCCTGGACATTCACACGGACCTCAGTCCCGAGGAACGCAAAAAGAGAGCGATCCAGGCTCTTGAGGACGTAGAACTGCCTGATCCCGAGGAAGTGTACAACAAGTATCCTCACGAGCTCTCCGGCGGAATGCTTCAGAGATCCATGATCGCCGCGGCTATCGTGGCGCGTCCCAGCCTGCTCCTTTTGGACGAGCCCACGACTGCATTGGATGTGACGATCCAGGCGCAGATCCTGGAACTTTTGAAAAAACTGAACAGAAAACACGGGATGTCCATGCTCTTCATCTCTCACAACCTCAACGTTGTGCGAAAACTCTGCAAACGTGTTGCCGTCATGCAGAGGGGAGTGATCGTGGAAGAAGGCTCGACACGAAATGTCTTTTTTAATCCCCAGCATCCCTATACACAGCACCTGATCGAGTGCATTCCCGCCAGAGTGAAAGTGATCGCGAGAAAGCATGCGGAGGAAGAAGCGGAAGAAACCGGACAGATGCAGCCTGCAGAGGGCGGACAAACCGTGTCAGCGGATTCCGGGAATGCCGCGTCCGCAGACTCCGGGCAGACAGGAGGTGATCGCAATGGCTGACAGTATTCTGAACACGATCACATCGATGACAGGATTCGGCGCCGATCCCGCCGCTGAGGCGGTGACTGAAGCCCAAAAGCAGCTTGTACTCGAGGTAAATCATGTGAGCGGCGGGTACCGCACGCCAGGACTCTTCGGCAAAGGCAAGTACCAGCAGGTCCTCTACGATGTGGATTTCAACATTCGCCACGGCGAGATCATGGGGCTTGTAGGAGAGAGCGGAACCGGCAAGTCTACCCTGGCCAGAATGATCCTCGGAATGCTCGAGCCTGAGGAGGGAAGCATTGTGCACTACACAAAGCGCCCGCAGATCATTTTCCAGGATCCTTACAGCTCGCTGAACCCCGCATACACGGTGGAGTGGTCGCTGGAGGAGCCCCTCCGCGTATTCGGAAAATACGACGAGGCGGAAAGAAAGCGCCGCGTCCGCGATATGCTCGCCAAAGTAGAGCTCCCTCAGGAGCTTCTGAATGCAAGGCCTTCGGAGTTGTCCGGCGGCCAGAGGCAGCGAGTCAGCATTGCAGCAGCCCTGATCAGAAGACCACGCTTTATCATCGCGGACGAGCCGGTCTCCGCACTGGACGTAACGATCCAGGCCCAGATCCTACAGCTTCTTCGCGACCTGCGGGAAGAACTGGACCTGAGCTATCTGTTCATTTCACACGATCTCAACGTCGTGTATCAGCTCTGCGACAGAGTCCTTGTCATGAAAAAGGGAAGAATTGTGGAGCAGGGAACAGTGGATGAAGTCTACGATCATCCAAAGGAAGAGTATACGAAGCAGCTGCTGGCGGCAGCGCAGTAAAGAAAGCCCCCGGATTTGAAGTGGTTCAAATCCGGGGGTGTTTTGTGTGCAGTGGCAGCAGGCTTTTTTTAAAAATTAGGCCGACTGCCCTTTAAGTGCCGCCGGAGGATATCCAGCGGCATTCAAAGGGCAGAAACGTTCAAAACAGTTGATATTGCCGTTAAAGTGCCGCTGGAGGATATCCAGCAGCATTCAAAGGGCAGAAATGATCAAAATGGTTGGAATTGCCGTTAAAGTGCCGCCGGAAGGTATCCAGCGGCACTTAAAGGGCAGAAATGAATCAAGACGTCAGAACCGTGCAAAAAGCAATAACTTGTATCTGAAGTAACGATTATTCCTCTTCAAGCATCTGATCCCGCAGTGTTTCAAGAAGGATCGGCGTGTAGTAAATGCGCTCCACACTGACGCAGGCGCTGCGGCTGCTGACGGACCGATAGGTGGGACTGCTGTGTACATGACCGTAGAGATTTGCATAGGGCATGTTGCGAGTGACATAAAGAGGCGTATGGGAGAGGATAAAAAAATCTTTTAATATGACCGGAAGATCATAACACTCCTCAAAGCCAAGATCCCGCCACTGCTGCGGAGACAGATAAGAGTCGTGGTTGCCCATCACAAGAAACTTGCGTCCCTTCAGACGGGAGAGAAGTTCCCTGCATCGCTCCTGGCCGCCGGAGCAGAAATCGCCGAGGTGATACACAAGGTCATGATCGCCCACGACCGAGTTCCAGCGCCTGATCATTTCCAGATCCATTGTATCAGTATCAGGAAACGGCCGCTCTTCATAAAGTCTTATATTATCATCTCCGAAGTGGGTGTCCGCGATCAGGAAGATCCTGCTGTCTGTATGAGTCTTGCACATATTAAAACCTCCGAATTCATAGAAGATCCTTTCTTCTACTGTAGAATACCCGCAGAGTACCTGTCAAATTTATCATTTAATAGCAAGAAGACCCCTTCCTCAGTTCACAAGCTCAACAGTTGATCGGTCGGAATTAAGGTTCCTGCGAGTGAACAGGGAGGGGATGAATTGCCTGCACATGTACCTTCCCTATTTTTGAGCGTTCCACATCTTCGATGTGAGTAAGGAAAAACACGGGAGCAGAACGTATGTTTGTAAACACACGTTCTAGATGATATAATGTATATATGAAGCTGTTGCTTCATGGTATTCCTATGTACGGGAAAAAACGGATGGAATGGAGTACATACATGTATCACGTCGAATGCATTGACATTCATAAAACAGATAAGATGTACCTGTACATTGACAGGGCATGCCTGTGTGCCAATAACATGTACAATGTCGCCAACTTCCATATCCGCAACCTCATGACCGGCCTGAAGAAAGATATTTCCCTCCGTA
>Ga0256404_1008658_pt1 | contig 15145 bp, 15 predicted proteins | sample RumenRJG_01DNA_FD_185990 | JGI IMG/M metagenome (GOLD analysis project Ga0256404, IMG submission 185990) | Bovine rumen microbial communities from Lethbridge, Alberta, Canada - RJG_01 | ecosystem: Host-associated > Mammals > Digestive system > Stomach > Rumen | place: Canada: Alberta | collected...
TAGGCGAGGATCTCCTTGTTCATCAGCCGGTCCTTCAGTTCCTCGTCGACAAGGGTGCCTTCCTTTGCATGGTACATGTATCACCTCCACACTACCATACCGGCGTTCTCGGAGGTTTGATGCATGGGAAAAGGGAAAAGATTCCGGATTGTGGATACAACATGTTACAGGAAAAGGAAATACAATCATCGACAAATCTTTGCCCACACAGAGTGGAAGGAACCGGAAACACACCCCTTCAAGGCTTGAAGGTCTGATTCGAACCTGTTTTTCGGCCAAGTTCGAAGCACACACCAAACAGGGCCATCTCGCGGTTGACGAGACGACCCCTCTCCTTTTCCCTTTCCAGCAACTTACTCCAGCACGCTGGAGAAATAGAAACCCCAGACAATCCCGTTGTCCGCGCTGTCGTAGCCGACATAGGTGGTCATCGGGAGCCGCTTCATGCCAAGCAGTGAGGGAGCGGTCTGCAACTGCAAGCCACAGCTGACGTACACGTCGCTGTCCACGGCAAGCAGGTCCAGATAGGTTGCGACAGAACTGCCCTTGAGAATCAACAGTTCCGCCATCGAAGGCTTGAAGTCCGACGGTCTCCAACCGAAAGTGAAACGTCCGCTATAGAGGGCGTCCTTGCCCTTCCCCTTCAGGGATGGGTCATGGCCCTGTTTCAGCAGGTCGCTATCCGCGGTGCGGTACCCGTCGCTCGGAAAGAGCGGCACATTGCCCTCCCCATCCATAGCGAACCTCAGGCGGTTTTCCGCAGTGAAGAAGAAATCGTGCGGGATATGGTCCAGGTGCAGGTTCATATCCATCTGCAGGAACGGGCGTGCGGTGGAACCATCACCATAGACCTGGAAGGCCATGCCACCGTTGGTCGCGTCGAGGAAACCCGCCAAATCGCTACGGCTGGTCGAATAGGTGGCACTCGCACCAAGGGAAAGCAGCAACACCGTGTCGTCGTAGCTTTCCACATCATCGGCAGAAAGCACTTCCAACGTCTCGAGCAACTTGACCCCAAGCTGGTCCTTGAAGAAATTCCAGCGTCCCTCGATTCCCTGGCGGAAATAAAAGGTGGAAAGCCAGCTGTAGGAATCCCAGTCAAAATCAACCAGGAACGTGAAGCGGAGATGATGGCGCAGGAAATAATCCAGACGAACGAGAGCCGCGGGAGAAATGCTCATGTCGGCGTTCGTCCTGCTTCTCCAGTTGAACCCGCCATGTGCCAGGAAACTGAAATCGCCCCAACGGGACTGGTAGGCCAGGCCGAAAGAGTCTGAGCTCTTCAGGGTCGCCTGCTCGTCAGCAAAGAAAGAATTGAACTGCGGTCCGACAATCTGGGTGAACTCGGGATGCCTGACGTGGTTGAAAAGGTAATAGTGCTCCAAGGAAGTGTCGATGGAAAGGGAAAGGGCTTCACGGGATTCCTTCAGGGCGTCAACCGACATACCCTGCGGAAGCTGGCCCAACGCCGCGTTCTGCAACTGCGCCGCCTCATACCCCTTCCTGCTGATCTCTCCAAGCGCCTCGAAGTCCATGAAGGAGGTCTGCTCGACCTGACAACGCAACCAGATCATGTCAGGGTGCTCCTCCATCTGGCTGACCCCGTTGCGCCGCTTGTTGATGTCCATGGCGACATTCAGGTTGGTCAAGGGGTTGCGCAGGTTCAGCGTGTCCAGCGATTGGAACGTGGTGGAGACAATCACATGGTCGCTATAGCGGTAGGCGACCTCGATTGGAGCAAGATTGGTCACTCCCCCATCAATCAGCAAATGGCCCTTGTAGGACTCAGGAGAGAAATAAAAGGGAATGGCGAACGAAGCGCGGAATACTTTCGAGAAGTCACCTTCGCAGACAAGAATCTGCCGCTTGGTCACCAGGTCTTCGGTAACGACCAGGATGGGAATCGGCAGGTCCTCCAGCTGGAGGTTGGCGCCCAAGGTACCAGAGAAGAGCGCGGAAAGGGTCTCCGTCTCCAGGAGACCACCGCGCAACGGCAAGGTCAGGTCGACTGTAGTACCGATATCGATGCGCTTGATCATGTCCTCGATCTGGTCGGGACTCATTCCGGCCGAATACAGCATGCCGACAATCGAACCCATCGAGTTGGAGACGATGTAGTCAGGAACGATTCCCTGCTCTTCCAAGTATCGGAGCACGCCGATGTGGGCCATGGCACGGGCAGAACCTCCGGAAAGGACGAGGCCGATCGGATCGCGCTTCCCTCCGGTACGGGCGAGGATACGCTGCTTGAATTGTTCCTCGCCATAGGCGATGGGCAGGTTGCAAAGCATGATGTCATCGGGCTTGGTGAGCTGGTGCTCCAAGGCAGACTCTTTGGTTTCCCTTACCGTAAGCGGTTCAGCCACGAGAGCTCCCATGGCAACCAGCAACATGAGGCCCAACCACAATCCTTTCCGTTTCATCGCGATTTCTCCTGGGATTCTCTCCGAAAAGACATTCTACCTCAAAAACAAAGAGAAACGGAAGTCGTCACAGTTGGACATTGCTTTTTTTTTGTCCCTTTGCTATGCTTTCCACGTTACAGATGCGCCGGCATGGTGTAATTGGTAGCCACGTCAGACTCAAAATCTGATGGATGATGAATCCGTCCCGGTTCGATTCCGGGTGCCGGTACCAAGAAACAAGAGCCAACTCATTATGAAGCAATGGGTTGGCTCTTTCTTTTGTTTGGTTCGTGTTACTAAAGTTGCTATTGTTGGTCCCAGTATCTGGGTGTGGTGCAGGCAGCTATCCATGTGCCTGCTCTGTACAGCAGCTTTCCGATACCTATGTGCAGAGGCTCCATGCAATCGGACCAGCATCTTTTTTCTATGCGTTTTCCCGAAAAACGATGCATCCTTTTCTGTATTTCCATCTCAACCACAGCCAAGCCTTTCTTCGCATAAGGGTATCCGCGCCAAAAGCGGGTTTTCATGTGAACATAAGCACATATTTGATTGCAATCTACTTACTCAATTGCTTGAACAAGTGCGGGCATCCATGCATAGTTATGATGGCTTTATTGGCAAGGAATCAAAAAATTGCTACAAGACATACTGGCAATCCGGGATGTCCGACCGGCGCGCATGCGCACTGGAGAACACGTTTGAATTTCTTTGATGTATTGAATCTGGTTGGAGGATTAAGCCTGTTCCTGTTTGGCATGGCGCTGATGGGTCAGGCATTGGAACGCCGCGCCGGAAACGGTTTGAAGCAGCTGCTAGGCCGGCTCACCACGAATAAGTTCGCAGGCCTCCTTACCGGCATTGGCGTGACTGCAATCATACAAAGTTCCTCTGCAACGACCGTCATGGTTGTCGGCTTTGTCAACTCCGGACTCATGACCCTTCGGCAGGCGGTCAACGTCATCATGGGTGCCAACATCGGCACGACCGTCACCGCCTGGATCCTGAGCCTGGCAGGCATCGACAGCCATACCTTTTTTGTCAGCCTTCTGAAACCCTCCGCATTCACCCCTATCCTCGCTTTGGTCGGCATCATCTTCTTCATGACGGCAAAAAACAGCAAGCGCAAGGACACGGGAATGATCCTGCTTGGCTTTGCCACACTGATGTTCGGCATGGAGACGATGGCCGCTTCGGTTGCCGGCTTAAGGGCTGTTCCAGCATTCGGCCGGCTGTTCATTGCCTTCGCGAACCCGGTTCTAGGCGTACTGACAGGAGCCGTTCTTACCGCCATCATCCAGTCAAGCTCCGCCTCTGTCGGAATCCTGCAAGTTCTCGCGTCAACGGGTGCCGTCACCTATGGTGCTGCGGTACCAATCATCATGGGCCAGAATATCGGTACCTGTATCACGGCAATCCTCTCTTCATTCGGGACAACGAAGAATGCGAAGCGTGCGGCTCTGGTCCATCTCTGTTTCAACATCATCGGCACCACCGTCTGGCTTGCCGTCTTCTGCATCATCAAGGCAGCCTTTTCTCCTGCCATGCTGGCACAACCAGCCAGCTTGATGGGCATTGCCGTCGTCCACTCGGTTTTCAACGTGCTCTGTACGATTCTGTTGTTCCCCCTCGGGGATTCCCTGGAAAAGCTTGTCTGCAAGCTGATTCCCGATGCGAAAGTCCCCGAACATACAGCGCTCTTGGACGAACGGCTTCTCAAGAGCCCTGCTCTGGCCCTCAAGCAAAGCCGCAAGGTACTGGACCGAATGGCCGTCACCGCCATTTCCGCCTTGCAAGCCAGTATCGATTGCGTGCTCGCTTACGATACGGCCACCGCAGGGACAATCAGGGAAAAAGAAGACGAAACAGACCACCTGGAGGACATTCTCGGCACCTATCTGGTCAAGGTGACCTCCACACAGCTCGGGAACGAAGAAAGCGCACAGGCGACCGAATACATGAAAATCATCGGCGATTATGAACGCATCGCAGACCATGCCGTGAATATCCTTGCATCCGCACAAGAGCTTGTCGACAAGAAAATCACCTTCTCCGGGCAGGCTGCTGGAGAATTCCGAACGCTCTGCGCGGCTGTGAGGGAAATCCTTGCCATTTCCTACCAGGCCTTCGCGGATACGGACTACCAGGCTGCACGCGAAACCGAGCCGCTTGAACAGGTCATCGACTCCCTGAAGGAAACATTGCGTACCCGCCATATCCTGCGCCTGCAGAAAGGCGAATGTACGGTTGACGCGGGGTTTATCTGGTCAGACCTGCTGACCAATCTGGAACGTGTATCCGACCACTGCTCCAACATCTCCGGCTGTGTCATCGATACCTTCCGCCACAACATGAACATCCATGAGAACCTCCGCGCATACCGCACGACCGACACGGATTTCATGCGGGAATACCAGGCATATCAAGCGAAGTATCATGTCTGAGAGCCATGAAGTGGACGAGATGCATGAAAGCCGCCTCTCGCGAAGCGGCTTTCCTCATGGGTTTGTGTCGAACGACACTTATTTTGCCAGATTCCGGGCATCCTCGATGAGCCAGTCCGCGACAATCTGGTCGTCCAGCACGGAAAAGCCGTTGTAGGACACCTGAACCTTGTCCGGACCCTCCATCGCGTAGCGCAGGCCGTCGATTTCCCCGACCTCCCTGGCGAAGAACCGGTCCACTGCCTGGGTGTCGATCCCGGAATAGGTGACCGTACCCCTGGCCTCGGAGAAGGCAAGCCGGACGCTCGCCCCTGCGACCTGTACCTCGCGGGTAGTGACCACCGGCGCCGGTTGTTCGATAGCGGCAGGCGCCGCAGGTGCAGGAACCACCTTGGCTTCCTGGACTGCCTGTGCCACGTTCTGCACCGCCGACTCGACAGCCTGTTTCTTCTGGGAACGGCTCCCGAAGAAGAACGCGCCAACGACGACGACCGCCGACACGACGACCACGCCTACCAAATTGCGAATTTGTTCTTTAGTCATTGCGGACCTCCGCTTCTTGGTTGCCACTATACGGTATTCTTCAGAAACAAGGCAACTCTAATCTCCAAACATCCCTTTCTTCACCAAGTTACCTTTTTGCATCAGCCACCGCCCCTTGGCCATGACCGAGTATGCCTTCCAATCCTTCAGGAAAGTCAGGTCGGCCATGCAGCCAGGCTGGATGCGTCCATAGTCCTTGAACTTCAGGGCGTCCGCCACATGGCTGGTCGAAAGGCTGATCGCCGTCTCGAAGGAAAGGCCTTTTTCCACCGCGCCGCGCATCGTCTCCAGCAGGCTGGTCATGCGGCCACGGTCCATACCGATGATCTCGCGCCTGTCGTTCCACTTGGGGAACGAGCCGTTGCTGTCGCTGCTCATGGTGACAAGACCCCATCGGGAGGGATCCAGACGGGAGAGCAAGGTGACAATCGCGTCGGCGCTCTTCTCCCCGCTGGTGATATCGGTGTAACCACCCATCTCGCACCATTTCCTCCCTTGCTCGAGATGCCGCCCCATGTGGGTCGGGCGGAACTGGGTCACCGGCAGGATCGTCCTCTGCTGGATCTCGAAGAGCTGCTCGATACCGCGCTCGTCGGCTCCCACATGGATGTGCAGCTCCCCTACCTTGCCGCCGATGAGACCACCAAGCCTGACCTGGCTGGCAAGCCGGATGATTTCCTCTGTCGTCGGGCAGGAACAGCGGTGGTCGCTGATGGCGAGCTTGCAGCCGATGATCGGCCCACAGAAGACCAGGTCGTCCGCAACGTTCCCCGTCAGGGTCGGCGAGGGGAACTCGTAGGCTCCGGTCAGACAATGGGCGGTCACTCCGTCGTGGGCTAGACTCATCGTCTTCGCCAGCAAGTCCCTGACCGTGCGTGTGTGGCTGTCCGTGCCAAGGGTACCGACCAGGTTGGTGACACCAGCCCTGGCGCAGTCGCTGAACTCCAAGGGCGGGACACGGCTGGCGCAGCCGTCCTCTCCTCCGCCACCGATGATATGGACATGCTGGTCGATCAGGCCGGGAATCGCGGCCGCTCCCTGCATGTCGATGGTCTCAAGCCCGGGAAGGACCACCTCGAGCTTCTTTCCCATGGCGACGATCCGTTCCCCCACCACCAGGATATCCTGGATTCCCTTATCCTCGGGTGCATAGACATGCACCGATCGCAATACCCATGCCATTGTTCACCTCACAAATACCGTTCGATATGTTTCTTGTGCCCCTCGTAATCGGTGGCCGTATGGATGCGGCCGTCCTTTCCGTGCAGGTAGTACAAGGCTTCTGTCTTCAGCGGGATGCAGGCGGCGGTGACGGCTTCCAGCGAGGGACAGCTGATGCCGCTCGGGGGAAGACCCGGCTTCCTGCGGGTGTTGTACGGGGTGTCCCGCTCGTAGGTCTCCTGCGGAATCTGATGCGCCCAGTCGTCCAGCTCATAGCGGGTCGTCGCATCGATGCCCAAGGGCATGTTCTCTTCCAGGCGGTTGTAGATGATACCGGCAATCAGCGGCATCTCCTCCACGTTCTGGGTCTCGGCCTGGACCAGGCTGGCGACGATGAGCACCGCCTCGACTCCCCAGCGATGGACCGGAGGCTCATCGATGAACTGGTAGATGGCGTCGACCGCGCTCTGATGCATCGCCTCGGCCAGAGTCCGGGCTCCGGACACCCCATAGCTGCCGGAGAGGAACCACCCCTCGGTGAAGGAAAGGCCATACTCCGCGGCAACCGCTTTGGCTGCGTCAAGGAACTGTCCCTCCCGGGCATAACCCCGCTGGGCCAGATATCCGTCCACCTGGTCCAACGTCCAGCCTGCCTGGATGATGGACAGGGTGGCGGGAGCGCTACGGGTGATTGCCTGGGCTACCTGCTCGATGGTGGGCCGTCCACGGAACTGGTATGTACCTTTCTGCACTTTGGTGGCAAGATCATGGTCCTGTAAAAAGGCCAGCAACGCATCAGCGCCATCCACCACCCCTTGCTCCTGCAAAAGGCGCGCCACCTGGGAGGCGCTCATGCCGCTTTCGATCTTCACGGTGACAAGCCTTTCACCGGGCTGGACCAGCTGGGAGACTTTCTCCACAGCGTTCTTCGGCAACCGGGTCAGCGCCTGGTAGCCTTTCACGTACACCAGCATGCCAAGGAAGACAACCACCACTCCGAGCACCAGGAAAGCCACATAGCCGCCCGCAATGGAGCGGTAGCCTTTCCGTTTACCCACATCCTTCAGCTTCAATTCACCTTTCCTGGTAAGGTGGGCGACTACACCCCGTCGGGTAGCAGGTTTGCGCCTGGCCGGTTTCTGCTGAGGCGTCCGAGTCTTGGAGAAATCGACATAGGTGGCAGCCCCCTCGCTGGTCGGGGCAAGCACCTCACTCTTCCGGGAGCTTTTCCTCGAGGGTTTCTTCCTGGGTTTCGAAGGATCGTCGAAGGAGAATTCCAGTTGTTTGTCAGACATGGGTTTCTCCCCGCAGCTTGAAGACCTTTCGCCGCAGCTCGTTCATCTCCCCATACAGCTGGGAAATCTGCTTGTCCAGCTCCTTCTTCTGCTCCTCCAGCAACTGCACCCGCTGTTTCTGCAACGCGATTTCCGCTTCGAGCTCTTCGGCTTTCCGGTTCCCCTCGATACGGTTGATTCTCTGGGAAACCTGGCTGACCGCCTCCTGCAGGGCCAAAAGCTGCAGTCCCTGCTGATAGGCCTTTTCCCCTACCTTCTGCTGGATGACCGGGGGAGGAATCTGGTCGAACACCGCCTTGCCATAAGCCCCGGCCAGCCGCTCCAGCTGCCCCTGCCGGTCCCTCAGCCCCCGCTCTCCGGCATCCAGACGGCCCCTGTCGGTCATTCCCTTCACCCCACAGACGCTCTCCCGGTCGCTTGCAAGGTTCTGCCGGACCTCGCTCTCCCGGGTCAAGAGGGCGTTGACCTCGCTGACAAGCGAAGCATTGGGCACCAACTGGTATTTCTCGTCCGCGAAAAGCAGGTTGCCTGCCTTGATGAAAAGCTTGCGGGAGCCACGTTCCAGGTTATGGAGCTTCAACCGCCCCAAGGCGGTGTCGCTGCAGCTCCTGCATGCGGCCGCATAGTCATGAAAGACCGGGTCGACAAAGCGTATCAGCTCCTGTCCGTGTCCGGAAAGGTATGCCTCGTATGCAGCGGCGCCAAGACGTGGCGCAAGGCTTTCCTTGTCCAACGCCATCTGTTTGAGCTGGGCCTCCTGGTCCTTGATCCGGGCGTTGGCGTCGGTGACCGCCTCAAGATGGTGCTTCAGCCGTTGGAAGTCCCGCTGTCCCTTGCTGACGTCGTTCAGACAGGCGTCATAGGCCGCCCATTCCTCGTGGCAAGCCCCCAACGGGGTAAGACGTTCGGCCGAAGCGCAACTGGCCCCGAAGGCGGCGAAACCCTCCTCCAGGCTCTTCTGCAGCTTTTCCAGCTGGTTCTGCAGAGTGATGACATCGACCGGATCGTTCATGGGACAAATCCTAGCACGAAAATCGTGCCGCTTCCATACGGGACGTATGGTTTCCTTGACAAGGAAACAGAGGGTTGGGTATGCTGGTTTTTATCATTGTAAAACCACATGTTCCGTGTGTTTTACGTTACACTACCAGCCCATGACTCTCGTCATGAGGATTAGGAAGGAGCCAATCCCTATGGACAATGAAGAGAACAAGCCGGATCAGGATCAGGCCATCATCACTCGTATCCAGGCCTTCGCGAAGGAGACCAAAGCCGATTCCAATCCCGATGAGCTCGAACACCTGAAGAAGCTCATCAAGCGCAACGTCCCGTTCACTCTCCGCGGCTATTTCATGGCATATCTGCTTCGTCAGCTGATGAACGGCGGCAACCGCTTCGAGCGCAGGGGACAGCGGCCGCAGCGAGGAGAAAGACCCCAAAGGCCAGCACGCCCGCAGCAGGCCGAGGAGCAGGGCACGAACCCTGCCACCACCGGTGTGACGGAAGAGCAGGCATCCGCCGAGGTCAAGCCGGCCCACGAGCAGAAACCGCTTCCCGAAGGTGCCAAGACCCTGTACCTGAACATCGGCAAGATGAAAAGGCTCTACGTCAAGGAGCTCTGCCAGATCATCCAGGACCAGATTGGAGTGACCCGGGAGGACATCTACGCCGTACGCATCCATGACAAGTACAGCTTTGTCTCGATGAGCCAGGAAAACTGCGACAAGGCAATCGGGAAGATGAACGGCATGGACATCAAGGGCCGCACCATCACGGTCACCTACTCGAACAAGGAGTGAGCATGCAAGTCAGACAGTTGGTGGTTGGTCCCTATCAGACCAACTGCTACCTGCTTGCGGAAGAAGAGAAGGGACGTTGCTGGATCATCGATCCGGGGAACAACGCCCCTTTTCTTATTGACGCGGTAGGCGGCACCCACCTGGAAGTGGCGGCCATACTTCTCACCCATGCCCACTGGGACCATATCGCAGCCCTCGGGGATGTGCATGCGGCCTTCCCCTCCGCGCCAATCTACGTCGGGGAGAAGGACAAGGACTTCCTCGGTCCGAATGCCTTGGAACGCTTCGAGCAAACCGGGGCCGACCGTGGATTTCTGGATGTCTACCACGACGAACTCGCAAAGCTCCCCGACCCGACCCATCTGCTTCAAGGAGGAGAACAACTTTTTGGCGGAAGCATCCAGGTCATCGCCACCGGCGGCCACACCCCGGGCGGGATGAGCTACTACGTGCCAAACGGGCATCTGCTCTTCTGCGGGGACACGCTTTTCGCCGGATCGGTCGGACGCACCGACCTGTATGGCGGCAATTATGAAGCACTGGCCAGAAGCATCCAGAAGCTACGCGCACTTCCAGGAACCACCATCGTCCTGCCAGGTCATGGACCGGAGACCACCTTGGCACAGGAGCAGGCAGAGAACCCCTATTTCTGAAAAAGCGAAGGGCCGCACGTATCCCGTACGACCCTTGCTTGTGTTCTTTTCTGATATTGGTACCGGTTATCGATGGAATCCTTCCTGGGCATGCTTGCAGTCAAGGCAGAGCACGGCAAAAGGAAGAGCCCTCAAACGCGCCTCAGGAATCGGTTTCCCGCACCGCAGACACTTTCCATATCTGCCCGTACGGATCCGGTCAAGCGCATTATTGATCGCCTTCAGCCTGTCGGCGTCAAGCTTGTTGACCGCTTCCAGCTTCTTCAGGGTGATTTCGTTCGAGGCATCATCAATCGAGTCATTTATTTCCGCAGAATTGGCGATGTCCCGGGTCTCATTCGCCTGGTCTGCCAAACGGGCAAGAATCTCCTGCTTCATCGCAAGGAGCTCTTGCTCCATTTCTTTGGTGAAATTTGCATCAGCCATTGCGCTTTCCTCCTCGGAATTGCCATTACAATGGATGAAAAGGAATCACACGTCAAGTATTTTCTTGCAAATTCCTCGGATTTTTGTTCGATTGCGCCACATCCACATCTTGCCTCAGCAAACGAAGCGTATGTAGCAACATCGCAACAACAACCCCGACGGCAATCAAAACCACGCAGAGAAACAAGGGTTTAGGATGCCACACTAAAAGAAGTAATGCGAATCCGACACACAGCGCGACGACCAGGATGGCCGTCCAAACCAGCAAAGAGGTATATTGCTTCTTCGTCATTTTGCCAGGAAGGAACGGATGATCGTGGCGAACTCGCCATAGGTCTGGGCGATCTGCAGTCCCGGCTCCTCCTCGAGGATCTTCTGGGGGGCACGGAACAGGCATCCCCCATCCGCCTCATGGATCATCGTCAGGTCGTTGTAGGAGTCACCGGCAGCAAACGTGCGGTAGTTCAGACGCTTGAAGGCCTGGATTTCCTTGCGCTTTCCGTCCTGCAGGCGCATGACGTAGTCGCTGATCATGCCGTCCTCGTCCACCCGCAGGCTGTTGCACATGATCATCGGCCAGCCCAGTTTCTGCATCAAAGGCCCCGCAAACTCGCTGAAGGTATCGCTGAGGATCACCACCTGGGTGTGCCGGCGCAAATCATCAAGGAATTCCTTCGCTCCCTCGAGCGGCGCCATCGTCCCGATCACCTCCTGGATATCCTTCAGGCCAAGATGGTGCTGGCGCAGAATATCCATGCGGTAGCGCATCAGCTTGTCGTAGTCCGGCTCGTCACGGGTGGTGATCTTCAGCTGTCCGATACCGGTCTTCTCGCTGAAGCTGATCCAGATTTCCGGAACCAACGTACCTTCCAAATCAAGACAAATGATATCCATCGGGAATCCTCCGCAACCGTATAGATAGAGAGGGTACGCACTTCACGGGGCAAATGCAAGTGCGCAAAGAAGGGCGCAGGTGGAGGAAAGCACCTCGATCTCCCCCAGAACGTCCCCCGTCACTCCCCTGATGTGGCGCCAGGAGTCCAGGCACAACAGCAGGGAGAAACCCAGCGTGATGAGGAAGGCCCACACCAGGAACCCATAGGAACGGAAAAAGTACAGGAAAAACGCGTCCAAGGCGAACACGAAGAAAAGATGGCGGACCTTTGCCTCCCGTACCAGACGGCCGGCGGTCCCCTCCTTCCGGGCGTAGGGAAGGACAACGCAGGCAAGCACCTGCATCGTCCGGGAAACCACCGGAACGGCAACCAGGATGGGAAGCCAGGTCTGGCCCTCCAGCACCTCAGTCAATGCGGAAAACTGGACGAGAAGGACTACGGCCAACGCGAGCACTCCGAAGGAACCCACATGGCTGTCCTTCATGATTTCGAGCCTGCGCTCGGGCGTCCACCCGCCACCGAAGCCATCGGCAGTATCCATCAGCCCATCATAATGGAACCCTCGGGTCGCCCAAGCGGCAAAGGCCAGCACCAGGCTGGCACGGACGGCAGGCGACAGGGGCAGCAGCGCGACCAGGGAATAGGAAAGCCCGTAGAGAAGCCCCACCACAGGAAACCAGTACAGGCTCCGTCCCTCGCAACTCGTCCCTCCCGGAACGGAAAAGCGCGAAAGCGTCCGGATGGCGGTAGCCAGTCCGAGACCGCTCAAAGCACCTGGCCCTTGATGGCGAGCGGGATGCCGGCAATCATCACGATGACGTTATCCGCAAGACTTGCGATTTTCTGATGGAGGCGTCCGGCCTCCTCGACGAACTTGCGGGACTCCGGGTCGGCGGGAACCACCCCAAGGCCAGTCTCGTTGGTCACGATGATCAGGTCGCACTTGGAGGAGATCAGGGCATCGAGCAACTCATCGACCTTCCCCTCAAGCTTCTTGTGGTAGAGCAGATTGCCCATCCACACCGTCAGGCAGTCGATGACACAGACCGAGCAGTTGTCGGGCAGGCTTTTGATGGCCTTCGCCAGCTCGATCGGCTCCTCGATGGTGACGAATCGTCCGGCCCTGGAGGCCTGGTGGCGGAGAATACGCTTGCTCATCTCGTCGTCCATGGCCTCGGCGGTAGCGATGAAGTACCGGTTGCTGTCCCCAGCGGCCTCAAGAGCGTAATCCTCGGCATATGTGCTCTTTCCGCTGCGTTCTCCTCCAATCACCATGGTGATTTTTCCCTTGTAGCCAGCGCTCTCCGCGCCACCGCTGTGGTATGCGGCAGGGTTTCCACCGATATGCAGGTGCCGTACATCAATCGTAGCCATATCATCAACTCCTCAAATCCAGTATATATCGATACGCTTTTTCCAACAATGCGGTACTCGTCTCGAACTCGGAAAGCCCGAAAATCTCCATCGTCAGCACCCGCTCCTTCCCGTCCACGGCATCCTGTGCCCGCAACGCCTCCAGAAAAGCGCGCATCTTCTTCGCGGGCGTGGCAGCCAGACTCTGGTGGTCATGGCCGCCGGACACCCCGTGCAGGTGGCAGACCCTGGCCCGGGGTAGCAGGGTCCGGCACGCCTCCTTGGCATCATACTCCATCAGCCAGATATGGCCGATGTCCAGCGTCACGCTGGTGTCATAGCGCTCGACCAGGGGAAGCACCACATCGAACGGATAGCTCAGCGTCTCGCAGGAAAGCATCGAAGGCTCCACCTCCCCCCTTTCCAGCAGTTCCGCCAAACTCCGGTCCAGCTGGTCAAGCCAGCGCGGAACATCCACCGAGGGAACCTTCCCGTAGCCCTCGGGAGTCAGGTGCAGCACATAGGAGAACACCGGAAGCTGCCGGGTCAGGCGGATAATGCGGCGATAGGTATCCACCGAGTGGCGGCGGACATCCTCGTCGAAACTTCCCGGCCAGATATCCAACGGAAAGTGGACCGTATAGGTAAGATGGTGCTCCTCTGCCAGCTCTCCAAGCCTCCGCACCACCTTCCGGTCGGGAAGGTTGCTCGCCTCCTTGCTCTCGAAAAGGACCAGCTCGACATCATCCACCTTGCCTGCGAGGAACTCGACGTTGGGGAGGATGTCGGCAGGCAGGACATAACTTGTCGTTCCCAGTCTGATCATACGATGCCCAAAGCCTGCAGGGTCTTGGTGCTGTCATCCACGCCAAGAGCGGAGAAACTCCCCAAATCCCAGAGGACCGAGGCCAGCCGGACCATCGGCCAGGCGCAAAGCGCCCCGGTGCCCTCTCCGAGACGCATTCCCATTTCCATCACCGGCTCCAGCCCCAAGGCATCCAAAGCCTGGCCGCACCCCAAAGCGGACGAACGATGGCCGGCAATCCACAGGCTCGTGTCGCAACCGAGCCCCTTGGCGCAAAGCGCTGCGGCAAGCGTGATCATCCCGTCAAGGACCAGCGGGATACGGCGCTCGCCAGCCTCGAGCATCGCACCAACCATACCGGCAATCTCAAAACCGCCGAAGGCGCACAGCACCCCTTCCGGCTCCGTTACCGGATCCCTTCGTAGGGAAGCCGCCACCACCTCGCGCTTATGGAGAAGGTCGTCCTCGCTTGCTCCGGAGCCTGCCGAAACCACGCTTTCGGGAGGAAGGTGGAGCAGTCTCGCCAGCATCGTCGCCGCGCTGGTGGAATTTCCCACCCCCATCTCCCCGACCAGCAGGCAGTCGGCATCCAGATCACGTACCACACTCCTGCCCCTGGCAATGGCAAGACCGCACTGTCTGGGTGTCATCGCCCCCTCGTGGAGGAAATCCCGGGTTCCCCGGGCGACGGAAAGGTCTTGGATACCCGGCGGAGTCCGGGGAACGTCCATGCCCATGTCGACCACCGAGAGCCCTACCCCCAGCTCCCGGCAGAACAGCCCGCAGGCTCCCTGGCCATGGCTGAAAGCCGTGGCCATCTGGACAGTAACCGCCTTGGTACTGTGGCTCACCCCCTCTTTGGTGATTCCGTGGTCCCCGGCGAAAACCACCAGGTGTGGCCGCGACAAATGCTTCTTGCCCCCACGGGCCAGTTGAAGGCAGAGCCTCTCCAATTTCCCGAGGCTGTGGGGAATGACCGCTTTCTGGAAAAGTTGTTGCTCGAACTCGTCCTGCATAGTCCGAATCGTATCTTGTCCGCCTTGCCAAAGGCAAGGTCGAGTTCTAGGATAGGGCCATGGCCTTCGCATTCCTCATCGACATCCTCTCTGGCGCGGCGATTTCCCTGATGATCACCTGCAACGCAGCCCTGGCAAGCCGGACAAGCCTTGGGGTCTCCTCGATTATCAACCAATCGACCGGATTTCTCACCTTGTGGATGGTCATGGCTCTCACCAAGCGCAACAAGACGCTCAATCCCAAGCGTCTCCCTGCTCCCTGGTATTATTGGTTCTCCGGCATCTTCGGGATAGCCCTGATTGTCATCAACATCTATTCCGTCAGCAGGCTGGGCACCTCGTTCGCCAT
>Ga0256404_1008659_pt1 | contig 15144 bp, 12 predicted proteins | sample RumenRJG_01DNA_FD_185990 | JGI IMG/M metagenome (GOLD analysis project Ga0256404, IMG submission 185990) | Bovine rumen microbial communities from Lethbridge, Alberta, Canada - RJG_01 | ecosystem: Host-associated > Mammals > Digestive system > Stomach > Rumen | place: Canada: Alberta | collected...
CATATTAGAGCACCTTCCTGTAGTTTGTATTACTAACTTTCGCTTCGTCAGTATTTACATTCTACATCGAGGTGTTCTTTTTTGCAACCTTCATATTTTATTTTCTACAGGAAGCTCCTATAATTGTTTTGTATCTATTCTACTGATTTCATCGACTCAACCATATCTATCTTTTTGAGCTTGAAATGCAGTACAAAGTTGACTATTACTGTAAACACCGCTGTAAACGCTGCGCCGAGCAGGAACGCCCACCAGACGAGGCGGCGGTCAAACAGCACTATATCTACCTCTGCTGTTATAACTACAAAGCGGTGCAGTATGATACCCACAAACGCGCCGATAAGTATGCCAAGTATCGCGGTGATGATATTCTCGCGGTAGATGTAGGCAGAGGTCTCGATATCGTAAAAGCCAAGCACCTTTATCGTGGCTATCTCGCGCACACGCTCGGTGATGTTGATGTTTGCAAGGTTATAAAGCACGACTATCGCAAGCAGTCCTGCGCAGACTATCAGCAGTATCACAACTGCGTCAAGGCTGTCAAGGGAGGTGAGAAAGTCCTTGCCCGACTCGCTCATAAGCGAAACGCCGTAGAACTCGCTGCTTGCAGTGACCTCGTTTTTGAACGCGTCCTCGTCAGCACCATCATTGAGATTAAAGCAGACGGTGTTGTAATCGGGCTGCCTGCCGTAAAGGTCGGCAAAGGTCTGCGGGGTGATGTATATGTAGTGCATAGCGTAGTTTTCGGCTATGCCGCTTACGGTCAGCGTGACGGTGTTTTCCTTGTCAAGCTGATAGTCTATCTTATCGCCCGTTTTGATGTTCATAAGCATCGACATCTTTTTGGTGATGATGCACTTTCCGCTTTCAAGCGAGAGCTTACCGCTTCCATCGGCAGCATCAAGGCTTAAATAATTGTGTATATCGTCAGGCTTATCCATAACGAACAGTGATGCAGTCGCCTGTTTCTCGCCCTTTGTCGTTTCACCCTCGGCGATGTAGGTAAAGGAGTACTCCTTTATCTGCGAAAGGCTTGCAAGCTTTTCATCAAGCTGGGCGCGGGTAAAGCTCTGATTGTTCAGCACAAGTGTTCCGTCATACAAAAGCACCTCGCCGAACTGCTTGGTAACTATCGCGGAAATCGAATGCTTTAGTCCGAAGCCCGTGATGATAAGTGCGGTACAGCCTGCGACACCGACTATCGTCATAAAGAAGCGCTTCTTGTAGCGCAGAAGGTTTCGCACGGTGACCTTGCTGAGAAACGAAAGGCGCTTCCACACAAGGTCTATCCTTTCAAGCAGCACCCTTCTGCCGCTTTGCGGAGCTTTGGGGCGCATAAGCTGTGACGGCTGCGCTTTGAGTGCCTTGATGCACGAATAAAGCACTGCGCCGCAGATGCACACTACCGACACGATACAGCAGCCAAGCATATACCACAGCTTGAACGGCGTATCTATATCGGGGATATTGTAAAGTATCTTATAGCAGCTATAAATTATCCGCGGAAAGACCTGTAAGCCTATCAGCGTACCTATTAAGCTTCCCAGCACTGCCGCAGCCGCGCCGTAGAACAGATACTTTGAGGCTATCCTTGCGGGGCTGTAGCCGAGCGCCTTGTAGGTGCCTATGGTTATGCGGTGCTCGTCTACCATTCGTGTCATTGTTGTGAGGCAGACAAGGCAGGCGATAAGGATAAAGAACACGGGAAAGACCTTTGAGATTGAGTCTATCTTGTTCGCATCGCCGCAGTATGACGCATAGTCCGAGCTTGCTTCAAAGCGGTCAAAGCCGTAGAATTTAAGCTGCGGCAGATCCGACAGCGCCTGCTCGCCTTTTTGTATCTGTGTGCGGTACTCGTCTATCTGCTTTTTGAGCGTATCTGCGGTATCGCTGCTGCCCTTTGTGATATCTGCAAGCATACCTTTGACAAGCTTTCTTTGCGCATCGACCTTTTCAAGCTCCATATCGGTGAGAATGGAGTTTTCCTTTTTTATCGTTTCCTCCTGCGCGGCAAGCTGTTTATCAAAGTCTTCAAGCTCGGCTTTGTTCATCTGCAAGAGCAGGCTGTAGTCGCTCACCTGTTTTTTGGCAAAATCAAGCTCGCGCTTCGCCTGTGAAAGCTCTTTGTTATATCGCTCGGTAACGCTTTTCTCAAAGCGCTCAAAGGCATCTGTTTTAGCATCGGCTATTTTTTTCTTATACTCATCGCTGAACTGGTCGATATCGTGAACGCCCTTAAAGCGCACATAAAGCTCGGTATAGTAACCCGATTTGAACTCGCTCTCGGGGAGATAGAGATTGCAGGTTATAGAGCCGTTGCCCGCTTTGGTGACATCGCGCTTATAGCCGATATACAGCGGTGAAACGCATATGCCGACTATCTTATACTCGCTGTGGTCAAGCGAATCGGTAAGCTGTTTTTTATCGTTGGTGTCGGTAAACTCGACGGTATTGCCTATCTTAAAGCTTTCGGGCGCTGTTATCTTTTTCTCGACAAGGCACTCACCCGGCTCCTTTGGGTATCTGCCCTCGATAAGCACGGGCTTGTTGAGCTTGTTGGGGTTGTCATCGTCCGTTTCGCTGTATGACAGGGCTTTCATAACGTAATTCTGCTTATTGTAGTAGTAAAAGACCTCTTTTGAATAAGCTGCGCACACGCCCTCAACGTTATCGGCTTTTTTGACCTGCTCAACGTCCTGCGAGCGCACGCCTATCGTGGACATCATTTTGTAGTCCATAAGGCGGTTTTCTTCAAAGTAGTCGTTTGCAGAATCGACCATATCGGGCATAGTGGCTTTGATGCCAGCAAAAAATCCGCAGCCGAGCGCGACTATGGCAAACAGCGAGAGAAATCTTCCTGCTGTGCGCTTTATCTCGCGAAAGGTATCTTTAAGCAGAGCTGTTTTCAAACCACCACCCCTTTCTTATCTGTGACTTACTCTGTCAGGGCTTTTTCAGCACGGCGACTGCGCAGGGCACTCTGCCGTCAAACATTGTATACTCGCCGTCTGCATAGCCCTCGTCCTCGAAAAACTGCTTATAGCTTTCAAGGGTGAACTGGCGCTTGAAATCTGCGCCCGCCTTTCCGACTATCTGTGTAAGAAGGTTCTGACCGCCGTTCTCGTCCTTGTTTATGTAGGTCGGTATGATGACAAGTCCTCCCCTTTTGCACACTCTGAACATTTCGCTGACGGCTTTGTGCGCATCATCGAGCAGGTGTATCACGTTGCCTGCGATGACCTTATCAAAGGTTTCGTCCTTGCAGTTGATGTTGGTGATATCGGCTTTTCTCAAAACAACATTTTTAAGTCCAAAGCAGTTTTCCTCTGTCTTTTTGAGCATTCCGACCGAGAAATCGGTTGCAACTATCTTTTTGCAAACTGGTGCAACGCACTTTGTTATCATACCCGTTCCGCAGGCAAGCTCAAGCACTATATCATCACTTTGCACGCAGGAAGCGACCTTGAGGGCGACCTGCCTGTTCACGTCGCCGTTGTATACGTCTTCAAAGACATCGTAAATGCCTGATACATTATCCCAGAACATTTTCTCTCCTTTCGTTATTCGCCGAACATATCCTTTGACAGCTTGCCAAGAAGCTCACAGCCCTTGATTATCTGCTCGTCTGTCGGTGTGGAGAAATTGAGTCTGAACGAGGTCGACTTGTCTGACTCGCTTATCATAAATGCGTTGCCGGGAACGACAGCGACCTTATACTCGCTGACCGCCTTTTTGCAGAACGCAGGCATATCGCAGTCATCAGGCAGCGTACACCAGATGAACAGACCGCCCTGCGGTACCTCGTACTTTATCTTTGAGGAGAAATGCTTTTTCATTTCGCTTATCATAAGATCGCACTTTTTGCGGTAGATAGCCTGCAAGCCCTTGATATGCTCACCCATGTCAACGCTTGTCATGAACTTGTAGGCAAGGAGCTGTGCCCAGATGTTTGAATGAACGTCAGATACCTGCTTGCAAACGACCATTTTGCCGATGACCTCTTTAGGTGCGCTTATATAACCGACTCTGATACCCGGTGCAAGGATCTTTGAGAAGGTCCTTGAATACATAACTATGCCGTCTTTGTCCATACTTTTGATAGATGCGATATTCTCGCCTGCAATGCGAAGGTCGCCGTACGGGTTATCCTCAAGTATCATCGTGCCGTATTTTTTAGCAAGATCAAAGATCGCCTTTCTCTTTTCAAGGCTTGTGGTCCTGCCAGTAGGGTTCTGGAAATTCGGGATTATGTAGATAATCTTTGCATTACCATTTGCAAGCACGCTTTCAAGCTCTGCAAGATCCATACCGTCAGGCTGCAAGGTCACGCCTCTGAGGTCAACATTGTACGATTTGAACGCATTGAGCGAGCCGATGAATGACGGGCTCTCGGCAACAAGCACGTCACCCTCGTCGCACAGTACCTTTGCGGCAAGCTCGTTAGCCTGCTGTGCGCCGCTGGTGATGATAAGGTCATCTCTTTGCGGGTCGAACTCGCCCTTCTTTTCAAGCTCCTTCTTGAGCAGGTCACGCAGGGGCGTATAGCCCTCGGAGATGCTGTACTGAAGCGCAAGGATCGGATCCTGCTCGAAGATCTGCTTCGAGATGTCGGTAAGCTTCTGCGTTGGGAACGCCTCGGGAGCAGGGTTGCCTGCGGCAAACGAGATGACCTCGGGGTCTGATGTGAATTTGAGTATCTCTCTTATTGCTGATGCTTTAAGATTTGATACCTTTTTTGAAAATCTGTAATCCATAAAAATCGCCAAACCTTTCGTTTATACTTTTTTCGGCACATCTGCACCGAAAAACATACACAGATTATTATATCACAAAACTGCTCAAAAGTAAAGTTTCTGCACATAAAAAAGAGCATCTTTTTAGGATGCTCTTTTGGGGTATTTGTCATCTTTTTGACTCGATCTGCTCGATCTTATCCTTTGCGCTGTACTGGTCAAGGCGGACAGCGAGGTTATCAAGCAATTTCTGATAGCAAGCTCCCGAGAGGTGTATGCCGTCGGGTCCTGTGGTGTTTGGTGCTGAATACATACCGTCGTCGCCGACTATAACGCTGTAAGCGTCAAAGAGGATAACATTGGGGTCATTCATTTCCTCGACCAACTTCTTTACGCCATCGTTGCAGGCGCGTATCTTGTTGATATCGGTAAAGTTGGAAGCTGCGGAGATCGGTGTGATAGTTGCTGCGACGATCACGCAGTCGGGCACCTGCTGCTTTGCTTTCTGTATGAACTCCTTATAGTTCGCGGTATAGGTCTGCGCGTCGATAAGGTTAACATCGTTCATACCCATTGAGATGTACAGCAGGCTCGGTCTGACCGCCTTGATAGCGTCCATCATTGACAGCGATGTACCCGTAGGATCAAACATAAACAGGCTGGTATCGCTGTAATTGCGCATTGCGGTGCTTCCCTTTGCGATGTTATGCTCGTAGGGCACATAGCCATACGCACAGAATCCGTATGCGATAGAGTCACCTGCGATAACTACCCTGTCCTGATAGAACTTGACGTTAGCTGATGTTCCGCTCGGGTCGGGAGCCTTTGTACCTGTCGGTGAGGTCTCGGTAGGCTTTGGTGCGGTGGTAGCCTGCGTGGTCTGTGTGGTCTGCTTTGTTTCGCCTGTAATGGTGAGCGTTGCTTTCCTTGATGCGACATTGCCTGACTGATCCTTTGCGACATAAGTAATAACGTGCGTTCCGGGTGCTGCGGTATCCTTATCGTCCTTATCAAAGGATACTGTGAACTCAACGTGTTCGTCATAATTATCCGTAACGCTCACGCCGCTTTTGAGATCAATTGTTTCGCCCGCATTTATCGTGATATCCTTTATGCCGCTGAAAACGGGGCTTGTGGTATCAACGACATTTACATTGAGGGTTATGACCTTTGATGATGATCCGTGCGTAGCTTTGACGGTAACAAAGCTTTTGCCGAGCTTGCTGAACTTTACATCGTTTTCACTGTCTGTGAACTCAAACTTATACCCGTCACCGAGCGTTGCAAGATCTCCCAGCTTTTGCGCCGAATATGCTGTATTGACCTGCGCATTTATGCTGTACGTTGATGCTGATGCGTCAACTGCACCGCTTGAACCCTCGTCGAGAGATCTATGCGAAACGTCATTGCCGCAGCCTGTGAGCGCTATTGCTATTGCTCCCGTTATTGCCGCAAGTCTTGATCTTTTCGTTCTCATATCATTTCCTCCAATTATCTTGGATATGTTTACTGTTTCTTTTCACTTTCCTTACGCTGCTGCTCGTATGCTTCAAGGCGCTGTTTTGCCATTTCGGCATTCAGGCGCTTACTGAGGTCTGCAAGCAGCTTTTTATAAGCATCGGTATTGATGTGCAGACCATCGCCTGCATCGTACTTTGCATCCATCATACCCTTGCTGTCAAGCAGAGAATTATAGGCATTGAAATAGATGATATCCTCTCTGCCGAGGGTGGGGAGCATCTGCTGAAGCTTTGCGTTATATTTCTTTATAGCATCGTTGGTTACTTTCGGGTACTCGTTGGTCGATGCAACGGGTGTGATGCTCTGTACTACCACAAGACAGTCCGGTACTATCTTTTTTATGTTCTGCAAGAGCTCTTTATACTGCTTTGCGTATTCATCGGCAGATATCTGATTTACATCGTTCATACCAAGGCAGATATACAAAAGCGTGGGGTTTACCTTTTTCAGCGTATCCTGCATACTCATAGATGTTCCCGTGGTATCGAACTCCCACACCGAGAAGCCGAATGTAGAAAGTCCGCCGTAGGCTATGCTTCTGTTTTTGGGCAGGATATTATAATACTGCCAGCCGTTTGCGATAGAATCACCTGCGACAACGAGGCGATCAAAATAGAACTGCATATTATCTGCATTGAGGTAGTCGATATCCTTTGCTTTTTCGATATCCGGGTCATACAGCGGTTTGATCTCTTTATTTGTCACCTGCTGCTCGCTCGTATCGCTCTGCGTGATGATCTTTGCCTCATGTCCCTGTATCTTGTTCCCGCAGCCTGTGAATGCTGCAAGCGCGAGTGCAGCGGATAATATAAGCGCTGCTGCTTTTTTTAACATATTGTTCCTCCACAAAATTTCAGGTTTACACATACACTTGTTATTTTACCACCGTTGTCGCATTTTGTCAACAAAACGAAGAGAGCACTTTTTAACAAAAATGCTCCCTTAAAAATACATATTTTATCCTTTACGACAACCTTTGCCTTACGCTGTACTGGTCAAGCACGATAGCAAGGCTGTTAAGCAGCTTCTGGTAAACGTGACCTGCAAGGTGGATACCGTCACCTGCGCCGTAGCCGCTTGCCATATATGTTCCGCCGGCGGAAACTACGCTGTAGGCATCAAACAGAATGATGTTAGGGTCGTTCATTGCCTTGACAGCGTTTTGCATAAGCAGATTGCAGTTTCTTATCTTGGTAACGCTGAAATCAGTTCTTCTTGCCTCGGTCGGTGTGATATTTGCCGCAACGATGATACAGTTAGGCACTTTTGCTCTGACCTGTTTCAAAAATCCCACATAGTTATTGGCATATGTCTGCGCGTTTGTGATATTGATATCGTTCATACCCATTGAAACATACAGAAGCTTCGGTTTAAGGGTAACGACAGCGTCCATACATCTCATCTGTCTGCCGTTGACATTGAACCAGCCGTATGATGTGTAGTTTCTCATAGCAAGGCTGCCCTGCGCGATGTTATGCTCGATAGGGATATATCCGTAAGCGCAGAAGCCGTAGGCGATTGAGTCACCCGCAACGTGCATAATGTTCTGATAGAACGAAACGTTTGCAGAGCTGCCTGCGGGCGGCTTTGGCGTAACAGGCTGCTGGGTCTGCTTTTGCGTCTGCTGGGTCTGCTTTTGCGTCTGCTGTGTCTGCTTTTGCGTTTGCTGGGTCTGTTTCTGCGTTTGCTGGGTCTGCTTCTGCGTTTGCTGGGTCTGCTGCGTCTGCCTGGTCTGCTTTGCCTTGACCTCGATAGTTGCATTTGCCGTTGCGATATTGCCTGCGCTGTCCTTTGCGGTATATGTAAGGTTATGCTTGCCCACCGAGCTTGTATCAAGGTCGGTATCGTCATATGCAACGGTAAAGCTCACCTCGCCGTCGATATCGTCCTTAGCGCTCACGCCGGATTTGAGGTCAACAGGGTCGCCATGTTCTACAACGATGTCCTTAACACCCGTAAAGACAGGGGCTGTGTGGTCGGCAGATATCACCTTGATGACGATATGCGACTTGAACCCGTCGCTGTTCTCGGCTGTAAGGTTGATAACAGACGATTCGATAGTATCGAACTTTTTGGTTTGAGAGCCGTCATCAAAGGTATAGGTCATACCCGAGCCGCCTACTGCAAGCTCGCCGAGCTTTTGCGCGGTATACTCCTCGCCGACTGACACGCTGACAGCATACTCCTTTACCGATGCTTCTGCTGCGCTGCTGTCGCTGCTGGATGAATCGTCCAAAGACGATGGTTCAGCCGAAGTCGTGGTCTGCTCGGCTCTTGAAACGTCACCGGTGTTTGATATATCATTGCCGCAGCTTGTAAGCTGCAAAGCGGCAAGACACAGACAAAGCACCGCTGTTAATATCTTTTTACTCAAATTACTTTCCTCTTTTCTCTTTTCTTTTGATTTTTACATTATAACACTTTGTTCACCAAATGTCAACAAAAAAGAGGGCAGCAGACCTGTCCCCTTACGATACCACGCGCATTTGCGCTATTTATATGCAAGAATTTTCTCTTTTGCACCTTTTTGGTCAAGCACGACAGCCATTGCGTTCAAAAGTGCATCATACGCCGCAGGCTGAAGATGAAGTCCATCAAAGGCAGCGTACTGCGGCTGCATATACGTTCCGTCATTTCCCACAACAACGCTGTACGCATCAAAATATATGATGCCCGGGTCGTTGAGTGATTGTACGAGCTGTTTGAGCCCGATATTATGGCTCTGCACGACTCTGGGATTGACGTGCGGATACTTATTGACGGCAGCTGTCGGAGTTATCGCGCCGACAAGGATAATACTTTTAGGCAGCTGTGCGCGCAGTTTTTTGAGAAACGCCGTATAGCTTGAGATAAATGTGGCAGTTGATACTCCCCAATCGTTCATACCCATTGAGGTAAGTATCAGCGGCGGATTTGCCGATTTTGCGAGCGGTATCTGATAATCGGCGCTGCGCGCGGAGACATTGACCTTTGCAACGCTGTGCGCAGAAGGTATGCGTCCGTATGCTGCATATCCGCTTGCTACGGAATCACCCATAACAAACAGGTGCTGCTTGTAAAATGCCACATTCGCCGAGCTGCCGCTTATGCGTGAAACTGCCGTGGTCTGCTTGGCTGTGGTTTGTTTTGTTGCCGCAGTTGCAGGTTTTGCCGCAGATGTTTTTGCAGCAGCGGTCGTTGATGGTTTCGCAGTGGTCGCGGCAGCAGTTGTTGTAGTTGTAGTGGTAGTGGTAGTTGTTGTCGTTGTCGTAGTAGTTGTGGTGGTGGTCGTCGTTGTGGTCGTAGTTGTGGTTTGTGTCTCGCTTTGTGTTTGCGTATCAGTAAGCTCTGCGGTCTGCGCAAGTTCGGTGAATACCTCACTGCGGTCATCGCTTTTGTCCTCACTGCACGCGGTAACACTTGCTGCGGCAACACACACAGCCACCAATGCTGCAACGATTCTTTTATTCATTTTAATTCCCTCTTTATACGTCTGCTCAGCCTATCACTTCATAGTTTTCGCAGGCGGTATCCTTTGTCGCGTGCTCGCTTACTCCAAGCACCCTGACTTTAAGAGGCTTCTGCCCCATATTTATAGTGATTATATCACCTATCTTAACATCGTACGATGCTCTTGCGACCTTGTCCCCTACAAGTATCTTTCCAGCATCGCAAGCCTCGTTTGCAACGGTCCTGCGCTTGATTATGCGCGAGACCTTCAAATATTTATCAAGTCTCATTATTTACCTCTGTTAGAAAAAAGAACCTGACTGAAAAGCCAGGCTCTAATTCTCAATTACTTCTTTTTCTTAGCAACTGCTTCCTTGAGTGCCTTGCCTGCCTTGAATGCAGGAACCTTCTTTGCAGGGATCTTTACAGGCTGCTTTGTGCTTGGGTTGATGCCCTTCTTTGCAGCTCTCTGACGTACCTCGAAAGTACCAAAGCCTATAAGTGTTACCTTGTCGCCTGCTGTGAGTACATCTGTGATAGATCCAACTACGGTTGAAAGTGCCTTTTCAGCATCCTTCTTAGTATAGCCGCCTTTTTCAGCGATCTTGCTAACGAGTTCTGCCTTTGTCATTGTTTTCTACCTCCTAATATTATTAACGAACAGCACCTTGCTATTCATCAATTACTTTTTTTGCCCGCTGCCAATACTGCTCGAGCTGCTGCGGTGTGAGCTTTGTGATATCCTCGCCGTCCTGCAAGGTGAGCTTTTCGAGTTTCTCAAAGCGCTTGAGGAACTTATCGTTCGCCGAAGTCAAAAGCTCCTGCGCATCAAGATCAAGCTTGCGCGCCACATTGACACACGAAAACATCAGGTCTCCGAGCTCCTCGGCTGCTTTTTCCTTATCGTCAAGCACAGCCTCGACTTCCTCGACCTCGCTTTTCAAGCCGTCAAACGCTTGCTGCGCGCTTTCAAAATCAAATCCCGATTTTGCTGCACGCTTGCCCAGCTTTTGCGCACGCATAAGTGCGGGGAAATTCCTCGGCACGCTTTTAAGTGTATCTGTAAACGTTTCCTGCCCTTTGGTATTCATTTTTATAGTATCCCAATTGCGCAGAACGTCATCAACACCGTCAACATTAACGTCACCGAAAACGTGCGGATGCCTTACTATAAGCTTTCGGCATACGTCATTCGTAACATCTTCAAGCTCAAAGTGTGCCTTTTCCGATTCAAGCACGGTATGAAATACCACCTGAAGCAGAACGTCGCCAAGCTCCTCACGCATCATTTCGGGGCTGTCACAGTCAATAGCCTCCAAGACCTCGTAGGTCTCTTCAAGGAGATCCTTCTTAATTGTCTTATGCGTCTGCACCTTATCCCAGGGGCAGCCGTTTTCGCTTCTGAGCACTCTTACTATCGCAACGAGATCGTCAATGCTGTAAGATTTTTTTTCAAGAAGCTGCCTGATGACTGAATCCATAACCGACCTACTCTCCGAAAACGCTTAAGTGCCGATAAACACGCTACTTATCGTACCTACTTATAATAACTCACTTTGCCGAAAATTTCAAGTGTTTTTTCGATTTTTTTTACAAAACAACGATTTTAAAACATTTTTCGGCATTTCGCACAATAAGGCTGTTACAAATAAGTACACAATGACCGAAAAACCAAGTGCAAAAAGCGTTACGAAGGCAGGTTTGAATGTAAAAATATGTATTTTGGATATAGATCGTTCAGCTAAAAAAGCCGCGGCGGTCGACATCAGACCTGCGTAAAGCGGCTTTACAAAGACCTCCCGAGCCGCACAGCGAGCGTTAGCAGCCTTGTAGGTCAGCAGCAGTGTGGCAATGCAGATGAACAGCTCCGATGCGACTGTTGAGATCGCAGCGCCTGTGAGCGTAAAGCGAGGTATGCGTATCAGCAAGATATTCCCGCAGAGCTTCAGTGCGCCGCCGAGTATCATTATCAGCGCGACTGTGCGCGGCTTGCCAAGCGCCTGCAGAATGGTGAAGCAAGGCAGCGAGAGGCTCACGAGCACTACTGCTGCGCCGAGTATGCGCAGGCTTGGTGCGGCGGCAGCGATCTCGGCATTTCTGCCCGAAAACAGCAGCGAGAGTATGTTTTCTGCGAGCAGGCTGATGCCGAGCCCTGACGGGAACGCTATCATAGCGCACAGCGTCATCATTTTGTTAAGGCGGCTGCAAACGGCTTTGTTATCGCCTTTTGCGAAGCTTTCTGTTATACCTGCGAGGGCACTTTTGCCAAGCATCGCGGTCAGCGTAGGCACAAGTCCTGCGACAGCGGCGGCGAGCGCTTCATACGAGCCGTAGATGAAATTCGGCAGCTGCTGTGCGGTAAGCCCGCCTTCAAGCAGGTGTGAGAAAGTCTGCGGACTTTTGCTGACGGCGGCTGCGGCGCAGGGGTTGACTGTGAGCATATCTATCATACCCGTGAGGGTGGTTATAAGCGCGGCGAGGGACACAGGCAGGCTGTACCGAAGGAGTCTGCGTAACGTATCGCCTGTGGCATCGGTGACGGGGTCTTTTTGCAGCATACGGGGTGTGATACCGTCGCCTTTTATCTTTGAACGCGCCATAATATAGATACAAGCAATGCCCGATGACAGCGATGTTCCGAAGACCGATGCGGCTGCGACATACGGCAGGGCGATCAGCAGGGCTTGCTCCTTGCTTGAGCAGGCAGTACCGAAGCAGGTACCGAGGTGTGAAAACTCGTTCAAAGCGCGGGTATTTGTGAAATAGGCAAACCCCAGCCCCAGCGCCAGCTTGAACAGCGTTTCGATTATTTCGGAAACGGCTGTGGGATACATATTGTGCAGTCCCTCAAAATAGCCGCGCCACACGGACATCACGGTACAGAAAAGAAGTGTCGGTGCGAGGCAGGCGATAACGATGCCTGCGTTCTTGTGACCTGTGAGCAGCTGTGCGGCGGGGGCTGCAAGCAGTATCACGGCGCCGGTCAGCACAAGACCGATACAGGTAAACAGCACTGCGGCGACACGCTTGGTTTTGCGCAGGTTAGCAAAGCGCTCAAAGGCATAGTTCTCTGCGGCAAGGCGCGCCATTGCAGAGGGTATTCCCGCGGAGGCGACAGCCATAACGGGTGTAAAGATGCAGTACGCGCTTGAATAGTAGCCCATTCCGCTGCCGCCGAGCAGCCGTGTAAGAGGTATGCGGTACAAAAGTCCGAGCGCTTTTGTGAACGTGACTGTGAAAAGCAGTATCGCTGAGCCTTTAAGAAAGCCTTGTTTATTCAATCTATCGCCTCCAAAGCAAGTCCTTTTTAATCGTATGACTCTGGGGGCTGAGTTATGACAGGGCACAAAAAAAGAGCAGCCCGAAGACTGCTCTTGATATTTGTTTCAGAGGCTATACAGGTCAGAAAAATCAGACATATCTATTGTTGTAGTCTTACCTGTTGTAGTGCCGCTTGTTGCTTTCTGTGATGCACTTTTGCCAAGCTTGCCGAAGTTATCGAAAAGGCTGAACACGTTGGTTCCCAGAGCGTTGTTGATGTTCTCCTTGAAACCTTCGATATCGCAGGTAGCCTTGTACTGATCGAGCTGTGATGTGGTGAATACCTTTTCGGTAGGCAGAGCCACATCGGTAGCCTCGGTCTTGTTCTGCTTGAAGTCAACTGTCATCAGGTTCTTGCCGTTGGTATCGATCGTGAACTTGATATCCTTCTTATCCTTTGTGCAGTTGCCTGTGATCTTTGTGCCGAACGACTGTGCGCCGCCTGTTTTGCCGGGAGCATTGAAGCTGATAGCTACTGTGCCGTTGAAATAATCGTCCTTAAGAACGACCTTATCGAGTGTGATAGTGCCGTTGAGCGCTGTTTTGTTTGCAGCGTTTGCGCTGATGGTGTATGTGCCGCTGATAGTGCCGTCTGTAAGCTTTGAAGCACCGTTTGCCTTGAACAGCTCCTTGCCGTTGTTATCGGTAATAGCAACGTCGATAGCGTTTACGGTATCCTTATTGATAAGGACTGCCTTTGCGATAGACTTGTTATCGTACTTAACAGCACCGCCTACGATCTCCTCGCCGTCATAGTAAACGTCGATAGCAGCGGTCTTGTTGGCGTTCTCGGAATTGACAGCGGTTTCCTTCTTGAGCTGCGCGATAAAGTCTGCATAGCTCTTTATCTTGCTGCTTGCAGCTGCCTTGCTTGCAGCCATCTGGTCGTCAAACAGCTTCTTGAGGTCTGCATCGCCTGCCATCTTGTCAAGGACTGCATTCAGAGCATCCTGCATCTGCTTGCCTGTGATAGTGTAGGTAACTACCTTATAGTTGTAAGCGTTGCCGTTGATGTCGCCCGAAACTGTGCCGTTATCCTTCTTTGCGGGGAGCTTGCTCTTGAACAGCTCGTAGTATTCTTTAAGGCTCTTTTCAAGCTTTGCGCTGTCGATAGATTTAAGCTCGGGAGTCTTTATGCCGAAGTTCTTGAGGTCAAGATCCTTGCTGATATTGAGATCCGTCTGTGCAGAGCTTGCGCCTGTTCTTGACTGCATCTTCTTTGCATAGTCCTCAAAGGTCTTTTTCAGATCAGCCTCGGTAGCTGTGATATATGCAGAACTGAGCTCGGGGATCCTGAAATACGCTGCGTTCTTATCCCTTGCGTAGATCGTTTCAAGAGAGATGAGAGTTGCATCGTTATACTTGGCTGTGATATCAGCCTGCGAGTTCTGACCCTTCTGCTTGACCTTGGTATCGATCTGTACAGGCTTTACAGACTGCTTAGCGCCCGCATTCTTTCCGAATGTTGTGATGCCCTCACCAAAAGTGATCTTCAGGCTGGAGTCATATGCGTAATCAAGCTCGCCCTTTACAGCCTTTTCAACATCGGTGACATTATCGGTCATTGTCTGCTCTACCTGTGTGAGAGACATCTTCATTGTATCCATAGTCTGTTCAGGCTTGACAGCCTTATCGCTGTCCTTATTTACGAGATAGTAGCCTACGCCCGAACCTACCACGCTTACTCCGAGAACTCCCGCAAGAACGGGTGTCAACACTTTATTTTTTATCATGTTCTCATCCTCCTTAAAAGAATCCGATACATTATTCTCACTTTACATTTATATTTATACCACTTTTCCCCGCTGATGTCAACGATATTATGATGAAATCCGTGTGATAACTATGTGAAAACAGCGCCTGCTATTGCTTTTGCAAGCGCTGTGATACACTGATGCGGGCGAGATCCCGCCTTAATTGAACTCAAAGCCCTTTGCTCTTATGCCGTCGATTACGCTGCCAAGTATCTCGGCATTTGTTTTAGAAACGCTGTGCAGGAGGTAAATAGCGCCCTCGTGTGCGGCATTTACGAGTTTTTTCTCGCTGGCGGCGGGATCGGGCTGATTTTTGGTATCCCAATCGGCATAGGCAAAGCTCCACATCATCGTCTTATAGCCGCAGTCCCTGGTGAGGGCGAGCG
>Ga0256404_1008660_pt1 | contig 15142 bp, 8 predicted proteins | sample RumenRJG_01DNA_FD_185990 | JGI IMG/M metagenome (GOLD analysis project Ga0256404, IMG submission 185990) | Bovine rumen microbial communities from Lethbridge, Alberta, Canada - RJG_01 | ecosystem: Host-associated > Mammals > Digestive system > Stomach > Rumen | place: Canada: Alberta | collected...
GCCTCGTTCAGGCCCTGAAGACTGCCGGCATCTACGAACAGACCGTCATCATCCTCACGTCCGATCACGGTGGAGTAGGGAAGGGCCACGGTGGAAAGACTCTGCTCGAGATGGAACATCCCTTCATCATTAGCGGCCACGGCATCCGTTCCGGCCTCGTCATCCAGGAACCCATGATGCAGTACGACACGGCAGCCACCATCGCCTACATCCTTGGCCTCACGCCTCCCCGCTCGTGGGTGGGACGGCCCGTCATGTCCGTGTTTTCAAAGTAACAAGATGACAAGGGACCACGAGCTTGCTCGCTTTCGTAGCGTAGCGGAGAAAGAACAAAGTAACAAGGTAACAAAGTAACATAACGATCAATATGAAACTTCATGGCAATTCATCAATAGTAGGTGCACACAGAGTCAATAACCCAGTAGCAAATATCGCTGATTTGTTGCTTCGTAAGCGAGCGCTTGTTACCTTGTTACTTTGTTACCTTGTTACTTTGTCTTATGCTCAGAAATCGCCCGAGCAACTCGGGGGTGTCTACTACGCCTATCCCGTCTCGGCATCAACGCCTGTTGCAAACGTGGCAGTCCCTGCCGGCTACGAGCCCTTCTACATCTCCCACTATGGTCGCCACGGTTCGCGCTGGCTGCCCGACGACGAGCGCTACGAGTGGGTGCTGGCGCAGTTTGCCGACACCAAGAACCTCACCCCGCTGGGCAAGAATGTCCGCCGACGGCTGCAGAAGGTGTGGAAGAATGCCCGTGGCAATGGTGGACGGCTCACGCCCCTTGGCGCCCGTCAGCATCGCGGCATTGCCGAGCGCATGGCGCAGCGCTATCCTTCGGTCTTCGCCCCCGACGACATAAGAATTTGGGCACGTTCGAGCACCGTCGACCGATGCCGCCAGAGCATGCTGGCCTTCACCGACCGCCTGCATGAACTTCATCCCGACGTCTCCATCGACATCGCTACCCACGAGGCCGACATGGAGTGGCTCGTCGACAACACGCCCGAGGTGAAAGCCCTTGAAAAGCGCACGAAGCGCCAGCCCCGCCTCAACCCCGACCGTTTCATGCGTTCCCTCTTCAAAGACCCCTCGAAGGTATTCCAAGAGGAATCGTCGAATAAAGAAATCACCCAGGCAGCCACACCCCTACTTCGCAGGGGTCAGCAGGAAGTCCGCCTGCTCTCCGAGCTCTTCACCATCGCCACCGATATGCAGGATGTCGAGCTCCCCGTCAACCTCTTCGATATCTTCACGCCCGACGAGATGCTGGCGGTCTATCAGGCCAACAACGAGCGCATGACCATCTGCAACGGCCGGCTGCCGCAGAGCAACGGCATCCCCGCTCGTGCAGCCCGCACCCTTTGGCGTAACATCGAGTACGATGCCGACTATGTCATCTCGCGCAATCGCCACGGAGCCTCTCTTCGCTTCGGCCACGATACCAACCTCTACCGCCTGCTCTCCCTGCTCCAGCTCTCCTCCCTCAGCGACACGTCCTACGACCACATGGACGAAATCCTCCCCATGGCCGCCAACCTCCAGATGGTGTTCTTCAAGCCCATTGGCAAGGCACCCACCGACTCTACCACACTGGTGCTTTTCCTGCATAATGAGAAGATGGTTACACTGTCCCCCCACAGACCCACCAACAGAAGACCCACCCCCCTGCCCCTCCCTGTGAGGGAGGGGAGTAATCACTCTTCTCAATTGGGAATCTCAGCAGACGGAGTATCTACTCCCCTCCCTCACAGGGAGGGGCAGGGGGGTGGGTCTGCTGTTGCTGGGTCTCCTTTTTACCCCTGGTCCACCATCAAGTCCTACGTCGCCGAACGCCTTCATCGTCTCGACCATCTGCAGCAGCTCACGGCCCTCAACACGATGGTAGGCACGGCGCAGGCCAACACACAGACGGCCGGCCTCTTCGGCAAAGGCTCTGAGGAACATGGCCAGACGCTACCCGCCGTCCTCGCCCCCAACGGCCAGAATTTCTGGACACCCCAGACGCAGGACACCGAGCAGAAGTGCATCGCACCCTACTACTATCCCGACACACTCTTCCAGGGCTTCCGCAACAGCCACTGGATTGTAGGTGGTTGCACCCAGGACTACGGCTCCTTCACTGTGGCTGCCATCACCGGCGACCTCCGTACGCAGCCCACCTCGCGGGCCACCCGCTTCAGCCACGATGCCGAAGTATCCCATCCCCACTACTACGCCGTCACCCTGCCCGACGAGCACCTCCGCGCCGAACTCACCGCCTCCAGCCATACGGCGATGTTGAGAATCACTCCCCAGCAACCCACCTCCCGCCTCGTCCACATCCTCATCAATCCCAACTCCGACGAGGGCCAGGGCTACGTCTGCATCGACACCCTGCGCCACGAGGTCTATGGCTACAACCCCGTCCACCGCATCTATCAGGGCTGGGGCGAGCCCGCTGGCTTCAGCGGCCACTTCCTCCTCTCCTATAATAATTCTCAAAACTCCCAAGCCTCCCGTAATTCTCAAGACTCTCAACCTTCTCAACCGCTGCGAAGCAGCACTCTCAACCTTCTCAACCGCTGCGAAGCATCACTCTCTCCGCTCGACCCGCAGGGGCGCTTTCGTAGCGAAGCGGAGAAAGAACTCATTGCCTACGGCACCTTCTCAGGCGACAGCATCTTCCCCGGTCAAACCGAGATTCGCCAACAGCCGTCGCCCTCCGACCTCACTGCCACCCATCACCCCGTGCTTGCGCGTCCCGTGGGCGTCTACCTCACCTTCCTCGTGCCCGACGGCGAGCAGCTCACGCTCACCGCCTCCTCCTCCTTCACCGACCGCGAGGCCTGCCGTCGCAACCTCGAGGCTGAGGCCGCCGGCAAGTCTTTCGAGCAGATGCAGACCGAACTTGCCGACCGCTGGATCGACCGCCTCCACACCATCGACGTCGAAGACCCCGACCGCGCCCGTGTCAACCAGTTCTACGGTGCCCTCTATCGCGCCTCCTTCCTGCCCCGCGAGTTCAGCGATGCCGGCGATGAGCCCTATTTCACCGACTTCTCTATGTGGGACACCTACCGCGCCCTGCATCCCCTCTATAATATCATCCTCCCCTCGCTCTCAGCTCAGATGATGCAGTCGCTCGTCACCTTCGCCCAGCGCGGAGGCTGGATGCCCATCTTCCCCTGCTGGAACAGCTATACCGCCGCCATGATTGGCGACCACTGCGCCTCCGTTCTTGCCGATGCCTATGTCAAGGGTGTCCTTACTCCCGAGGGGCCGGGGGCGGGACTCGCCTATCGCTACCTCCGCCAGAACGCCTTCTCGTCGCCTTCTGAGGCTGACTATAAGAACGGCAAGGGCCGCCGCGCCCTGCAGTCTTACCTGAAGTATGGCTACATACCCATGGAGGATCACGTCCTCGACGCATTCCACACCGACGAACAGACCTCGCGCACCTTGGAGTATGCCTACGACGACTTCTGCGTGGCTCAGCTCGCCCGCGACTTCGGCACACCCGACGACTACCGCCAGCTCCTGCGCCGCTCCTCCAATTGGCGCAACGTCATCAACCCCCTCACCGGCTGGGCCGATGGTAGGCATGTAGGGGGTAAGTTCGAAAACAACACCGACCTCACCCACCGCAAAAGCTACATCACCGAGGGTGCCACCTGCCACTACTCCTTCTACGTGCCCCACGACATTCCCGCCCTCATTCAGGCAATGGGTGGGCCGCAGCGCTTCGAAGAGAAACTCGATTCCATGTTCGGCATCCCCACTCAACCCGGCAGGCCCTCCCCTCCTTCGGAGGGGTCGGGGGAGGTCCTCTATTGGCACGGCAACGAACCCTGCCACCAGATTCCCTACCTCTATAACTACGTCGGGCGCAACGACAAGACCCGCCGCGTCGTCAGCCACATCCTCGCCACCGAGTACAACGACACCCCCGGCGGCCTCTCCGGCAACGACGATGCCGGACAGATGTCGGCCTGGTACATCTTCTCTTCCCTCGGCTTCTATCCCGTCTGTCCCGGCACACCCTACTATCAGCTTAGCGCCCCCACCTTCCGGCGCGCCACCTTCAACCTCAAGAACGGCCGCACTTTCACGTTGGAAAAGAAACCCGGCTCCCAGCCCCTTCCTTCGAGTGAGGGGAGTGGTTGCACCCTCTCTCACTCCGACATTCTCCGAGGCGGCACCCTCCGCTTCTAAAGTGCAGCCATAAAAAAGAAATCCTAAAATAATCCCACCCGGACCCTCGCGGCCTAGGTGGGATTTTGTAATGATGGCATAAGTTTGCATTGTTGCAGGGGTAAAAGTGCATTTCACCCGTAAATTATAGTTCAAGGGTGTTAACGATGTTAAAAGCACATATTTCTCCACATAGCCCCTTCCTGTTATCTTCTTACCTTTGCGCCGTCACTCGATTGGCAATACATTATTTATTAATAAATAACTAAAAAATGATGAAACAATGGATTAGATTTTTATGCCTCTCGCTATTATCAATAGTGACTGGCATCGCGTCCGCACAGGATGTAGAGATCTCCACTGTTGACCAGCTAAAGGCATTCCGCGACAATGTGAACAGCGGAACTACTTATGCTGGCAAAACGGTGAAACTCACTGCTGATCTCGACTTGAGCGGCGAGAGTAATTGGACGCCGATAGGCAACGTGAATGCCTATCCTGGACATTCGTTTAATGGCACATTTGATGGTCAAAATCACATCATCAGTAATGTTACATCTAGTGACAACACACCAGACCAAGCCACAGCAGGCTTGTTTGGCTCTGTTGTGAATGGAACCATCAAAAATTTGACTGTAAAGAATGTCAACATTACGAGTACTCACTATGCCGCAGGCATCGTGGGTTACACATCGAATACACCAACTATTGAAAACTGCAAAGTCATTGGCGGAACCATAACGTCTTCTCCTGAACTTGTCGGGGACAAATATGACGGAGGTAACAAGATTGGCGGCATCATGGGTTATGCGACAGCCGGTTCTACGATTACTGGATGTTGGGTAGAAGGATTAATCATAAAAGGTTATCGCGAAGTTGGAGGTATTGTTGGCTATTCAAATGGAACTGTGTCAAATAATACTGTAAAGAACGTCACGGTTGAGCAAGATCTTTCTCATGATTATAAGACACCAACACCGACAACTGTTAAAGACCTTGTCGGTGATGGTTCTGCTGCAAGTAATCCAGAAGCTAATGGTAACAAAGTCGTCAAGTCCAACCCCGTTGCCCAGATCGGCGATGTGAAGTACGAGACGCTTGCTGAGGCTGTTGCCGCAGCAAACGTCAATGACGTGATTGAAATCATCAAGGCAGGCGACTATACACTTCCTGAGATATCAAAGAATGTAACTATTGAAGGTAAGGCTGATGGAGTTGTGTCGTTCACACATACTACTGCTGGCAGCGTTGCAAGCATTTCCAATGGCGCTACGTTTAAGAACGTGACGTTCAACTTTGGAAACGTTAACTACCACGGTTTCCAGCACGCCAGCACCATCAACATGGAAGGCTGCATTCTGAACGGAAAGTTCTTCTCGTATGCCGACATGAACTTCACGAATTGTCAGTTCAATCAGTCGAATTCTGACTACCACATGTGGTGCTATGCTGGCAATGTAACATACAGTAACTGTACGTTCACCAACGAAAAAACAGGTAAGTTCTTGAACATTTACAATGAAGATGGCACTAAGAAATACACGGTGACGGTAAACAATTGTAAGTTCGTCAATCAAGCAACTTCGGCAAATAAGGCTGCCCTCAATGTGAAGGCTACTTGCGGTGCCAAACTGCTTGCTTACGATGTGATTATTAATGAATGTACTACTGTGGGAGCATTCCCTGTTGCTGGAGATAATTGTGTAAATGACTACGGAACAATTACTGGCTTCGTTGTTAATCCTCTTGTGCAAGTTGATGACCGCACGGCTAATGGTGTTGACAACATTAAGGTTTATGAGAAAGACGTGCTCATCTATCCTGTCAACTACGTCGCGAAGATTGGCAACAAAAACTTTACAAGTCTCGAGGCTGCCTTCGCTGCAGCTCAGGATGGAGCAACGATCACGTTGCTGAAGGATGTTGCGCTCACGGACCGCCTGTTCGTTAACGCGGGTGCCGCACCGGCCTACGCTGGTTCGAATAACCGCTATGCGACCACTTCTGAGAACAAGAGCATCACTCTTGACCTCAGCGGCTATAACGTAACAAGCAGCAGCAACATCGCACTGGCTGGAGGCAGCCTTAACATCGTCAACAACGGAACCGCCGACGCAGAACATGGCGTAATCTCGACCACGAACGACGGCCTGGCTCCGATAGAAATCCGCGGCACTGGCGGCCTGACTCAGAAGCGCACAATGACCGTTGGCACTGGCGTGACCTTGTCAGGTGCAGTGTATGGCCTGAACATCTTCGGCAGCAACGACGCACAGAAGAACGTCATCGACGTGAATGTCAATGGTACGGTTAACGGAACGCTCTTTGTACTGGGTAACCTGAAGAATGCGGAGAATGAAATTAATATCAATGTCGCCGGCACTGTCTATGTTCCTGACAATGGTGATGACGAAGCAAGCGTCGGTGTTGCATTGAATGGTATTGCGACAGTAAACGTTAACGAGGGTGCCCAGGTATCTGGTGAAACTGGTATCGAGGTGCGTGCAGGTAACCTTGTTGTCAATGGCGGTAACATCACGGCTACGGCTTCAACGTACAGCGAGAAGAAGAACGGCAGCGGTTCTTGCACGGAGGGTGCAGCCGTCGCAGTGGCACAGCACACCACGAAGCTTCCCATCACGGCTACACTCAATGGCGGCACGCTGACTGGAACCAAGACCTTGGTAGTAACAGACGTAGAGGAAATTGGACTGAATGACGTAACGGTCAAGGCTGCCGACGCTCTTGCGAAAGCAGAGACAGTCGTAATCCCCGCCGGCTACAAGTGGGTGAGCAGCGAGGGCGTGAGCACGCTGACTCCTTGCGACTATGTCGCCCAGGTTGGCGAGACGAAGTACGAGACTCTCGCAGATGCCTTCGCCGCCGCTGCTGACGGTAACACCGTCACGCTGCTGAAGGATGTTGCGCTCACGGACCGCCTGTTCGTTAACGCGGGTGCCGCACCGGCCTACGCTGGTTCGAATAACCGCTATGCGACCACTTCTGAGAACAAGAGCATCACTCTTGACCTCAGCGGCTATAACGTCACCACCAGCAGCAACATTGCACTGGCTGGCGGCAGCCTCAACATTGTCAACAACGGAACTGCCGACGCAACTCATGGCGTAATCTCGACCTCGGACAATGGCTTGGCTCCGGTTGAAATTCGTGGCACAGGCGACCTGGCTTCTAAACGCACCCTGACCGTTGGTGAGAACGTCACCCTTAAGGGGGCAAAGTATGGCCTGAACATCTTCGGTAGCAACGACGCACAGAAGAACGACATCGAGGTGAACGTGAATGGTAAGGTTGAGGGAACACTGTTCGTTCTTGGCAACCTTAAGAATACTGATAATAATGTAGTAGTCAACGTCAACGGTTCTGTTACAGAGGCTACCGGCGCAGGTGTCTCCCTCAATGGTTTTGCCACCGTCAATGTTTCAGAGAAAGCAGTTGTCGAAGGAAATAAGTTAGGTATAGAGGTGCGTGCCGGTAATCTGAACGTTGCTGGTGGAACTATTACCTCTAAGGCAGAAGAGTACACGGTCAGCTCAAACGGCAGTGGTTCAGCCGCTACCGGTGCCGCGATCTCCGTTGCCCAGCACACTACGGGACTTCCTATTAATGCTAATATCACTGGCTGTAAGCTGAGTGGTGTCAAGTCCATCTCCGTTGCTGATCCTGAGAACAAGAATCTTGAAGGCGTGACTGTTAAGGTTGCAGACGCCCTTGCCAACGTCGAGACTGTCGTCATTCCAGAGGGTTACAAGTGGGTGAGCGCTGACGGAATGAGCACGCTGACTAAGAAGGAGTATGTCGCCCAAGTAGGTGATGTGAAGTACGAGACGCTGAAGGAGGCTCTTGATGCCGCGAAGGACAATGAGAACATTGTTGTCGAACTGCTTGCAGATGCCGTTCTCGATGTTACTGCATGGAGCGGCGAGAAGAATGCTCTTTCAATTGGCTCTGCAAACACGAAAACAATTACCATCAATGGTAATAGCCATCAGCTGACCTTCAATAATAAGAACAGTGACTGGAATAACATTGCGACAATGAACGATGCTGAGACGAAGCTTGTCCTGAACAATATGTCTATTTCCAACAGTGGCTATAACAATAGTGCTTGGAACCGTCACGACATCAACTTCAATTGTGCTGTCGAACTCAATAATGTGACGTCTGACAAGGCACTTGCCTTCAAGAACGATGCTACATTGAACAATGTAACAATCAGTGACAATGGCTCAAATAGTGTAGATGACGAAATTAGTGGTGTCTATGGCATATGGATTCAGCCTAACGGCCAGAACATAAGCATCAATGGCTTGACTGTTACAGCTGAGCGTGGTATCAAGATTGATGACAAATACGTAGAAAAAACTGCAAAGCCTGTAACCATGAGCATTGCCAATGCAACGTTCAATACAACCAAGAAATCTGCAATTCTTGTGAAATCTGCTGCTAATACAGTCATTACAGCTGGCGAAGGCATCAACATCGAGAATGTTGTTGCAGATAAGGAGAACCTTGTTTGGGTTGACGAAGACCGTGCTGAAGAATTCTACAAGGTTACTGTCGAAGGGGCTACCATTGTTCCTGAGTCGAAAGTATCTGACTATGTTGCTTGCGTTATGAATGGTGAGCAGAGATGGGGCTTCTACAAGAAGTTGTCAGACGCTGTAAACAATGTTGAAGAGGGCTATAGCATCAAGCTCCACCAGACAACAACCGAGGCTGTTGAGGTGAGCAAACCATTGACCATTACAAAGAATGGATTCACGGCTGATAATGTAACTGCTGGTGAAGGTTACAAGAGGTTCGAAAGTGAAACTGAGATTGTTATTAGATCCTTCAACCCGATATGTGCTATTGGCGACAATAAGTATGAGACACTTGCTGAAGCAGTAGCAGCTGCAGGCACTTCAGAGGCTACCATCACCCTGCTTACAGATGCTGCTACGGAAGGTGTGATTTGTGGCGAAGGTGTAGTTGTTCCTTCTGGAAGCAACATTACATTCGACCTGAATGGCCTCACCTACGAGGTGAATGGTAAGACTGTGGGCTCGACAGGTACCGAGACTCAGGGCTTCCAGTTACTGCAGGGCTCTAATATCACCTTTAAGAATGGTACTTTGAAGGCTACTTCGCCTTCTGCCCAGATGGTGATTCAGAACTATAGCAACCTGACGCTTGAGAATGTCAACATTGACGGAACAGGACTCTCTGGATGGGCATATGCTCTGTCTAACAACTGCGGCACAATCAACCTGACGGGTTCTACCAGCATTACGGCCAAGGAAGGCGGCCGTGCATTCGACACCTGCAAGTTTGGCGATTATGCCATCCCGACAGTTAACATCAATACGACCGGTGTCATCTCAGGTCCGATTGAGGCGACAGGCGGCAAGCTGAACATTGAGAACGGCAAGTTTGACGTTACTTGGGTTACCGACAGCCACTACGCTGCTGGCGACATCCAGATTAAGGGTGGCGTGTTTACCGCTGAGGTGGCAGAAGAATACTGCGCTGAAGGATATATCGTTACTGGCAATACCGATGAGGCTACGAAGGAACGTTATCCTTTCGCAGTCAAGACCAAGGAAGAGGCTGGTATCTATGAGCTGATTCACGATGTACCTTACAAGTATGTTGATGGTGTAGCTAATGCTGAGAAGATTACCTATACTCGCACTTTTGAAGAAAGAGTAGTCGGAAAATTCCAAACATGGTATGTGCCGTTTGACTATACTATAAGCGAAAAGGATCTCGAAAACTTTAAGTTCTATAAGATTCACTTGATTTCTGCAGCAAATCAAATAGGTGGTGAGGTAACTGAAAATACGGCAATATATGTATACGTGCAAGAAGTAGGTGCTAATACTAAACTTACAGGTAACAGACCGTATGTTATTAAGGCTAAGAATGCTTTAACAGATTTCGTATTTGAGGTCAATAATACAAAGCTCTATGCCAAAGACAATTCTTCACGCCTACATGTGGAAACCACTGACTTCAATTATGATTTCTATGGAAATTATGACGATTATAGTGGTGCTCCTCAATATACATGGTATTCTTTGAATAAGAGTGGCCAATTACAAGGAAATTCCTCAACAGCAACGTTAAGGTCTTATCATTGGTATATCAAAGCTACCGCAAGAGGCGAGAATGCTGATTATGCTAAACCTAATTTCTTCATCGTAGAAGGCGATGGTGAAACCGATGGTATCAACAATGCTCAGACCACTGAGGCCGAGATTGAAGGCATCTACACGCTGGGTGGCATCAAGGTGGAGCATCTTGTTAAGGGAGTGAATATCATCAAGTACACCGATGGTAGGACTAAGAAAATTAATGTAAAATAAATGAAACGTATGAATAAAGAGTATGTAAAGCCCGAAATGTTAGTAGTCTATATATCTGATAAGTTAATGGACGAAGTCATATCCTTTAATCCGAAACCAGGTGATGACTTTGCTAAGGAGCATTTCGAGGACGATTTTGGCTTCGACGACTCTCCCAATAATCTTTGGGACGATTAACGACAAATCCCGTAAGGGTGATAATTAGTATTATATTTGTGCAATTATTGAAGAAGGTGCGGTTCCTTAGCGAAGGGCTGCACCTTTTTTTGATGTGCAAACCGCTATAACGGGGGACAGTAATTACTTATTTCAGAAAAAAGTTGAAAAAGGGGTGTCACCCGTCATATGTGGGCTTAAACGGCTTGCTTTCAACGGGTTACGTGGGTGATGGGTTGGATGAGGGCGTCACCGGGGAAAAGGTTGCTGATCAGCGTTTTGGGGGGTGTTGTGACAGCCGACGGAATATATGGAAAATGGCGGTATGAAGCAGCGAGCGGTTTACCAGATTGGTTACCACGGCGTGGTAAACGATGTACCAGGCCGTGGTAAACGATGTACCAGGCCGTGGTAAACGATGTACCAGGCCGTGGTAAACGATGTACCAGGCCGTGGTAAAGGTATTACCACGCCGTGGTAGATTCGTGAAACGGTAGTTGTGTGGCGAACAAACGTTTATTTTGTGGTATGTAGGCGTGCCGCGTTGTCCGTTTGCCCGTAAATTTGTGTTTAAAATGTTAAACAGGGTAGACTGCCTCGATGGAGGTGGCTGGGGGGTGAAATTTTTTTGGTAACTTTGCATTCTATAAGATGATAATTTTTTCATAATCGATTATATTTTTGTTAAAGCATTTAGGCTGTTCAAGCCGTGAGGCCGAATGCCGCCACTTCTTAAAAAAGATGGTCATCCGTGCCATGAGGCATCGGGTGACCATCGTTTTTCTCCCTGTTTCTTCTTCTCCGCTTCAGGGCTTGCTAAAGGCGGCGCTGTAGGTGCGGCCAATGGGTATGGGGTGGGGCTCGCCGTGGAGGAACACCTGCTGGCGTGAGTAGCTCTCAATCTGCCGACGCGAGATGATGAATGACTTGTGGACGCGCACGAACAGCGATTCGGGCAGTTGAGCGGCGAGTGACGAAAGGGTGGTCTGCGTGACGAGTTTCTGCCCGTTGGTCAGGTGTAGGCGCACGTAGTTGTCCATAGCTTCGAGATAGATGATGTCGCTGAGGGGCAGGACCACGTTCTTGTAGCCGACCTTCACGGTGATGGTGGGCTGCAGTTCTTGCTGCTGCCGGCGGACGACCTTGTTGATGGCTGTTTGGAAGCGTTCGTAGGAGAAGGGTTTCAGCAGGTAGTCGATGGCATCGAGGTTGAAGGCGTCGATGGCATATTCGGTGAAGGCGGTGGTGAAGATGATGCATGTGTCTTCTGGAACAGAGCGTGCTAACTCTATTCCGTTGGCTGTTCCGAGGTTAATGTCGAGCAGCAGCACGTCGGGCCGTTCTATGCGTACGGCGGCAAGTCCTTCGCTGGCGTGAGTGAAGGTCTTGATTTCGATGTTTCCCATTCGTTGGCAGAAAGTGTCAACAATGTTGAGAGCCAGGGGTTCGTCATCTATAGCGATGGCTCGTAGATGTGTCTTCTCCATAATGCAAATTTTGAGTCAGTTGACTCAATTTCTTTTTATTTCTATTGTTATCCTAATCACTAAAGGTCTATTTCCATATGGACATGGAAGAGACCGTCGTGTTGTTGGATGTTGAGTGTGTGGCTGTTGGGATAGAGCAATGCCAGGCAACGGCGGTTGTACAATCGGTATGTTTCTTTATAAGTTTCATCGCTGCAAAATTATGCATTTTTTTAATAAGTTGTACTTGGATATGTTGCCGTTTGCCCATAAATTCCTGTAGTTTGTCAAATAATCGACCTTTTCAGCGACAACTTCATGGGTGCTCAGCGAATCAAAGTCGTTTTTCTTGGTCAGCTGAAGAAAAATCCGTAACTTTGCTTCGTCAACAATAATTCAGTAGATCGTAATAGAAATGATGAACATCGGACTTACTCACACCAGCGTCCTCACCGTCGGCGACGCTCACACCGCCCAGGCTATGGGCTCGGGCGACATGCCCGTACTGGCAACACCCGTCATGATTGCCCTCATGGAAAACGCAGCCATGCTGGCAGTAGATCAGGAACTGCCAGAGGAACAAACCACCGTAGGCGCCCACATCGACGTCAGCCACCTGAAACCATCGCCCGTAGGGGCGGAGGTGTTTGCCACCGCTGAGCTGACGGAGGTGGAAGACCGCCGCCTCACCTTCCACGTCGTCGCCATGCAGGGCGACCAGGTCATCGGCGAAGGCACCCACGTGCGCTACATCGTCAGCCGCGAACGGTTCCTCGCAAAACTCTGAAGAGGCGTAGGCACCTGGCATGCCTCTTCTCGACAATGATAAAAAAAGTGAAACATTGGCACGGATTTTGTATTATCAGAAAAAAACGCTACCTTTGCATGCAGAGCAAATTGCAAACGCTTGCAGATACAGCGGAAACAAAAAAAGAAAACAATATGGAATACAAAGATTTTGAAGAAAAGAGATGGGAAGGATGGGACACTCCCACCTCCTATGAGAGCGACCGCCAGCTGGCGCTGTCGCAGGCATTTCCCGCGCTGATGCGCAAGGTGTATATCTGGATGACATTGGCACTCGCCATCACGGCCATCACAGCCTACGGCGTGGCATCGTCGCCCGTGCTGCTGAGCGCCATCTACTCCAGTAAGTTCACGTTCTTCGGACTCATCATTGCCGAGCTGGCACTGGTGTTTTACGTGTCGGCACGCATCAACCGACTCTCGCTCACCACGGCCACCCTGCTATTCATCCTCTACTCCGTCATCAACGGAGCAACGTTGGCATCCATCTTTGCCTTCTACTCGATGAGCGTCATCGGTCAGACCTTCCTGGTCACCGCCGGCACGTTCGGCGTCATGGCTGTCTATGGCTACTTCACGAAGAAAGACCTCACCTCCTGGGGACGGCTGCTCCTTATGGCACTCATCGGACTCATCATTGCCGGCATCGCCAACATGTTCTTCCGCAGCACGATGATGGATCTCGTGGTCAGCGGCATCGGCGTGCTCGTCTTCGTCGGCCTCACGGCTTACGACTCGCAGAAGATCAAGCAGATGCTGCTCATGCAGGAAGACATGGGCGAAACGGCCCAGAAGGTGGCACTGATGGGTGCGCTCAGCCTCTACCTCGACTTCATCAACCTCTTCCTCTACCTGCTGCGCTTCATGGGAAGAGACAGATAGTAGTCCTTTCTCAACCGCGCCGTTAGGCGCATCTCAACCGCGCCGTCAGGCGCATCTCAACCATTCTCAACAGCGCCGTAGGCGCCCCTCAACTGCGCCATTAGGCGCCCCTCAACTCGCGCCGTTAGGCGCCCCTCAACGTTTCTAACTCGCGCCCCGGCGCACAAATAACAACAACAATGAAAAAAGCAAAAACTATTCTGGCAGGCGTCGCCATCGCGGCCCTCACTAGTTGCGGTGCACTCGGCACCTCAGGCTCAGGCTCAGGCGTGGGCGACATCCTCGGCTCTGTACTCGGAGCAGTGACTAACGGTCAAACCATCGGCAACGTGCTCTCAAGCGTCATCGGACTCGACAAACCCTCTCAGGCCGACCTCATCGGCACGTGGAAGTATCGCCAGCCCGGTGTAGCCTTCACCTCGGAAAACCTCCTTGCCAAGGCCGGCGGTGAGGTGGCTGCCACCACCGCAAAGGAGAAACTCTCTACCTATTACTCCTCGCTGGGCATCAGTTCCTCCAACACCTATCTGCAGTTCACCCAGGACGGACAGTTTGCAGGAAAGGTTGACGGCAAGACCATCTCGGGCACCTACACCTACGATCCCGATAAGTGCCTCATCACGATGAAGACGTTGCTCTTCTCCATGCCTGCCTATGCCAAGAAGACCACGGGCGGCATGAGCATCCTCTTCGAGTCGAAGAAACTGCTCACCGTGCTCCAGGCTGTCTCTGCCATCAGCGGCAACCAGACCCTCAGCACCATCGGCGACCTCTCGAAGAACTACGACGGCATCCGACTCGGTTTCGACATGACGCGTTAGTCCCCATGCATCATTATAGCGGAATGAAAGCGCCCATCGGCCTTCCATTCCGCTTTTTTTGATAAAAACCCCTTCTCAACCGCGCCTTTAGGCGCCTCTCAACCCCCTTCTCAACCGCGCCGCAGGCGCACCTAAACCTTATGACAACCAAACTACTCCTCCTCACTTTGGCCCTGACAACCCTTCAGGCCACAGCCCAAACCACCGTCGGCATCCGCACCCAGGCGCTCACCCCTGATGCCTGGGAACAGTCCCAATGGATATCCGTCGTCGATGCACCCGTCGTCACCGAAAAAGCCTCCGACGCTTTCCTCGCTGCTGACGGCGCCAACTGGTTTCTCTCCACCGTCACCAATGCCAAGCCCGTTGTCCGCGCCCGATGGATGACCACGGCCCTCGGCGTCTATCAGCTCTACCTGAACGGCCGCCCCGTGGGCAACGAAGTTCTCAAACCCGGCTTCACCCACT
>Ga0256404_1008662_pt1 | contig 15134 bp, 12 predicted proteins | sample RumenRJG_01DNA_FD_185990 | JGI IMG/M metagenome (GOLD analysis project Ga0256404, IMG submission 185990) | Bovine rumen microbial communities from Lethbridge, Alberta, Canada - RJG_01 | ecosystem: Host-associated > Mammals > Digestive system > Stomach > Rumen | place: Canada: Alberta | collected...
GTCGAAGGAATCTCATCATAACAGCATCCCTCCGTTCCCGTTCTTATTATAGCGCGAAAGAAGACCCATGCTTATTATAATAAGAATCATCATGAGAACCGAAAGCGCTGAGCCGAAATTCCAGTCGCCTATAGCCAGGAACTGCTGCTCAATAACATTTCCGATAAGCATGTACTGACCGCCGCCAAGAAGCCTCGAAATAACGAAGGTCGTCACTGCCGGCATAAACACCATCAGCATACCGGCATAAACACCCGGCAGCGATAAAGGGAAGGTCACCCGCCTGAAGGAAGTCCACGCATCCGCTCCCAAATCCCCCGCTGCCTCCAGAAGGCTTCTGTCCATCTTCATCAGAACCGAATAAATCGGGAGAATCATGAACGGCAGGAAATTATACACCATTCCCAAAAGCACCGCTCCGTCCGTATAAAGAAGCTGCAGCGGAGCTATGTTGAAAAACGACAGAACAGTGTTTATAAGACCTTTCTTTTCGAGGAGCGTCATCCACGCGTATGTCCTCAAAAGAAAGTTCATCCACATAGGAATGATAGTGATAACAACCAGCATATTACGGTATTTCACACGGCATGTAGCAAGAATCATAGCCATCGGATACCCGATTATAAAACAGGCGAAGGTTGAAACAGCCGCAAGCCATACAGAATGCCACAAGACCTTCAGATATACAGGCGATGCCGCCTGCTGAATATTTTCAAGAGTAAAGGCGTATGTACCCTTGACCGTAAAAGCAAAATAAAAAATAAGTGCCAGCGGTACCACCGTGAAAAGAAGCATCCAGATGTGGTACGGATACACCAGCCACCGTCTCTCCATCAGACTGCCCCTCTCACATCATCCGAACGGAGCATAACATGAATCTCATTCGGACCAATATTGATTCCGACCTCCTGCCCCGCAGGAGTCATCGCCGTACTCTGCGCCAGCCATGAGAAACCGTCGGCAGTATCAATTACCATCTCGTAATGAACACCCTTGAAGGTAACCTCACGGACAACACCTGTGAGCATCCCCTGCTCAGGAGAAACAAGAACAATATCCTCAGGTCTTACAACAATATCTACAGGCAAATCTTCGCCAATCCCACGGTCCACACATACGAACTCGCGGCCGGCAAACTCAACAAGCTCATCTCTCACCATACGTCCCGGCAAAATGTTACTCTCACCTATGAAATCCGCGACGAACGGATTTTTCGGTTCATTATAAATATCCTCAGGACGCCCGATCTGCTGAATACGTCCGCCGTTCATGACGACGATAGTATCACTCATAGTAAGAGCTTCCTCCTGGTCATGAGTGACATAAATAAATGTCGAACCTACACGTTGCTGAATACGCTTCAGCTCTACCTGCATACCCTTCCTGAGCTTCAAATCAAGCGCAGAAAGCGGTTCATCCAAAAGAAGAACCTCAGGCTCATTTACCAGCGCGCGTGCAATAGCGACACGCTGCTGCTGACCACCCGAAAGAGACTCCACAGCACGCTCGCCGAAGCCTTCAAGATTCACAAGCTTCAGCATCTCTTCAACACGTCTGCGCATCTCATCCTTCGGAGTCTTCTTTATTGTAAGCCCGAATGCAATATTCTCAAACACGTTCATGTGCGGAAACAGCGCATGCTTCTGAAAAACCGTATTTACACGCCTTTTATAAGGAGGCATTTTGCTGATATCCTCACCATCAAAAAGAACCTGCCCCGACGTAGCCTGCTCAAATCCTGCGATAATACGCAGCGTAGTCGTCTTTCCGCAGCCGGACGGCCCCAAAAGCGTCAAAAACTCATTCCTTCGAATCGAAAGATTGATTTTATCTAAAACGGTATGATCCTCGAACTGCTTCGTAAGATTTACCAGATTGATAATGCACTGATCCTGCATTGAACATTTCCTTCCTACCCTGTACTAGCATGCACAGACCCACAACAAAAAAGCCCGAAAACCATCTCGAGCCCATGCACCCATTCTTTACTATTATACATGTTTTTATCGAAAAATAAAGCTATTACGCAATTCTTTTTCCTACAATAAATATAGAATGTATTGTTCCAATATTTTCTAAATACAAAACAGCTCCCGCACTTTTCGCACAGGAGCTGTTAGCCATCACTACTGGATTAAATCATATTCTGCTTGTAGGCAACGTAGAGGTGTTTAAGCTCTTCCATCTTGTCGTACATTTCGACCTGCAGACCGGATGCCGTTGCATAGTCACCGGACTCAAGAGCGTTTACGAGCAGCGTAAAGAGGGATTTTTCATCAATGCTGTCCTTTGCAAGGTATGCACGGATGCCGCTGATTTTCGTCCAGTTATAGGAATCCTGGTCGGTGACAGTATCGGCCTCAATCTCCTTTGCCTTGCGGACGATGTCCCTGTTCTCAGGGATGATACGGCTCTCAAGCTCAGTCTTCCAGCGAAGCAGTGCGCCTTCAACAAAGGATTTGACGATTGCTTCATCCAGAGCACCGCCTGCCGTTACAACAGCACGTTTCTCTGGGAAGTTTGTCAGGTTTTCCATATTCTCCCAAACAGTTGCAGGGGGAGCACCGAACATGCGGTCACGTTCTTCCTGCGTGTAATCCTCGAATACATCCTCCTCACTTCTGTAAGCGCGGTCTTTTTCAAGGTAGAAGCCCTCTTCACCCGGCTTTTTGGAAAGCTCCTTCAAAAGCTCTTCGGTTGTGTGCTCGGCCGCCATCTTCGCGCCGTCGAGAACTGCGGAATATATAGCGGCCAGCGCGACGTATGTATTCGTATACGGATTGCATGCGCGGAGTTCGAAACGTGTAGCCATAGGATTGCCTACATCACGGATAAGACCTGCGAGAATCGTACGGTTACGGGACGGAACCTCAGGTGTAGTGCCAATCGACGTAACAATACATACAGGAGCTTCAAATCCCGGTTTTAAACGGTTGAATGCATCATTGGTTGCGGAAACAAACGGATTGATAACCTCGTAGTTTTTCAGAATACCCATGATAGCACCGTAACCGATGGCACTCATGAAATCCTTCTTGAGTTCCTTGGGAGCAAAGAGATTGACGAGACTGCCGTCCTTCATGCGTGCAGCCATTCCGATGTGTGTATGCTCACCGTTGCCTGCAAGACCAATCATAGGTTTCGCCTTGAAGTTAACCTCAAGACCGTTTTCACGGAAAACCTCTTTTACAAGTGTGCGGACGAGAAGCTCGTTATCCGCGGCCTGCAGTGCATCGGCAAATTTCCAGTCAATCTCAATCTGCTCGCATACATGGGACATGTTGCCGGATTCATCAATGTGTGCCTTGAGACCGCCAACCTCTTTATGACCCATCTCTGCGCTAAGGCCGTAATCATCAAGCATCGCTACGCTCTGCTCAAGAGCTGTGCGGACTGCACCGCGTGTGCGCTGCCAGTACTGCTCCTGCATAACCTGTGAAGCACTCATCTCAGCGATATCTGCTTCCTCCAACGGTGTCTTAACCCAGAACTCAAGCTCTGTTGCCGAGGTAAAAACGATATCCTCAACATTTTTCCCGTTAACATGCTCAAGACCTGAAACCGTCGGATGCTTTTTGAAAAGTGCAAGCATTTCATTTTTTACGAATTCAAGGGTATCTTTCAGAACAGAACGGGAATCGACATGCTTTCCTTCATGAATCAGGAATGCCGGGATACGGAGTGTACCGACCGGTTTCTCAAGCCCTTCGTCATAGTTTTCATAGTTATAATCTACGAACCAGTTAACTGACGGGTCAATCGGCATGTCTACCTTCGCGTTATTCAGTGTAGCAATGCCCGGGAGAACAACGGAAGAACCGTCTGTCTGGACTGCAGTGCCGGCATAGAAATCATCAATATCCTTCAGGAAAATACGCATCGGAATTTTCTCATCCGTATCGTTTCCGGCAAGGTCAACACCGACGAGGGAAACGAATTTGATTTCCGGGTGTTCTCTGAGGGATTCGAGAATTTTTTCTTTCGGAGTGTTTGCAGGGATTACATAAAGCAGATCTTCCATTGTAATTACCACCTTTTCATTATTTTTGAAAAAAGAAAGAGCCTTACGACACCCGCGCACAGCACAGGCTCGTAAGGCTCCATTGCCTTCGTTTTTCAATTACAAGGAGAGTATAACACCACGATTCATGTTTGTCTATAGGTTTTTCAAAAAAATTTATTCTTTAAGATTTTTTGCTGTCGGTAAAACTGTGAAGTACTGCTTTAAGATTTTCCCCCAAGCGGTAAAAACTTAAAATAGCAGTTAAAGATTTTACCACACTAAAGTAACCGCAAAAATAAATGAGCCGGCAAATACCGACTCATTCATAAATATCACGTCTTTATCTTACATCAATAAATCATTAAGCTACTTGTTAAAAAGCTCTTTTTCCGTGTCGCACAAGATTTCCACAAGCACTTGATAATCAAGATATTGAATACCCTCTACACCCTGTTGAATTTTTTTCGCAAGCCTGCTCCGATAATAAACATCCATCGCTTCATCCAGCGAGAGATTCTTTTTCTCTGCCAAACAAGAAATTATACGTTCCTCAAGATTTTCACTATACACATTTTCCAAAGCTGCTTCATTCATGACTTACACCTCGAAAAACGAATCAAAGGATAGCAGACAATCAATTGCATTCTGCGTGACAAAAGCAATTTGGTCATAATTCGGATAAGCCCTTATTTCTTTGATTGCTCTCTCCTTTTCCCAAATCCCGTTACGATACATATCGACAACACGGTATACTTTGTCGTTTGCCACTTTACCCATTATAATATCATACTTCAGGTATTCGTCCCCGCCATCACGACATTGGCAGACAAAATCAATCCATTCCGCCAAATCATCATCGAACGTTTTAACATTCAATCCTTCCATTGCATCCTTCATATGATAGCAGTTAACAACAGCGTGTTCAGCCTCAGATATTGATGCTTTACGCCTTGCCCAACGCTCTGCCTGTTCTTTTACCGTAGTCGTGTAAAAGCCCTTGCCAAAGTCCAAACGCCGATAAGAATGTTCTGTATCAGGAGTTTTCACGACCTCCGTTGAGCCATGGAAAACAATCATATTGCTACCCCTCGCGTTTTTAAGTAAGTTTGAATATCATCAACCAAATACTCTGTGCCTTGCGTATGCAAAACCTCGTAATGACGCACCAAATAATCATCAATACACCCGGAGTACCGCAATTTACGATAAACCTCTGAAGGAAGCATATTCCAGCGTCTGGCACAGGCATGTATCATATAAATAACGAACGAGAAAATTTCCTTTGTCATTAAATACTTCCTCCTTCGCGTAAACAGTGAATAATAGTTTCTTTCGAGTATAGTATAGCAGAAATTCAAGCCATGGTCATAAAATTTGCTACTTTACAATTTTAACCTGACAAAACTTTTCTTAAAATAGATGGCATCAAAATTGTCTGGTATTTTAGTAAGTTATGGCTTAATATCACAATATGTGATTGTCTGTAGAAATCTCTTTTTCGTCGCATTATAATTATCTTAAAGTAAACATCCTTATGAGAGTTTTCTTTGTCCAACAAGATTCATAAAGATAAAGTGAAACTTATTCAGGACTTTATAGGTGCTTAGCTCCCATCTTAGATATGGAATTCTTAGCACCCGCTAGCATCAGATAAATACCTGCAATCTTTCTGAAAGGAGTGCTGTTTCATGGGAATTATTGCTTTTTTTATTTCACTCATTGTTTTAGGAATCCTGTATCGTAGAATGATTGCACGTGACGTACCCGAGCCCATAGGCCGAATGCAGGCTGTCGTTCCTGTTTTACTTGGAGTTGTTTCTGCACCGCTGTCCTTCATTTTTACATTGACGTGCGGTTACTTCCTTTCGACCAATGGATATACCCCTGCTGACCATTCCCTAATCACGCAGTCCGTAGTTTCAGCCTTTTTATTTGCCGGACTTACAGAAGAACTGTCCAAATTTCTTATGATTTTAGCTTCATCTGCAATCTTCAGCCGCACCGTCAGAAACGTCTATGAATACACGCTGATAGGCGCAGCCGTCGGCATGGGATTTACCTTGCCTGAAGAAATACTTTACGGCTCTGATTTGCTGGGATTATTATTCAGAATTGATTTCATCGCCGGACATATGATATTCGGAATTTTTATGACTTATTTCCTTGGTATGGCAAGACACAGGAAGTTTACCGCTCAAGGCTCTCCAACAAGGGAATACGTGCTCGCGTTACTGGTGCCTATGCTAATACACACACTTTACGATACCTTCACCGCAAACAATAAATTTCTGACCGATGCAGATGAAAACATTCAGATGATCGGAGCCGGCATGGGAATTGTAGTGGCACTTGCCGCGTTCGTTATTCAAATCGTGATTCTTGTAAAGCACAAAAAGAACGCTGAAAAGCTATGCTCTCTGCGCCTGTCGTAACGAGGAAGTTTTGCCTAAGGCAAAACCGAAACCAATGTTGTATAATGTCCTTATGAACAGGATGTGAATTCACATGAACAATGTTTCGAGATATTGCAGACAGGCGGGGCTTTCATCGCAGGATCTTATCAGTAAGCTCCGTATCCCCGCGCCTGTGGTAGATAAATGGGAAAAAGGCGAGCTGGTGCCTCCCGCATGGGTTGAACAAAAAGTCTTTGACCTGGCGCAAAAGGAGCGCACACGTCAGCTGAAACAAAGCCGCCGTCCAAGAGTACAGCCAGGAAGTGACCCTAAGAGAAGGTGGAGACCATAGGAAAGCATGAAAAGCGGCAAACACGAAAAGAAGCCGCACATATTCGAAAGATACGCCGTATAAAATCAAGAATCATGAGCGTTCTGCTCACGGGATCTTTGCTCTTTGTCCCTGCAATGACAGTATCAGGCTCAACTCTTTCTGAGCCTGCGCCATCTGGACTTACAATGACATCACCTCAGGAGCCGCTTTCAGATGCTCCGCTTTTATCATGGAATAAAAATTTTGACGCTATTGCGTACGAAATCGAGATTTTCAGTGACAACATCAAAAATTTGGATCCGCTGGATAACGATTCCCGCGCCATATACCGTACCACGGCAATTTACACAAATTTTTATGAGCTTCCGCTTTACGAAATATCGGATAAGCTTCCAAAGAATGGGCCGGTTTACTGGCGCGTCCGTGCATTAAAGCTCGGCAGACAGGCAATAAGCCCCTTTTCGGAGCTTGTACCGCTCTATACGGATGCTTCACTGCCTCACATGAACGCACCTATTCCACGTAAGACTAGCCCGATGGCGAAGGGTGCAGCCATGCTTTATCCGGTTTACGGCTGGATTCGCCCAACTAATGCATCTTACTTTGAAGTGCAGATTTTCGCGGAGGATCCTGATAAAAATTCACTTGCAAGACCTATTTCCGTATATACAGCTCCTATTGCCGAGCTTTACGACACAGAACCACGCATGGGCGATACAACGTATTACTGGCGTGTACGTTCTCTGGGCGAAGACGGAAAACCTCTCGGCGACTGGTCGAAGGTCTCCGGCTTTCGCACCTCTCCTTCCGACCACTGGAAGATTGCGGTTTTCGGAGACAGCATCAGCCACGGCGGCGGCCGTCTTTCCTTTGGCCCGGAGGATCTTGAATACAGCTGGCTTCATTATTTGGACAGCAATGCCGTAAATCTTTCCCAAAGCGGCAATCTGACATCAGATATGCTGGCGCGGTTCGAGCGCGATGTTGTTCCCTTTCATCCAGAATACCTTATCATCATGGGCGGCACCAACGACCTCCGCTCTGATGAATACACGCTTGAGAACACAATAAAGAATATGAATGCCATTGAGGAAAAATGCCGCAGGTACGGCATTAAGCCGATTTTCCTCACACTTCCGCCTATCAATCCGGCAAATATCATACGTGCCTTTGATGAACAGACTGATCCCGAGTGGAAGAATAAATTCGCCCGCTTTAACGATTTTCTGCGAACCAAGCCCCATATCGATGTTGCAAAATCCTTCGCTGCCTACAGCAGTGAAACCGGTGAACTTCCGGAATGGCTCGGCTACGATGGACTTCACGAAGATGTAATAGGCAAGCAGCTTATTGCGGCACGCGTCAATGCTGAATGGGAAACTGCAGTACAGGCCGCAGATGAATGGTTCAAGCAATAATTATACATAATAAAATAATCCCGACAAAAGGAAGGTGTATCTTATGCAGGCAATCGAAATCAAACCCGGAATATACTGGGTAGGCGCAATAGACTGGTCTCTGCGCAATTTTCACGGTTATACTACAAGCCGTGGTTCGTCATACAACGCTTATCTCATCATTGACGAGGAAATCACTCTGATTGACACAGTCAAGGCTCCTTTCCGCGACGAGCTTATTTCACGTATTTCGTCGGTCATTCCGCCGGAAAAAATCGACTATATTGTGTCAAACCATGTAGAACCCGACCATTCCGGCTGTCTTGATTTTCTGATCCATCACTGCTGCCCCAATGCAACGATTGTTACCAGTACTCCGCAGGGACTGAAGGGTCTTACATCCCGCTACGGCGACCTTCCATATAAGACCGTCAAAACAGGAGATTCCTTTTCAATAGGAAAACGCACCCTTCAGTTCGTGGCTACGCCTATGCTGCACTGGCCCGACAGCATGGTGACCTACTGCCCTGAGGAAAAGATTCTTTTCTCCAATGATGCCTTTGGACAGCACCTTGCATCCAATCAGCGTTTTGACGATGAAAACGATCTTCATACAGTAATGGAGGAAGCCAAAAAATACTACGCAAATATCCTTATGCTCTACGGCAAACAGGCTCAGTCAGCACTCGCAGCCCTGAGTAAATTGGATATAGAAATTATCGCCGTCGGTCACGGTGTAATGTGGCGTTCTCATATTCTGGATATTATAGCCGCGTACGAGAAATGGAGCGAGGGTGAGTTAGAAGACAGCGCTGTTGTGGTTTTCGATACCATGTGGGAATCCACCCGAAAGATTGCTGATGCAATAGCAGATGCCTTCACGGAAAAAGGAATACGGGTTCATTTCCATGATTTGCGTGTTGCGCCCTTCTCCGACGTAATCACGGATATTCTGACCAGCAAATATCTCGCTGTAGGTTCTCCTACGCTGAATAATCAGATGCTGCCTCCTGTAGCCGGCTTCCTGTGCTATCTTAAGGGCTTCGTACCCAAAGGGCGCAAAGCATTTGCTTTCGGCTCATACGGCTGGGGCGGACAAAGTATTGCACAAATTGACGCGGAGCTCAAGGCCGCAGGCTGCGACATCATACTTGACCCCATCCGCATTGCAAATATTCCCACAGAAAAAGACCTCGCTGATATACGCGAGAAAATAAAAAATATCTAAGCCACATAAAAAGCAGGACTTCGCGAAAAATTCGAAGCCCTGCTTTTTTATTATTGTTAAATTTTGAACTGTGCCATATTCTTCTGCAAGTCCTGGGACATTGCTTTGAGAGCCATGCTGGCTTCGGACATTTCATGCATTATGGAGGACTGTTCTTCCGTAGATGCCGATACAGACTGTGCTTCGTGGGACGTCTTTATGCTGACCTCACGAATTCTGTTCACAGACTCCACAACCGTCTGGCTGCTTGCGTTGACATTGTCAATGTCCTTAATAGCATGCTCGATATTCAGATAGAGAACATTTACCATTTCTTCGATAGTGGTAAATGCCTGTCCTGCTTCGTTGACAAGGGTTGTATTCTTTTCAACGGATGCGTTGCCCTTCGCCATAGCCTGAACCGCTTCTTCAGTATCCTTCTGGATTGCGCTGATGAGGGCTGCGATGTTTCCTGCCGCCTCGCCGGACTGCTCGGCAAGCTTTCTGACTTCCTCTGCGACGACTGCAAATCCGCGTCCTGCTTCGCCTGCACGTGCTGCCTCAATAGCCGCGTTAAGTGCAAGAAGGTTCGTCTGGGCAGCAATATTGGATATGGTGTCGATAATCTGTCCGATTTCCGTAGAACGCTCACCAAGGGACTGAACGACACGGGATACATTCTGTATTTCTTCTGCCAGCTCGTTCATGGAGGTAACAGCGTTGTCTATTGCCTTGCGGCCATTGGCAGCACCTTCACGGCTTCCGTCTGCCGCGGTCTGCATTTCCTGCGAAGCATTGGAAAGCTCTGTCATCTGATCTCCCATGTTGTCCGTCTGGCGTGCGACCTCATCAAGCTCATCAGCCTGTTCACCTGCACCCTCTGCCATTTTAACAACACTCTCAGCAACTGTCTGAACACTCTTGGAGGTTTCTGATGCATTCAGAGCAAGCGTATGGCTGGACTCTGTTACCTGCTGCGCAGATAGGGATACGTTTTTCATCAGAGCACGTATTTTTCTTTGCAGTTCGTTCGTACCCTTTGCGATATCTCCAATTTCATCGTCAGTATCAATAGGAATATCATTGCCGCGAAGGTCCCCGTCTGCAACCTTTTTGAGGGCACTGGCTACAAATTCCAATGGCTTAATCATTTTTCCGATAAACATCCAGGACAGTCCGCCCGCGATAATCTGAAGAATAATCGTAGCTATCACGTTTACCTTTATAAAGTGATTCCGGATTCCTTCAATCTGCTCCATCGGAATACCCATGAACATCATTCCGACTACCTGACCGCTGCTGTTTTTAAGCGGAGCATAGCTGCAAAGGTAACGGTTTCCCAATACCTCTGCCATTCCTGTGATATTTTTGCCTTCCTTCATCACCTGTTGAATAACAGCTTCAGATGCCTTTGTTCCTGTAGGACGTTTTCCGCTTCCGTCCTTGAATGTCGTTGCAACGCGCGTATCTCCTGCAAAAAGCGTCACATTGTTTCCGCTGATATTGCCAAGATAGTCCACCAGGTCATTGTTGTCATTCATTTTTGCGTCATTTTTATAAAGGACACCGTCCTTGACACTCCACTCACCCTGATGCTTCAAATTCACTACTTCAATACACTGTGTCAGGTCTTTCGATGCTTTTGCTTCAAGCGCAACCTCGAACCCTTCACTTGCATTCCGATAACTTAATATACCTATTAGAATGCTTACGAGAAGTAAAAATACGTTGAATCCTATTATTGCTTTCTGCCGGACCTTCATGTCAAACATCTCCTTTGTTATTCATAATGACCCGGTATGGTAAGGCACCCCGAATACTTGCGCAGAAGCCGAAAACCACCCGTATTTACGATTCCATTTCTTATTTCTATAGTATCATGTAATTATGTAAATGTTAATATATTTTTTTGAAAATTTAGTTATTTAAGGACAAAAATAACTCCGCATAAATCTGGCTTATGCGGAGTTAATATCAAAGGTTAAATATATAATCAGACGAGTGATGCACGAAGCTCTTCCCCTGTTTTTGGAGAAAGGTATGCAGGCGGTACATCCAGTACAGTCATGCAGCCCTTCTTGCCGTGTTTTGCAAGGCGGACAACCGCACGTGCATAAGCGACAAGAACGCTTGTAGTGAACTCAGGATTGGAATCAAGCTTCAGGCTGAACTCAATAACGTGCTTATGCTCTTTGTTGTTGCCGGTAGCACCTGAACGGATAACGAATCCGCCGTGTGCGAGACCGCCGTGATTCTTCAAAAGCTCCTCTTCACTAATGAAGTGGACTGTCGTATCATAGTCGGCAAAATAGTTCGGCATTGTCTTGATTTCTTTTTCTACCTGTGCAGCATCAGCACCGTCCTCAAGGACTACATAGCACTCACGGGTGTGCTTCTGGCGTGTTGTAAGCTCAGGCTGCGAGCCACTTCTTACTGCTTCCAGCGCAGATTCTACAGGAACAGTATACTGTTTTGCGTTCTTTACACCTTTGATGCGGCGGATAGCATCGGAATGGCCCTGGCTGACGCCTTTGCCCCAGAAGGTATAATCCTTTCCTTCCGTGAGGATAACATTACCGTAAAGACGTGCGAGGGAGAACATTCCCGGGTCCCAGCCTACGGAAATAATAGCTGCCTTACCGCCTTTTTTTGCTGCAGCATCAACAGCATCAAAATGCTGAGGAATATTTGCGTGGGTATCAAAGCTGTCAACTACATTAAAAAGCTCTGCAAGCTTCGGTGTCTGCTCAGGAAGGTCGGTCGCACTGCCGCCACAGAGAATCATAACATCAATTTTATCCTTCCACTGTGCGACATCAGCCGCGCTGACAACCGGAACTCCCGCAAGACGAATTTTTACCTGCGACGGGTCACGACGCGTAAAAACAGCCGCAAGCTCCATGTCAGGATTTGCCTCTACTGCATATTCAACGCCACGCCCCAGATTACCATAACCAAAAATACCAATTTTGATGCTCATTCTTTCAGTCTCCTTTATCATCGGAACATTACGTTCACTGTTTTCGGTTCAGAAAGTATGACTAATCTGTCTATTTAGCATACCTACTATACCTGCGTGGTCTATTATAATGCCTGAAATCAAAGTTTGTCAATGACAAATTTTCTCAATAAAAAAGAGACTGAACACAAATTTATGCTCAGTCTCTATATTTTTTATTCTGCAGCAGGTTCAAGCTCTTCCGCAGGTACAGCCTCTGCCGTACCCTCCGGATGATCAGGATCTACTACGTTAATGTTACGGTAGCGGCCCATGCCTGTTCCGGCAGGAATCAGCTTACCGATGATAACATTTTCTTTAAGTCCGATGAGCGGATCTACCTTACCCTTGATTGCAGCATCTGTCAGGACACGAGTCGTTTCCTGGAAGGAAGCTGCCGACAGGAAGGAATCCGTCGCCAGAGATGCTTTCGTGATACCGAGGAGAATCGGTTTTGCCACTGCAGGCTCGCCACCCTCTTCGATGACACGTGCATTGACTGCCTCAAAGGAGTTGATATCAATATATTCACCGGGCAGGAATCCTGTATTTCCGGACTCCTCGATTTTAACCTTGTGCAGCATCTGACGTACCATGACCTCGATGTGCTTATCGTTAATTTCAACACCCTGTCCCTTATATACCTTCTGAACCTCGTATACAAGGTAGCGCTGTGTATCCTTAAGACCGCATACACGGAGGATATCGTGCGGATTGATGGAACCTTCGGTAATTTTGTCACCGGGTTTCATATGGTCGCCGTCATGGACAGCCATACGTGCGCCATACGGAACAGCGTATTCACGCGGTTCGCCTTCTTCCGGCGTAATCGTGACCTTACGCATACCTTTGACATCAGTAACCTCTGCAACACCTTCAACTTCGGCGATGATAGCATGGTGCTTCGGCTTACGTGCCTCGAAAAGCTCCTCGACACGCGGAAGACCCTGTGTAATATCGTCACCGGCGACACCGCCTGAGTGGAATGTACGCATCGTGAGCTGTGTACCCGGCTCACCGATGGACTGTGCTGCGATGATACCGACAGCCTCACCAACATCGACTTCCGTTGCGTTAGCAAGGTCGCGTCCATAGCACTTGACGCAGACGCCGTACTGAGATTTACATGTCAGCACGCTTCTGATGGATACATGGTCACGAACCTTGACGATAGCTTTTGCCATATCTTCGTCAACGGTATCATTGAGACATGCGACTGTTTCACCTGTCTCAGGATCGACGATATCCTCAGCAAGGACACGTCCAACGATACGCTCTTCCAGCGGCTCGATGACACGGTTGCCCTCGCGGATTGCTTCAACCTCAATACCACGAACATTGTTGTTTCTGACCTTGACTTCACGTGCGTCACTTTCAAGAGCCTTGTTGACAAGCTCCTCTGTGAGCATGGTGTCGGCGGCGATAAGTACTTCGCCGTCCTTCGTGACGACATCCTTTGTCGTTTTCTTGCCAACCATCTCGCGGATGATGGACTTACGGATTGCAGCCTTTTCATCCTCGTCGGTTACGCCGAGAACGACAGTCTCTGAAAGCATAGCGTTGCTGATGACTGCCTCGGAAAGTGCCAAAGAGCCACGGATAACGACCTCAGGCACACCGTTTTCACCGATTGTCGTAAGGTCATCTTCGGAAAGAACCGTGTCGTGCGGCAGAATGATCTCGCCCGTTGCCGGGTCGACAATATCTGCACCAAGAACACGACCGAAGAGCATGTCATGCAGGATAGCAACTGCTTCTTCAGAAGAATCAGCAAGTCTTGCACGGTCACGTACGAGGTTAATTCCGACAACGTCGCAGTCCTCTTCACGGACAATGACATCCTGCGCAACGTCAACGAGACGGCGTGTGAGGTAACCGGAGTCAGCTGTACGGAGAGCCGTATCAGCGAGACCTTTGCGGGCACCGTGTGAAGAAATGAAGTAATCGGAAACTGTAAGACCTTCACGGAAGTTTGCTGTAATCGGAAGGTCGATAATCTTACCTGACGGATCAGCCATAAGTCCGCGCATACCTGCCAGCTGACGCATCTGCTGAGTATTACCGCGGGCACCGGAGTCAGCCATCATGAAGATTGGATTTGCAGCATCCATGTTATCCATCATGGCTTTACCGACATCATCCGTCGTCTTCTGCCACAGTGCGATAACCTTCTTATAGCGTTCATCCTCTGTCATGAGACCGCGGCTGAACTGACGCTCAATCTTGTTGACTTCCTTCTTCGTAGCCTCAATCATTGCCGGCTTCTCAGGCGGTACGATAACGTCTGAGATAGCAACCGTCATACCTGCGATGCAGGCATAATGATAACCGAGGTTCTTTACATTATCAATTACGACAGCCGTCTTGCCTGCTCCGAAGTGCTTGAAGCAGTTTGCAACGAGTCTGCCCATTTCTTTCTTGTCAATACGGATACCGTAGCACCACTGACCTGTTTCTTCGTCCTTACGGAAGTAACGAATTTCAGGCGGCAGGATTTCGTTGAAAATCATGCGTCCGAGGGAGGTCTTGACTACGCCGTAGCCCTCAATCGGAGCCTGAATCTCAGCCTGCAGTGAAAGCTCATGCTGCTGATATGCAAGCAGTGCTTCCTCAATACCCGTAACATATTTGCCCTCGCCCTTTGCTCCCGGACGAAGAATCGTCAGGTAGTAGGAGCCGAGAATCATATCCTGCGTCGGTACGATAATCGGATTACCGTCCTTCGGAGCAAGGATATGGTTGGCAGCAAGCATCAGGATACGTGCCTCTGCCTGTGCTTCCGCGGAAAGCGGAAGATGAATA
>Ga0256404_1008663_pt1 | contig 15133 bp, 12 predicted proteins | sample RumenRJG_01DNA_FD_185990 | JGI IMG/M metagenome (GOLD analysis project Ga0256404, IMG submission 185990) | Bovine rumen microbial communities from Lethbridge, Alberta, Canada - RJG_01 | ecosystem: Host-associated > Mammals > Digestive system > Stomach > Rumen | place: Canada: Alberta | collected...
TATTATTGAATTCATATGAATACAATAAGGCGTTACCTAGTAGGTTAGGGAGATTGCTATCAATTAGTTGCAGATTTTTTCTAAATGAATCAGATTCAACTCCAACAAAAGCAATTTTTCCTTTTTTTTCTCTTATTTTGGATATTCTATCAAGTAACTTAGTCCTCGTAGAGATAGAATTTATCGAGTCTGCATCAGCTTTTGTTATTCCTGAAACTTCATACTTAAAGTTTGTGTGTTTAGATGCATTCAGCAGAGTTGGAGATGATCCTAAATTTGATTTGATTGAATAGCCTAACTCGACAAGAGAATTTTGTCTCAAGTGATCTATATTGTTCAAAAAAATATCAGACTTTTCACTAGATGGAGATTTTATAGCGACATCTCCAATATTACTTTTAAGAAAGTTATAAATTTGAGTAGCTGAAAATGAACCTTCTCCTTTTTTGTGATTTTTGATATAGGAGAGTAATAAATTTGCATATTCACTTAATGTTCGATTAGGAATCTTATGTTTAATAATTTTTCCATCTTGATCTGAAATTATATTGGTATCAAAATCCCCTAATTCAAAAGATACATTTTCATTGGTTTTGATGGATTCTACAGTAAAAATTTCATCTGTAATTTTATTCAAATTAGAATCGCAAATTACCAACTTTCTATGATTTGTTAAATATAAAATACAAAACAGCTCTGACCACTCACCAACATTCAACTTTAAATTTGTCATATATTACTTACTCTTTTTTAAAACATCGATAATATTATTGGCAACAGCCTCAATTGCCGTAACTGCTACTGAATTTCCTAGTTGTTTCATTGCTTGAGTTTCAGATACAGGAAATACAAAATTATCAGGATATCCCTGCATTCTTTTTGCTTCTTTAATTCCGATTCTTGTAATTTTATTATTTACGATGTAAAACTCCCAATTTCTTCTATCATCAATTTTGGATCCACGACCACCGACCCTAAGAGTAAAACCAATTTTTTTATTACATTCTTGTCCGTCAAAAACCCAAGACATGGTCTTTGTTAATGGCAAGCATGGAGGAAATTCAAATGTATCCTTTATGTCAGATCGAAAACCTACCATGTAAATACGGGGTCTATGTTGAGGTAAATTAAAATCAGAAGCCTTTATGAGTTTATAATGAAAGGTATAACCAAGCTCTAATAAAGTATTTTGAATAACATTAAATGTTTTCCCATTGTCATGATTTAGAATACCTCTTACATTTTCTAAAAAAAATGCAGCAGGACGTTTTTCTTTAATAATAGAGGCAACATTAAAAAATAAAGTTCCTCTTGTATCATTAAAACCGAATTTTTTGCCTGCTTGAGAAAATGGCTGACAAGGAAAACCTGCACACAAAATATCATGATCGGGGATATTTTGTGGAGATATCTTAGTAATATCTCCTGCAAAATTTAAAGGCGAAAGCTCTCCATCTTTCAAAAAATTAGCTTCATAAGTTTTTCTTGCATCTTTATCAATTTCGGAAGCAAAAACACATTTTGCGCCAGCTTTTTTTAAGCCGTAATGAAAACCACCAATTCCCGCAAATAAATCTATAAATGTATATTCTTTCTTCATGAATTATAAAATATTGATTTTACTTTCCGTAGTTCGTAAATAGAACATTAAATGAAACAAAATCAATAAACACTAAATTTTAGCAATGTTTGTATTAAGCATTACAGCTTAGAACCGTCTTTTAAATAAAGCTGAATACTATAATCATAATCTACGAAACTAGATATGCTACCTAAATTTGATAAAAAATTAAATATGTTAGTACCATTTCATACTCAATTTATACATAGTCTAATTTTATTATGACATTGCTAATTCAATAGCATCATTTTTAGTGATCTTTATTCCGCTGTTTTCTAATCTAAACTCTCTTTTTTCATATAGCTTAGATATTGCTTGTATTCTGTCTTTGTCAGTTCCAAAGTGCAAAAGCCTATGACAGATAGGACACAAGCAAATTATATTGGCATAAACATCTAAACTTGTATCGAAATTGTGTTGCTGACTGAGTGGTAATAAATGATGTCCTTCCATGTATGGATGATTAGTAGATTTAGCTATAAACGTATTATGGGACGAAGATAGCTCGCACTTGTAATTAGCTACTACAATTGACTGCTTTGCTAAAATTGATGATCTTTTATAAGTTTGTCTTGTTTGAAGAATTTGAGGTGCTGGTGCTTTTACAGAATCTAGAAGTTCTATCTTACGACCAATATTCTCAAAATCTGAAGCACTGGCAAATCTGTAATAATTGTTAAAGCCAGAACTATACATTTGGTGGCCTTGTGAGTCTAAGGCAACAAAATAGTCATCTTGACGAAGCAGATCCCTAATCTCGTCTAATCTATCTAAGTCAACGATTTCGTATAGAGAATCATTGATTAGCTGTTTTTCCTTGAGAATAGAGGAAATCTTTTTGATTGCATCAAGATAATGTTTTACAGAGCTATCGCTAAGCTTTCGAATAGCTCTCAAGTAAGCGACAAAATACTCTTCTTGAATATATATGCTCATTTCTTACAATTATCTCAATTACAACCTTCTTTTCAAGATTTTATGCTTTTAACTGTTAGCTTTCTGCAAATAAAGTCACAAAATTCCCTCACAAGAATACAAGCTTTTTAAAAACTTCTTCAAAAGATTCATTGTTAAAAACTTTCATTTTTCTTATTTCTGCGCAACAACCACTGAACATTTTTTTAATTTTGGTGGTTTGCTTATCAAAATTTACATATCAATTTTTACTTAATTAAGCTAAAATACAAGCCTTAACGGACTTATGTTTTAAAAGCTAATTAGCTGTAATTTTAAGTTAGAAATAACATCATTTTTTACAGTGAATTTAGCAAGTCTTTTTACACGATTAAGTAAGTCAAACGATTATATTTGGTTTTAAATTTCAGAGGTTAAAATGAGTCAGCTTCAAGGTGTAGCTCTAGTAGGTGACGTTGGTGGTACTAACGCACGTCTATCACTAGTAAATTTAGCAGATGGTACTTTATCTAACACTAAGATCTATTCTTCAGTTGAGAATGAGTCTTTAGAAAAGGTTATTGTTAAATACAGACAAGAAGTTAATGCTCAATTTGATCATGCTTGTATCGCTATTGCTTGTCCATTAAATGGCGACTACATCAAGATGACCAATAACCCATGGGAATTCTCTATTTCTCAAATGAAGGCAAATCTTGGATTAAAGGATTTAATCTTCATTAACGACTTTACAGCAATGTCTATGAGTACTACCGCTATTTCTATTGATCAAATGGAAAAGATTGGTGGCACTGAAGCTATTGATGACAATGCTCCTAAGGCTATCTATGGCGCAGGTACTGGTTTAGGTGTTGGCTACTTAGTTAAAGCTGGTGGCAAGTGGACTCCTCTACCATCTGAGGGTGGTCACGTATATGTATCTACCACAACAGATCGTCAAGATGCTATCGTAAAAGAATTACGTAAGCAATTTGACCACGTTTCAGCAGAGCGTTTACTATCAGGTCAAGGTCTTGTAAATCTCTACAAGTCAATTGCTACCTTAAACGGTCATGAGGTTAAAGATGTTCAACCTTGTGATGTAACTGGTGGTGCTTTTGCTGCAAATCCATGCCCAGATTGTAAAGAAGCAGTTGATCAATTCTGCGCTTTAATGGGCGTATTTGGTTCTAACCTAGCTGTTAACATTTTATCTCGTGGTGGTGTTTACATCGCTGGTGGTATCGTTCCACGCTTTGTTGAATACTTCAAGAATTCAACCTTCAGAGCAAACTTTGAAAACAAGGGTCGCTATTCAGACATTCTTAAGAAGATCCCTGTTTATGTAATCTCAGCACAGGATGCTGGTTTATTAGGTGCTGGTGCTTATATCCGTCAGGAATTAGGCGCAACCTTATAATCAATTAAACTAAAATGAGAAAGCACTACTTTTAAAGTGGTGCTTTTTTGTATCTAAAACTTAAGCTCTAGTCTAACAACTCAAAAAAGCAACTCTCACCATTCTTTATTCAAATCTAGAAGTTACAAATTCAAACAGTGCAAATAAAAAATCCCACATCTTTTAGGACATGGGATTTTAGCTTATTGAGGTAAACTTTAATTCAAGACTAATCTAAGAAGCCTCGTAAACCTTGTGATCTGCAAGGATGACGTAACTTACGTAAAGCCTTAGCTTCAATCTGACGAATACGCTCGCGTGTAACACCAAACTGACGACCAACTTCCTCTAGGGTGTGATCTGATGGCATACCAATACCAAAACGCATACGTAATACTTGAGCTTCACGAGGTGGCATCTCATCTAGAACACTATTGATAGCATTCTTTAAGCTCTCTGAAGTTGCAGCTTCTGCTGGAACTACAATTGAGCAATCCTCAATGAAATCGCCTAAATGTGAATCGTCATCATCACCTACAGGAGTCTCTAAAGAGATAGGCTCCTTTGCAATCTTCATGACCTTACGAATTTTATCCTCAGGTAATCCCATCTTTGAAGCTAACTCTTCAGGAGTTGGTTCACGACCTTTTTCTTGGATCATCTGACGAGAAATACGATTTAGCTTATTGATAGTTTCAATCATGTGAACAGGGATACGAATAGTACGTGCCTGATCAGCAATTGAACGAGTAATAGCCTGTCTAATCCACCATGTAGCATAGGTAGAGAACTTATAACCACGACGATACTCAAACTTATCTACAGCTTTCATCAAACCGATGTTACCTTCTTGGATTAAGTCTAAGAACTGTAAACCACGGTTGGTGTATTTTTTCGCAATAGAGATAACTAGACGTAAGTTAGCCTCAACCATCTCCTTTTTAGCTTTCTTAGCCATTGCATCGCCCATCATGATACGACGTGACAAGTCACGTAAACGAGCAATACCGATGCCTGAGTCTTGTTCAATCTCTTTTAGATTTTGAACACACTTCTCTACTTCGCCTTCGTATTCCTTAAGCTTTGCAGCATATGGTTTCTTAAGTTTTACAATCTTTTCAAACCAATCCATATTAGCTACATCGTCGTTCTCATTGTAGTATTTCTTAAGTTCTTCAATCTTCATACCACAACGGCCAACAGCGATTTCACGAATACGTCTATCCTGACGCTTTACACGATCCATCATGTCGTGCATTTTGCGAAGTAAGCTTTCAAGTTGAGATGGAACAATCTTGAAGGTCTTAAAGATCTCAATTAGTTTCTCTAACTCTTTTTGATACTTCTTGTCTGTTGTAGATTTCTGTCTTGCAGCAGTAACTTTATCAAACTGAACTCTAAGCTCAGTGAAACGACGTTGAGTCTCCTCAGGATCAGGACCAGAGTCGTTAGGTGACTGTGATGGATCACCATCGTCATCCTCATCCTCGTCGTCTAAGTCATCAAGATCAGCATCTTTTGTAGCCTTTTTCTTAGACTTTTTAGTCTTCTCTAAAGGTACATCTAAATCTTCATCTAAAGCATCAATTTCTTCATCTAATTGAGCTTCTGCAGACTCATCAACATCAATGTTGATGTTGTCATCATTGTTTTCTTCAGAAGGATCAGCAAAACCATTGATGATATCGCCAAGCTTAATCTCAGATTCTGGATCTAGAGTTTTTTCATATCTTTCAAATAACTCTTCCATAGCTTGAGGATATTCAACTAAGCATAATTGAACATCTGAAGTACCACGTTCGATACGCTTTGAGATCTCAATTTCGTCCTTACGTGTAAGTAGTGAAACGTTACCCATTTCACGCATATACATACGTACAGGATCAGTAGTACGACCAACTTCGACTGAGCTATCTAACTGATTAGCTACAATTTCAACATCTTCAGAATCAGTTGAAACTGCATTTAATAGAAGATCATCAGCCTCAGGAGGAGTATCACATACAGTAATACCCATGTCGGAGAAGGTTTGAATAAAAACAGAAAGCTGATCACCATTGATAATATCTGGAGGGATTAAGTCATTAATCTCATCCATGGTTAGGTAGCCTTGATCCTTACCTTTGGCGATAAGTTGCTTAAACTCTGTACTTGCTGAATTATTATCCATTTATCTTGTAAATCCTAAGGCGCTGTAGTTATTAAAATGCAAATGGGTAAAGGTAAAAACCTTCGCCCATTCAGCTTATTATTTATAGGTCATGATCTTTAAAAAAGCAAAATTAATTTTGACTTTTTTTAGATCTCTAGATCATCTGGGAATGATGCGTTGTGATATACGTTTTGAACATCATCAAGATCTTCTAAAGCGTCGATCATGCGCATGCACTTAACAGCTTGGTCGCCTTCTAACTCTGATTCTGTTGATGGAACCATTGAAACTTCAGCGTTAACTGGCTTAATGTTGTTCTTCTCAAAAGCCTCTACTACGTCAGCAAAAGCTTCTGGAGTGGTGTAAACATCGATTGAACCATCATCGTTAGTTACGATATCGTCAGCACCAGCCTCTAGACCAATCTCCATTGCCTTCTCTTCGTCGATGTTCATCTTGCCATCCTCATCAGGAGCAAAAGAGATCACACCCTTACGAGTAAATAAGTAGCCAACAGATCCTGAAGTACCTAAGTTACCACCGAACTTAGTGAAAGCATGACGAACGTCAGATGCAGTACGGTTGTGGTTATCGGTCATACACTCAACCATAACAGCAACGCCACCTACACCATAACCTTCATAAGTGATGTTCTCTAAATCAGCGCCTTCGCCACCACCTACACCACGGTCAATAGCACGCTTGATGGTGTCACGAGTCATGTTTTGAGCTAAAGCTGCAACCACAGCTGAACGTAGACGTGGGTTGCTTGACTCATCACCGCCACCCATACGAGCTGCAGTTGTGATTTCACGGATTAGCTTAGTAAAAATTTTACCGCGCTTTGCGTCTTGGGCTGCCTTACGGAATCTAATATTGGCCCATTTTGAATGTCCTGACATTTTATTCTCCTGTTTTAACGCCTAGCGTTAGTCTTCATAATCGGTTACTGCAATAGCAAGCTCATTTAAGGCTTCGCTACTTGCTACATTAGGTGCATCTGTCATTAAACAAGCTGCAGCTGTGGTCTTAGGGAATGCAATTACATCACGGATGTTATCAGTACCTGTAATTAACATAGTTACTCTATCAAGACCAAAAGCTAAACCAGCATGTGGTGGAGCACCGAAGGATAAAGCATCTAATAAGAAGCCAAACTTCTCACGAGCTTCTTCTTTAGAAATACCTAAAACTGTGAACACAGCATTTTGCATGTTCTCATCGTAAATACGAACAGAACCACCACCAGACTCATAACCGTTAATTACAAGATCATAAGCATCTGCATATACAGACATAGGATCAGCAATTAACTGCTCTGGAGTTACGTTCTTAGGTGCGGTAAATGGATGGTGCATTGCTGTTAAACCTGCTTCCTCAGTCATTTCAAACATTGGGAAGTCAACAACCCATAGTGCTTTGTAGCCTGGGTTTACAAGTTTTGCATCACGAGCAGCTTTCAAACGTAAAGCACCCATTGCAGTAGCAGTCTTTACACGAGGACCGCAACCGATGAAGACGATATCACCATCTTTAGCACCTGATAAAGCAACTAAATCTAATAGTTCTTTTTCAGTTACGTGCTTACCAATAGATGACTTCAAGCCTTCAGCACCTTTAGCTAGCTCATTTACCTTAATATAGATTAAACCAGAGCCACCCATCTTCTTAACATAGTCGGTGTACTCATCAATAATCTTACGAGATAGACCAGCTCCACCTGGAAGAGCAAAAGCAATTACACGGCTCTTCTCATCGTTAGCAGGTTCTGATAAAACTTTAAACTCTGAATTCTTAACTGCTTCATCAACTAACTTTAATTCAAAGTCAATTCTTAAATCAGGCTTATCAGAGCCAAATCTATCCATTGCCTCTTCCCAAGTCATTACAGGAAGTGGGCCTAAATCAACGTTTAACATGTGCTTGAATAGTTTGCACATCATCTCTTCCATGATGGCACGCACATCGTCAGATGTCATAAATGAAGTTTCAACATCGATTTGAGTAAATTCAGGCTGTCTGTCGGCACGTAAATCTTCATCTCTGAAGCACTTTACGATTTGATAGTATCTGTCATAACCTGCAATCATCAATAACTGCTTAAATAGCTGAGGTGATTGTGGTAATGCGTAGAACTTACCGTGATGAATACGTGATGGAACTAAGTAGTCACGAGCACCTTCTGGGGTTGCTTTAGTTAACATTGGGGTTTCAATGTCTAAGAAACCGTGGCTATCTAAGAATTCACGTACGAAGTGAGTGATCTTTGATCTAGTTACTAGTTTCTCAACCATCTGAGGTCTGCGAAGATCTAAGTATCTATAACGTAAACGTTGCTCTTCTGTATTCTCTTGATTGAAATCAAGTGGTAGCACACCAGCCTTGTTAAAGATTTGAAGTTCTTTTGCGTAAACTTCAACTTCACCAGTTGCCATCTTCTTGTTTACTTGATCTTGAGGTCTTGCTTTAACAGTACCTACAACCTTAATACAGAACTCATTACGTAAAGTTGAAGCAATTTGATGCAATTGCTCGTTATCAGGCTCAAAAACCACCTGAATTAAACCGGTTCTATCACGAAGATCAATAAAAATTAGACCGCCAAGATCGCGTCTACGATTAACCCAACCACATAAAGTTACGTCAGTATCTTTATGGGCTAAATTTACATCAGCGCAGTAATTTGAACGCATTGACATAGAATAAAAGCCTCTTTTCTTTTAGGCGTTAAACAATGATAACCATCTAAAATCTAGCGTCTATGAAGACAGCAAGACAAGATTTAAATCTGTAATAAATTGCAATATTATATGCTAATTTGTGCATTTAAGGCAATATAATGCGCTAATTAGCTCAATCAACTTCTATTTGTTCTACCTAATAATTTGATTTTTTAAAGGCTTTTTTTAGAACTTACGCTAAAACTTTTATTTCACTAATTTTGTGCAAACGCTTTAATGCTTTATGAAGGTATACAAAAGCTACTTTTAAAACGCTTTTAACGCTCAGTCCATATTTTATCTTAACCTTTAAGGCTAGATCTTATACAATAAGACATGGAGGTACTTACTACCATGCTAAAAACTATTAAAAAAGCTGTAATTGCAACTGCTGCAGTACTTACTTTTGTATTACCGCAAAGTGCATTTGCTAAAGATAATGTTCTAAATGTTGGATGCGAAGGCGCCTTTGCACCTTTCACCTTCATTGGGGACGATGGCAAAATCACAGGCTTTGATATCGAGCTTATCAAAGTACTAGCTAAAGATATGGGCTATGATGAAGCTAAAATCACTGTTATGCCTTTTGATGGCTTAATTCCTTCTTTAATGACCGGTGGTATTGATTTAATCATCTCTGGTTATACCATTTCTGAGGAAAGAGCTAAGAAGGTTGATTTCTCTGATCCTTATTACCTTTGTGGAATGAGCTATGTAATTGAAAAGAGAAATGCAGATAAGTATGACAGCTATGAGAAATTAGATGGTCATGTGTTATGTACTCAGCTTGCTGCAACAGGTACAAACTTTGCACAAAAGTATCTTAAAAACTCTAAGTTAAAGATCTTCAACTCCCCACCAGAAACTTACATCGAGTTAGGTAATGGTAGTTGTGTGGCAGCTGTACACGACAAACCTGTTAATGATTACTTCCTAACTAAAGATGTTTCAGGTAGATTTACTTCCATTGAAATCAAAAAGCACATTGACAAAGAATACTACGGCATTGCTGTTCAAAAAGGGAATAAGACTTTACTAGATAAAGTTAACGCTTCCTTAAAGCATGTTGCAGAAAATGGCCAATTCGAGAAAATTAGTAAAGATTGGTTCGGTTATAACATTCTTGATTCTCTAAAAGAAGAATAAGTATGATCTGGCGTGAATTTTCATTCACGCCAAATTTATTTTCTTTAGCAATTCCTTTACACTAGTCTTAAGTTTTTGTGGATCATACTTAAATGTTAAGACTTACTCTAAGCAAAAGAATTTCAACTACTATCCTAGTAATTCTAGCTGTAATACTACTAAGCTACCTTATTCCCTATTTACAACGCAACAATAAAGTTCTTTATGTAGGTGTAGATGGATACTCTGCTCCTTTTAGTTCAGCAAATCACATGGGCGAATTAAAGGGTTTTAACATTGATCTTGCCAAAGCTATTGCAAAATCATTAGATGCTAAAGTTGAATTTAGAATTTTGCCTTTTAATGATCTTGAAAAAAATCTAAAACAGAAAAAGATAGACATGATCATAGGTCCTTTTGATACCCACAATATCGTGCTACCAAAAGACTATGTTTACTCTGTACCTTACTTTAAAAATAACTTAGTTTTAATCAAACGTAAGCAAGATAGAGACTCTGAGTTATTAAGACGAAATTCTACTAAAGGTAGCTCCTACTGTATTACTGACAAGCCTCACGTTCTAACCTACGTAAGACGCAAATTGTCAGATAAAACTATTAAGATCTACGAGAATTCACAAGCTGCACTACAGGCAATTTACCTTGGTGAATGTAGCGCTATTATCGACAGCTACTCTAGTGCTAACTACTATATAACTAAGCACAAATTAAAACACTTAACTATCATCAGTCTAGAGAATACTACCCACTATCACTTATATAGAATAGTTCTAAATCTTGAGGACATCAGCCTTAAAAATAAAATCAACGATGCTGTCCTCTATATGAGTCAAACTGGTCAATTAGATAAAATCAGTCAAAAGTGGTTTTCTCAAAAATCCACCATTCGTGAGAATGTATTAAAAGATCCTGCCTTCAGAAAATAATGCTCCATTCTTGAGCATTGTTTAACTTTTTATTCAATTATCTACTAATCCTATATATTTTATAGGATTTAATTTTCTTGTTTTTCAATAGGTTATTTAAAATCTACTATTTTTATAGACTTTTTAAATTGACATTAACCAAGCTTTAGATAATCATAATAAGCAAGGTAAGATAAATCTTAAACTTTAACTAAACCAATCAAATTTACAAAATTACCACAATAAATAAAGTTAGGATTTAAAACTCATGGATCACACAGAAAATAAAGTAATTGAATATTACAAACACTTTCACTCTCATCCTGAATTGTCATTTCAGGAATTTGAGACTACTAAAAAGATAAAAGAGATTTTAACCGAGCATCATATTGAAGTTCTTAATTTACCACTTGCTACAGGTCTTGTAGCAGTAGTTGGTAAAGGTGATAGATCTATCGCTCTAAGAGCAGATATCGATGCTTTACCTATCACAGAGGAAACTGATTTACCTTATAAATCACAGCATCAAAACATCATGCACGCATGCGGTCATGACAGTCATACTAGTGCTTTATTAGGTACTGCCCTATTATTAAAAGAGCAAGAGGACAAACTTAAAGGTAAAGTATTACTAGTCTTTCAACCAGCTGAAGAAGCTCCTGGTGGTGCTCAAAAAATCATTGATACTAAAGTTTTAGATCCTATTGAAGCTATCTTTGGTATTCACAGTGACAGTACTAGTAAGGTGGGTACTCTAACCATCAGAAAAGGTCCTACTCACGCCTCAGTTGAAAGATTTAAACTGGTATTCAAAGGTGTAGGTTGCCATGCTGCTCACCCAAATGATGGTGTAGATCCTATTATTGCTGCATCCCAATTTGTAACAGCAGCTCAAAGCATCGTCTCAAGAAATGTTCATCCTCAACATGCTTGCGTGGTATCTATTACTCACCTTGAGGCTGGATCAACCTGGAATGTTATTCCTCAAAGTGCTCTTCTTGAAGGTACTATAAGAACCTTTGATAAAGACACTCGTGCTATTGCTAAAAATCGTCTTGTTGAAATTGCAAAAGGTATTGCAGCTACCTTTAATCTAACCGTTGATTTCTCCTGGGAGATTGAGGTTGGTAATACCTTCAATGATGAGCAATTAGCATCCTTTGCAAAAACAGTTGCTCTAAAAGACAACTTTGAAGTTCAAGAAGGACAACCTTCCACAGGTGGTGAGGACTTTGCTTTATATCAGGAATTTAAAAAGGGTCTATTTATCCTCTTTGGTACTGGTAAGAGTGCTCCAGCCCACAATCCAAAATTTACCATCGATGTAAATGCAATTTACCCTGTTTCAAAATATCTTGCCAACTTAGCACAAGATTACTTTACAACTCAGGAGCAAGCATGAGCTCAACTAATGAAACAGTAGTTCGTTTTATCAATATCACCAAAGACTTTACTCAAGGTAAGAATGTTTCAAGAGCTTTAAATCACGTAAGTTTTGAAGTAAATAAAGGTGATATCTGTGGTCTAATAGGCTTTTCAGGTGCAGGTAAATCTACTCTTTTACGTATGGTAAATGAGCTTGAGACTCCAACTGAGGGTGATGTCGAGGTTTTAGGTCACAGTCTTAAAAACACTAAGGGTAAAAAACTTCGTGACATCAGAAAACGCATTGGCATGATCTTTCAGGAGTTTAACTTACTTGAATCTAAAACTGTCTTTGACAATGTGGCAATTGCTTTAAAACTAAATGGTGAGAGCAAAGACTATATTCAACAAAGGGTTACAACTCTACTTGAGTTCGTAGGCTTATCTGACAAAAAGGACTCCTACCCTTATGAATTGTCAGGTGGTCAAAAACAGCGTGTAGGTATTGCAAGAGCTTTAGCTACTAAACCTGAAATCCTCCTTTGCGATGAGGCTACCTCAGCTTTAGATCCTGATACTACAGAATCAATTCTCAATCTGCTCTCAAAAATTAACAAAGAGCTTCAAGTTACGATTCTATTTGTTACTCACACCATTCGTGTAGTGCAAAAGATCTGCAATAAGGTAGCCATCTTAGAGCATGGTAACTTAGTGGAATTTGGTAATGTTATCGACATCTTCTCAAATCCACAGAGCACTATTGCTAAAAAGTTTGTGGGCGCTGTAATTCCTAACGTTATTCCAAAAGGAATTAAAGATGAGCTTTTAAAGTACGATGGAAAGTACAAACTGATTAGGATCTTCTTCCACGCTCAAAATGCAACTGACGATGTAATTTGGCAAATCAATAATCGCTTGAATGTTCACACTAACGTGATGTTTGCCTCCGTAAGTGAACTTCAGGATGTAGTTTTGTCAGTAATTACATTACAAATAACTGGAACTGAGGACGATTTTAAAAAGGTCTATGACTATATAAGTTCTCGTCAGATTGAATTTGAGGAGATCTCCTTATGATAGACAACTTTTTTAAGCTCTTAGGTATTCCATCAAGCCAACTTATAGCCTGTGCTAATCAAACTCTTTATATGGTGTTTGTATCTTTAGTATTAGGCTCACTAATTGGTATTATCTTTGCCTTTACGCTAGTTCTTACTGCTAAAGGTGGACTTAAAGAAAACAAGTTTGTGTTTAATACCCTAAGCTTTGTGATAAATACCGTACGCTCAATACCTTTTATCATTTTGCTAGTATTTATACTTCCAGTTACAAAAGCAATTGTAGGTACTCGTATTGGTACTACTGCAGCCTTAGTGCCCCTTACCTTCTTTATTGCACCTTATATCGCAAGACTGTTTGAAAACTCTCTTTTAGAGGTTAACAAAGGCATTATTGAAGCTGCCAAATCCATGGGGGCTAGCACCTTTGAAATAATCCTCCACTTTTGGATCCCAGAAGCTAAAAGCTCTTTAATTTTAGCTACCACCATCGCAACTATCTCCTTACTTGGAGCTACAGCTATGGCAGGTGTCATTGGTGCAGGTGGTGTGGGTGATTTAGCTTTAACCTACGGTTATGAGCGCATGAACAGTGCTCTTATGACCTTCACCGTAATCGTATTAATCATTTTTGTACAAATTATCCAGGCACTTGGTAATTATCTAGCTAGACGTGCCCGTGGTAGACGTTAATTAAACTATTTAAGGAATTTATTATGAATCTTGTAAAAAACACTTTAGTTCTTGCATTAGGTCTTGCTCTATCAACCTCAAGCCTTGCTTTTGATAAAGATCACCCTACTTTAGTATTCTCAAAATCTCAAGGTCCATACTCAGAGTTATTTATTGCAGGTGTACAGCCTATTCTTGAAAAAGAAGGATACACCGTAAAAGGTATTGATATGTCTGATCTGCTACAGGCTGATCTTGCATTAAATGACGGTGAAGTGGACTTCAACGTTGAGCAACATACAGCTTATGCAAATAACTTTAATAAACTTCAAGACGGTAAGTTAGTTACTCTAACCCCTATACCTACAGTTCCTGCTGGTATCTATCCTGGTGCTAAAAATGATCTATCAAAAGTTGAAGATGGTGATACTGTAGCTGTACCTAATGATGCAGCTAATACTGCAAGAGCCTACAAAATCTTAGCTAAAATTGGTTGGATTAAACTAGATCCTAATAAAGATCAATCTACCATCACTCAAAACGATATTATTGAGAATCCTCATAATCTAAAGTTTGTAGAGATGAAGTCTCTTAATATTCCTGCAGTAGCAACTGACTTTGCTTATATCGTAATCACAGGCTCTATTGTTTACAATGCCAAGATAGATCCTAAGACAGCTCTAGCTCAAGAGGATATTGCTCCTCATCTATTACTTCAATTAACTGTACATGAGAAGAACAAAGATTCAATCTGGGCTCAAGACATTAAAGCTGCTTATCAATCAAAGGAATTTAAAGAATACTTAGACAAGAACAACGACGGTCTATGGTTTGTTCCTAAGTATTAACTGTCTACTCATATCCATGAGTCTTTTTAGGTAGCAAGAAATTGCTACCTTTTTTTTGTAACTCTAAACAACTTTAACTGTTTCCATTTGTGCAAATCAAAATTTTGAGGATGCTTTAATTAGACCTGCGATGTGGATCTCTATCAAGGAAGACTAATACAGAAACAAGAAACCTAGGTAGCATCTCATGCTACATAATCTTCTAACAAATGGGATCTACAGATATAAAAAACCCGAACTAAGTCGGGCATTTTTTCTTGATAAGTGGCGGAACGGACGGGGATCGAACCCGCGACCTCCTGCGTGACAGGCAGGCATTCTAACCATCTGAACTACCGCTCCGCGAATTGATA
>Ga0256404_1008664_pt1 | contig 15132 bp, 15 predicted proteins | sample RumenRJG_01DNA_FD_185990 | JGI IMG/M metagenome (GOLD analysis project Ga0256404, IMG submission 185990) | Bovine rumen microbial communities from Lethbridge, Alberta, Canada - RJG_01 | ecosystem: Host-associated > Mammals > Digestive system > Stomach > Rumen | place: Canada: Alberta | collected...
AAAAGAGTAACCCCCAGTTCCTGCTCGAGGGCAGAAATATAGCGGCTGATGGCCGGCTGCGGAAGATAGAGATTCTGAGCAGCCTTTGTAAAACTCTGATGTTTTCCTGTTTCTAAAAATGCTTCAATCTGTTTATCATTCATGAGGACATTATAGCAGAAATGTTTTTGCAGAGGCATGGATTATTGAAATAAAACAACATCCCCGGACCAATCAAAGATCCGGGGATATAAGGAGTATAAAAAACAGGTTATTTGGGGAAAATAATCATCAAACGAGGCACTTCAGAATATAAACACCGTCGTGCATTGCATTAAGGTAGATATAGCCTCTGTCGTCAACTACAAGATCTTCTGCGGTTCCGAGAGGCTTGTTAGGCATCTTCACATCGAAGCAGAGCTTCTCAGGGTTAGGAGGAATGAAGTATGCGATCTCCTTTGGAACGTATGGATCGCTAATGTCATAGACCCTGAGTCCTGCGTGGAAATAGCAGTCATAGGCTCTGTCGCTTCTGTCCTCAAGCCATGGCTTTCCTGTCATAGGCTCATGAAGGTTGTGAGGACCGAAGGATGTGGGGTATCCGTATCCAAGGTCGTTGAAGTTCTTGTAAGGGAAGTTCTCAGGAACCTCAGGATAAGGAAGAACAGAGATGAGTACAGGATCCTCAGGATCTGAGATATCGAACATCTCGATACCGCACATAGCCTGAACACCGAATTTCTCAAAATCCTTTCTGTTGTAGGTCCACTGACGCTCGCCTTCCTGCATTCCGATGGCATATTTGGTGCCATGAATAGGCATGAAGGTATGACACAGAGCGCCGCCGAACTTGGTTGCAAAAGGAGGAGTCATCTTTGCTTCACCGATGACCTGAGGCCACTCAGGATTTGAAACATCCAGAATCTTAAAGCCTGCTCCGGCACAGCTTAAGTAGGCTGTGTCTCCGTCAACATAAGGGAAATGTACAAATCCCGGATAGGTATTGTAACCCTGCCATCCGTTCCATTCCTTTTCTCTTGTTTTCTTTGTCTGATTTCCGAAGAACTGTCCCGGATTCCACCAACGCCCCACTTCCTTGGGATTTGTTGGGTCGGAAATATCTACTATTCTGTAAATGAAATCCTTAAATCCTACAGCGGTTGCTGAAAGGTGGAGATATTTGCCTCCGTTATAGGTGAATCTGTGAACACCTGCTCCGGGATTATCTGTGTCTCCTGTTGCCCAGAAGGAAAGCTTCTTAGGATGCTCGGGGTCTTCCTTAAGGGAGAAAATATGAACTCCGCCGGGAGCCGGGGTGTACTTTTCAGGAGCCGGTCCGTGAAGGAACTCAAGGCAGTTTCCGTTGGAAACGATCATTAAATCATCTGCGATCTGAACCTTGGGCGTTGACATGTATGGATACTTCTCGGGATCCATAACGGGCATATACTGTACATGACGTGGATGTGCAGGATCTGTTACCTCTATGATCTCAACACCGTAGCCGTAGAAACATCCGCCGTAAAGATAGTAGCGGCCGTCCTCAGTCTTATAAAGCTGTGACTGGAAAAGATAGTGGTTGTCCGCATCATGGTAAGCAACAACCTCCATATTCTTGATATATCCCTCATTTCCGGGACTCTTCGCATAGAATTTTTCGCTCATATATAACCTCCAAATTATAAAAATCAATCTAAACAGTAACTTTAAAATTCAGTGTATTGGTAGTATCAGTTCTATCAATTCATTGTGGAGATTCAACGGTACATACAACAAAACCTTTAAGCTAAGGCATTGAAAAATCATACGTCCACCCTAAAGAAGCAGTTATTATATTTCCTTAGCTCTCTCGGAAATGCCAGAGCTTTCATAAGGAAAACTCGGCGATTGACGAGGGATTACTGCTTCTTAGGGGGGACTTATAGATATTTCTGCCGAAGCGACCAGGTTTTGATGGATGTACCGTTGAATTCTAAAATCCCTGACGGAACTGTTTGCCGATGCTGAAAGTCTAGCGGATAAAGGTTCTTCCCGTCCAATATCTAACTTTTTCGAAATCTATAACAGATTTGTTATGGAAAGTCGCGAATATTGATATTTTTTCTTCAAAGTCAGAAATGATATATTAACTCCACCGCAAGATGCACAAATGAAACGCATTAGAAAAGCCTAACTTAGTGCATGATGCGCCATTAAGAGAAAGGTTTAACGTCATTGTGCATATGATATGCGACTGACAGAAATCCTTTTGTCGTGGCTTATGTCGGGTTTCTGAGTAGACAGGAAGAACCGATTTTAAAAGACAACGGAGGTTTAATTATGGCTTACGACTTTAATATCATGAGAAGTCTTATTTATGTGGGGCTTGCAAAGGAAGAGTACAGACCGAAGCTTGAGCACTGGCTTTACTATCATCATGTACCTGAGAGCATCAGCAAGTTCACACCTTATGTTACCAAGTATGCATTTTATCAGTGTTATCCTACACCACCTGAAGGTGACAGATTCGGTGCCAGAAAGATGCAGCTCACGGAGCACTACTGGATGGTGGATGAGCATCTTCCGGAGATGGCTAACAACATTTTCTGTGAGTACATGCCTATGGATGTGCTTCGCTGGCAGGGATGCATACCTGATGTGGACTCAGCAACGGTTCATAACAATGCTGACTCCGGTGATGCAGGACGTGCAGCCGGTGGCGGAGACTTCCCGCCATTTATTTTCTCTTTCATTCCCATGAACTGGGAAGAGGACTTCAAGGGCAAGGGAAGAACTCTTGAAGACGGACCGAACTTCCGCTGGCAGTTCCTCATCCAGTATCCGGAGGGTGTTTCAAAGGAAGAGGGAGAGAGATGGTTCCACGAGGAAGTGGTGCCTTTCCTTACAGGCAGCGTAAGAGTAAACCGTGTGGTCAGCAGCAGGGTAATGAAGAATTACGGTGCTCCCGAGGCTCAATTTGACAGAGTTTGCGAGGTCTGGTTTGAGGGCCCTGAAGAGTGGTATGACCTTTGCGTAAAACTTGCAAAGACACATCTTAAGAAGCCTGAATGGGCACAGCAGGATGAGTTCCCCTTCTTAAAGCCTCAGCACAACATAGCATCGGTATTCCTTGGCGACAGATGCACATCAGACAATCTGACACAGTACAGGGGCTATATAACCATGAGGTGACAAGGGAGAACACGGCTTTCAGCGGGCAACTGAAAGTAGAGAATGTTCTGATATAGGGCTTTGACCATCTTAAATATAGTTTTCTTAATCCGGTGGGATGAAGAGTGGTTCAAAAGTCGAAAGAAGCAATGGTTTTATGAAGTAAAGAGGTGAACATGGAACTTTTGGAAAAAACATTGGCAGAAGGCAGAACAAATTTCGTGCTTATAGGTGAGGCGGGATGCGGAAAATCAGAGATAGCTCTTAATCTTGCAAAAGTTCTTCATGAGCTTACAGGAAAGCCGGTTCATCTCTTCGATATGGACATGACGAAGCCACTGTTCAGATCGAGAGACCTTTTAAACTGCGAAGAACTGTCCGGTGTCACCATCCATTTTGAAGAACAGTTCTTTGATGCACCAACCATCGTCGGGGGTGTGAGGGAGCTTCTGAAGGACCCTGACAGCCTGGTGGTTATGGACGTCGGCGGCGATGACATCGGCGCCAGAGCCATAGGCGGTTTCATGGCAGCATCGGACAGGAACAGCCTTTATGTCATGTATGTTCTCAATTACTACAGACCTTTCTGTCAGGATATAGATCATATCGATCAATTCTTAAGAGAAATCCTCACGGTATCACATCTCGGTACCGAAGATATCCATTTCATAGACAATCCGAATATCGGCATCTCTACCACGGAAAAAGAAGTGGTGGAGGGTGCTGAACGGATGGATGAGCTTGTTTCAAAGTATAAGCCCATCGAGATGGTTGTGGTCAGAAATGAACTGAAAGAAGCAGTTCATGAGAGACTTCAGGGGACTAAGCTTCTGCCCTTGCAGCTTTATCTGACATACGACTGGCTGAAACCGGATATGTCATGAATGCATAGAGTAGAAGTAAGAACAACAATACGAGTCTAAAAAGTTGATTCAGGAATCATTTTCCTATGAATTCCTTCGCGAAGCGTCAGCCCTTTGCGAAGTTATATAAATGGCTGACTTTGATTTTGGAGGTCAGGAAATGGCAAAGTTCAGAATAAATGTGGTTTCCGAGCGGTGTAAGAGCTGCGGTTACTGCATTAAGTTCTGCCCAAAGCATGTGCTTTCGGTAGGATCAGAGGTTAATGCTAAAGGCTACGAATATGTGGTAGCGGAAAAGCAGGAGGACTGCGTAGGCTGTCTCACCTGCGGACGTATCTGCCCGGATGGGGCTATAGAGATTTATAAGGAGGACTGAAATGGCAAGAACATTTATGAAGGGCAGTGAGGCTGTTGCGGAAGCTGCTGTACGTGCCGGTTGTCGTTTCTTTGCCGGCTATCCCATCACACCTCAGAACGAGGTTCCGGAGTACTTCGCAAGAAGACTTCCCGAGGTGGGCGGAACATTTATACAGGGCGAGTCAGAAGTTGCATCCATCAATATGGTTTACGGTGCAGCATCTGCAGGTGTCAGAGCCATGACATCTTCATCTTCACCGGGAATCGCACTTAAGAGCGAAGGTATCTCATACTGTGCCGCAGCCCGTATCCCCATGGTGTATACAAACTTCCAGAGAGGCGGCCCAGGCGTAGGTTCCATTCAGCCTGCACAGATGGATTACTTCGAAGCAACAAAGGCTTCAGGAAACGGTGGCTTCCAGATGATGGTTCTTGCGCCGTCAACAGTGCAGGAGGCTGTGAATCTCACGGTAAAGGCATTTGAACTGGCAGACAGAGACAGAAATCCGGTTCATATCCTTGCAGACGGAGTTATCGCCACCATGATGGAGCCTGTAGAGCTTCCGGAGATGATGCCTGAGGAGAAGGTTAACGAAATAAGAGAGTCAAAGAAGAAGTGGGCTTTAGTCGGTCACAAACTTGATTATCAGAACCGTGCATGGATCCAGCCGGGACAGTGGCAGACCACAGTTATGCAGAAGTGCAATGAAGAAGCTGCAGAGCTCTATGAGTCATGGAAGAAAAATGATGTCATGGTTGAGGAATATGAGCTGGATGACGCTGAAATCGTGCTCACAGCTTACGGAATCTCAGCACGTATCGCAAAGTCAGCTGTAGATATCCTGAGAAAGAAGGGCGTGAAGGCAGGACTTATCAGGCCTATAACATTGAACCCCTTCCCGACAGAAGCATTTGAGAAACTTGACTACGGACATGTTAAGGCAATTCTTTCAGTGGAAATGTCTATCCCTGCCCAGTATGCAACTGATGTTGAGGCTGTTGTAAGAAAGCGCTGTCCTGTTGAAAAGTGCTTGTGCTCAGGCGGAAACATCATGTCAAGAGAAGCCGTGATAGAGGCTGTGATGAAGATTATTGGGTAAGGCGGAAGTTTACGAATAAACTTCGCTTTCGGTGCCGGTTTTTCAGAGAAAACTCTGATGAACCGGTGCGCTCAAAGAAAGGAATAGAAATGGCAGAACTTTTATATAGCAGAACTAAAAACATCCAGGAAGACAAGGTTTCCGGATTCTGTCCGGGATGTATGCATTCAACCATCATGAAATTGATCGGTGAAGTTATCGATGAGATGGGAATCATTGATAAAACTGCGATGGTACTCGGCATCGGATGCTGCGGTCTTCAGATGGATTATATGGCATTTGACAATATCACTGCCCCTCACGGAAGAGCCTGTGCAGTTGCAACAGGACTTAAGAGAGCTAACCCGGGTACTCTTTACTTCACCTATCAGGGTGACGGTGACCTTGCTTCCATCGGACTTGCAGAGACCATGTCTGCAGCAAACAGAGGTGAGAACTTCACTGTTATTTTTGTAAATAACGGCATCTATGGCATGACCGGCGGTCAGCTTGCGCCTACAACTCTTTTCGGAATGAAGGCAACAACAGCGCCAAAGGGACGTATTGCAGAGGAGCATGGTTATCCCATGCATGTATGTGAGACTCTGAACCAGCTTACAGCACCTCAGTATCTCGTAAGAACCAGCTGCAACAATCCTGCCAATGTTATGAAAACAAAGCAGGCCATCAGGAAAGCATTTGAATATCAGCTGGCAGGAAAGGGCTTCTCACTTGTTGAGATCGTAACAAGCTGCCCCACAAACTGGGGACTTGATTCACTCAAGGCGCTTGATTTCCTTGAGGAGAACATGCTGAAGGAATATCCCCTTGGTGTGATCAGAGATAAGGGCTGAAGGAGGTAATAATAATGGAAACAAATTTATGTGTAGCCGGTTTCGGCGGACAGGGCGTCATGACCCTTGGAAAATTCCTTGCTTCAGCTACCTGTGATTCTACAGATAAGAATGTAACATTCTTCCCGTCCTATGGCGCTGAGCAGCGCGGCGGTACAGCAAACTGTTATGTGGTTATTTCAGATGATCTTATCGGTGCACCTCTCGGCGATGTGATGGACGACCTTATCGTTATGAACGGCCCGTCTCTCAACAAGTTCATCGGAACACTGAAGGAAGGCGGAAGACTTTTCATCAACAGCTCCATCGTAAAGGACAAGATCGAACGAGACGATATCGAGATCGTTTCGGCACCTGTAACTGAGCTTGCCCTTGAGATGGGTAATGCAAAGGTCCTTAATGTCATCATGCTTGGGGTATATGTTGGATACACAGAGGTTGTTGCCCCTGAAATCGTTTGGGGAACAGTGGAGCATAAGCTATCAAGCAAGCCAAAGCTTCTTCCTCTTAACAAGGCAGCCTTTGACAAGGGTCTTGAGATAGGAAGAGAGTTCAGAGAGAAGAATAGGAAGTAAAAAGCATGGTATTTCACAATTTTGAAGAACTTATCGCCAAGGTTAAGGGCGAGCCTTCACGGAAGGTCATGGCGGTAGCCTGTGCCAATGATGAACATACACTTGAAGCAGTTGTTCATGCAAGACGTGAAGGAATCGTTGAACCTTTGCTGGTTGGTGACAGGAAGGTAATAAAGGAAATTCTTTCAGGGCTTTCGGAGGAGATTCCGGAGGAAAACATTTACGACGTTCCCATGGAGGACCTTAAGGGAGCCTGCGAGAAGGCAGTAAAACTCGTAAGGGATGGCAAGGCTGATTTCCTCATGAAGGGTAAGGTTGATACAAAAATCATTCTCAAGGAAGTTGTTAACAAGGAGTACGGTCTCGGACAGGGCAAACTCATGTCTCATTTCTCCATCTTCCAGGTTCCGGGCTATCACAAGCTTATCGTTCCTGTGGATGGCGGAATGGTACCATACCCTGACCTTCAGCAGAAGAAGGAGATAATTGAAAATACTGTAGATACTCTTGTTTCCATGGGATATGACTGTCCCAAGGTGGGAGTGCTTGCCTGTGTTGAAAAGGTGAATCCGAAGATGCCTGAGTCAGTGGATGGAGCAGAGCTTCAGGCCATGAATGAGAGAGGCGAGATAAAGAACTGTATCGTGGAAGGACCTATACAGTATGACTGTGCCATGAGAAAAGACATCGCAGATTTCAAGGGACTTGAGTCAAAGATCGCCGGTGATCCCGATGTACTGGTTGCGCCCAATATTCACGCCGGAAACATTATGGGAAAGATGTACACCATAAGCTGCGGCGGAAAGATGGCAGGCTTCATCGTTGGTGCCAAGTGCCCTATCGTTATGGTTTCCAGAGGATCTTCTTCGGAAGAGAAATATCTCTCCATCGTAGTATCGGCAGCAGCCAGCAAATAAGAGACAAAATTATAATTTGCGGAAGTCTTTGAATTATGCGGTAAATTTGAAAGTGATCTTTCGAACTTAATTTGTGGGGGAGATACGAGTTGGGATGAATCCGGCTCGTGTCTTAGGCCCCATGCGGGTAAAAAATGTATGAACTGTTTGCCGCTGAAAATGAGTAAAACGCAAGGCTTACGCTTTTGGAAAATGACAGGCAGATAACCTGTCTTGAAGTAAAGGAAGTATATGTTAAACGAAAAAATACTGGTTATTAATCCTGGTTCAACATCTACAAAGATCGCAGTGTATCAGGGTGAAGAACAGCAGTGGACAGAAAGCATTGCCCACAGTCTCGAGGATCTGAAAGCATATCCCACAATCTATGATCAGCTTGATATGAGAAAGGAGCTTATCCTTGCCAGTCTCGTAAGTCACGGAGACAAGCTTGCTTCATTTGCGGCAGTTGTAGGACGTGGAGGGGCACTTCCGCCGGTGAAGACAGGTGCGTATGAAGTGAATGAAAAGATGGTGGAAACCCTTCACTATCATCCTGTAGATCAGCATGCCAGCAATCTGGGGGCAGGAATCGCCTACAGCATCGCCAATGAAATCGGCGTTAAAGCTTATATCTACGATGCCATCACCGTTGATGAGATGACTGAGGTCAATAAGATCACGGGCCTAAAGGGTGTAAGAGTTCCTGCAAAGGGTCACAATCTCAATACCCGTGCAGCAGCTCTCAAACTTTGCAGAGACAAGGGGCTAGATTACAACAAGGTAAACATCATAGTTGCACATCTCGGGGGCGGAATCACTGTAAACCTTCATTCCAAGGGTAGAATCATTGATTTCTTCAATGATGAAATCGGAACCTTTGCCCCTGAGCGTGCAGGGGGACTTCCCACCTACGCACTTGTAGATATGTGCTACAGCGGAAAGTATACAAAGGAAGAGATGATGAAGAATCTTCAGCGTCGAGGAGGTATGATCTCCTATTTTGGAACTGCCGACATGCGTGATGTTGAAAAGCTTATCGATGAAGGAAACGAGGAGGCAGCGCTTCTTTATGAAGCTATGGCTCTGAACACTGCAAAGACCATCGCCCGTATCGCTCCATCGGTTGACGGACAGGTTGACTGCATCGTTCTCACAGGCGGACTTGCATATTCTGAGCGTTTTGTGAACTCAATCAGAAAGCATGCCGGATTTGTAGGCCCTATAGAGGTTATCCCCGGTGAGAACGAGATGAAGGCCCTTGCGGAAGGAACCCTCAGAGTGCTTCGCGGCGAGGAGAAGGCGCGGATTTTTGAGTGAATTTAAATATCTATAAGATATAAAAAAGAAGGGTTTAGTGATTAATAAATGAAACAATTAAACAGATGGCTTTATGCCATTGCCGGAGTTCTGATCCTGCTCTTTGCCGGACTCATCTATGCCTGGTCCGTTCTTTCGGGGCCAATGGCAGCGGAGTATCCGGGATGGAGTAAGGGGGCAATGTCTCTCTGCTTTACTCTTGCCATGAGCTTTTTCTGTATCGGCGGTCTCGTATCCGGTCTTTTGGCCGGAAAAGTAAAGGAAAAAGTGATTTTCTGTCTGTCATCCATACTGTTTCTGCTTGGATTCTTCCTTGTAAGTAATATGAAAACGCTGATTCAGCTTTACCTTGGTTTCGGCGTTCTTGCGGGCCTTGGCGCCGGATTTTCTTATAACACTGTTATGGGCTCCGTCACCAAGTGGTTTCCTGACAAAAAAGGTCTTATTTCGGGAATCCTTCTCATGGGTTTCGGAATGGGCGCTTTTATAATAGGAAAGCTCTATACAGCTTTAAATCAGACTTTCAGCTGGAGAACAGAATTCAGTGCACTTGGCATCATGGTTTTCCTGGTGATTCTTCTCTGCGGGATGATTATCAGAAAACCAAATGCAGAAGAGATTTCCGGATATGTGACAGCGTCCAAAGGGACAGCACAAAAGAAGGGCAATGACTTTACCACAAAGCAGGTGATGGCCGATTCATCCTTCTGGCTATTCTTTGTTTATGCGGTACTTCTCAGTGCTGCGGCTCTGGCGCTTATAGCTCAGGCAAGGGGTATAGTGACGGATACGGCACCGGAACTCAGCGCCGGAAACATTGCCACAATAGTGGGACTAATCTCAGTGTTTAACGGAGTGGGAAGAGTGATCTTCGGCGGGCTTTATGACAGGCTGGGACAGAGGATGACAATGCTTCTGAATTGCGCTCTGTACCTGGTCTCGGTGCTTGTGAATCTCGGCGGACTGAAAACAGGAAGCCTTCCTCTCGTAATTCTTGGATTTATTCTTTTTGGTCTTTCCTACGGAGGAGTTCCCCCAACGAATTCGGCATTCATGATGGATTTTTACGGAACGAAGCATTATCCCGTAAACTTCTCAATCGTAAATCTGAATCTGCTGTTTGCCTCCTTCGGTGGAACTCTTGCGGGAGTGATCTACGACAGGCAGGGAAGTTATATGACCATTTTCATGATTATGATGGTGGCAGTGGTTATGGCGGTTATATGTACCATGCTGATAAAAAAGAGAAATTTGATATGAGGGAAAAAATCCGTTTTTTCAGGTGGAATGTCATTACAAATATCTGTATGGCGCTGTCCATCAATACAACAGCAACCCTTCTTGCAGGAGGTGACATCCTGTCCGGATGGGTAAAGGGGTTTTGCTGTGCTTTCACCATCAACACAGTGGCGGCAGTCATCCTTCCGGTGGGAGCCATCGGTAAATGGTTCGCAGAGGACCTTTTAAAGACAAAGCCCGGCAGATTTTCTGAGATGCTGGCAAGAAACTTTATCATCAATGCAATTTATGTCACCATAGTGAGCCTTTCCATGGCGCTTATCAATGTTGGAGCCGGGGATGAATTCCTGGGCGCCTGGTGGTCATCATATCCCATACTTCATGTGGTGGGGCTGATCACCGGCCTTATTATCGAGAAACCGTTAAAAGCATTGGTGTAAGCTGTCAGGTTTTACAGAGGTGTATGAGTATATTTCAAATACAGAACATTAAATCATAAGACATTAGCATGGAGAAAAGCAGTGTCTTATACAAAAATACCGTCAGCCTCGCAAAACGAATACCAGGGGCTGATGTAAACAGGAGATTTATATGAAGATTTTAGGTTTATCTTTCGGAACAAGAAACGGCAACAACGATACTATGTGCCGCGTTGCTCTCGAGGAGGCACAGAAGCTTGGTGCAGAGATCGAGTTTATCCACGTATTTGACTGGGATATCAAGTATTGCTCAGGCTGTGTTGCATGTTCAAGAGGTCTCGTTATGGGTAAGGGCATGATCTGTTCACAGAAGGACGACTATGCAGCGCTTTTTGACAAGATGGCAGAGGCTGACGGCGTACTGGTTGTTGACCCTATCTATGAGTCAGGCGGATCAGGACTTTTCCATGTAGTATGTGACCGTATGGGTCCCGGACACGACCTTGGAATGCTTTTCATGGCTGATGCAAAGCTTAAGGAGCAGGGAAAGGAAGGACTCGATCCCAAGTATCTCAGAAAGAAGGCTATTTCCTTCGTTGGAATCGGTGGTTCCGACTGGGCATGCCGCGTAGAGACAGATCACGCAATGCTTGCCATGAGCCCTTCATGGACAGTTATCGACAACGACTGGTTCTCATGGTCAAAGGATGTCATCATGCAGGATGATAAGATCGAGAGAATGAAGCAGATCGCACGTAATCTCGTTGAAGCAGCAAAGGATGTGGACAATGCCAAGTGGCAGGGTAAGGAAGGCGCATGTCCTCATTGCCAGGGCAACAACTTCTATATCTTCCCGGGCACAACTCACTGCGTATGTGAGCTTTGCGGACTTGAGGGAACACTTGAAGTAGTCAACGGTGCTTTCAAGTTTAAGTTTGATCCTGCAGATGAGCACAAGGCTCACGATACCATCTCAGGAAAGAAGCTTCACGGCGATGATATCTTCAGAAATGAAGGAAGACTCATGAACCTTAACAAGGATCCTGAGTTCAAGGCACGTAAGATGCACTACACAGCAGTCTGCGCACCTACACCGAGCCCAAGCAAGTAAACTGAATTTAATTTGGAGATTAATTATTATGGAAAAGCCAAGCTTAAAATTCTTTATAGTTTTCAATCTGGTCATGAATATTCCACTGGCAACAGCCATGTCCATCGGTGGAATGCTTTTTTCGGGTAATGCTGACAAGCTCCTTACCCCGGCTCTTTTAGTAAATATTTTACTGGGATTTGTGTTTGCATGCATCGTCAATGCAGCTCTTCCCATCCCCCTTATCGCCATAAGTTTTCCTAAATTATTTAAGATAGAGCCGGAAAGTGTTCCCGGAAGGATCCTCGGAAATGTGCCGGTGGTATTTATCTTCGTGATCATAATCGGACTTGTGATGAATTTTGCCAATGTCCAGGTATTTGGAGGAGCTCCGTTTCCTGCATTTATCTTTGCATTCCTCGGCACCTTCATTCCAATGTATGTACTTTGTTTTGTGGTTGCCATGATATTTATCCCCATCGCACAGGGCGCAGCAGGTAAAAGTGTAGCTGCATGATAATAAAAGCTCATGATAAGCCCCGCTGGATGTGATTTTTGATGGACTTCGTTACCATCAGCGATCTTCACGGAAATAGTTGATGCAGCTTTATTACACATACGTCATAAAATAGGGTTGTCGCACATGCGGCAGCCCTATTTTATGTCTTAATAATGTTTAAAGAATTTCTGTTTATTCGGTTAGTTTCATGTCATTCTGTTGATTATGGATTGACCTGAGAAACAGAGAATGATAAAACTCTTGAAATAAGATTGAGATGTCAATGATATTTTCAGAAAAGAAGGTTTTATGGAATTTCAGGAATACGCAGAACATTATTTTGATATGGAAAAAGCTATCCCCTACTTTTTGATATGCTTTGCAGCTCTTCTGGTTGTTATGGGCATAATCCTTGTTATTGCAAGGATCAGAAAAGAACTGGACAGGAAGGGTTCTGATGGGGAGTATATAGACGAATCTGATATGGGCGCCTTTGATTCGGAAAATGCATATGGGGATAATGTTTACTCTGAAGATGATGACTTAAGACCGGATGCACGTACGCAACAGTACTATAGGAGACGATCACGAAGGCGTCAGAGTTCAAGGCATCAAATTGATATACGTCCCTTTGCCTTTATTGAGTCATTTTATGAAATGGCATTTGCAAGTACGGCGGTGTTGCTGCTGCTCAGTCTCTACTACATCATCAATGACCGTATAAATCTAAGGGAAGTACATATGCTTTGGGATACCTACAAAGACTGGATTCTGGTGGCGTTTCTTATAGTGTCCATGGTTCTGAATCGAATCTTTGACCGGCTGCTTGTGAGGCTCAGATATATAGATGCGAAGCAGCGCGCCGGCATACGACTTCTGAGTTCCATATATGTCATACTGATACTTGTATATATCTGCTTTATCTATCAAAGTCCGAATTATGGAAGCATCATCATTTATTTTGTGATGATGGTTATCGGCAGACTCTTTTATTTTGACGTAACCTGGGAGAATTTCAGAGGAGATATCATCAGTATCTGGAAAAACCTGCCTATACTGTTTTTGATGATTGCATATTCCGGATTCACCATCTGGTACGGCTTCAATAGCGGGTTCCTGTGGAAGTCAAATGGTGTGCTTGTATCGACTCTGATAGCACATATATTTATGGATGTTGGGATAGTGATCATTCATCACCTCAGGCTTGTGAGATGGATTCTTGGGTGAAAAAAGTGTGCCTGAAAATATAGAAGTGTTTCGTAAATGAACAGATATTGCTGCTTGCGTGAGAGCGGATGCAACAATGTTCAAATACGAAACACTTATTTTTTTGCAAAAGTTTTTTTGCGGCGGCCTCTCCGATATAATCATTTACAGTTAAGAAAAACGAGTTACCTAAGGAGGGTATAAAATGAAAAAAAGATTATTTGCACTCGGTATGGCAGCAATGATGGTTGCATCATTGGCAGGCTGCGGATCATCTTCAACCGGCTCAAGCGGTGGTTCAACAGCAACAACTGCAGCAGCTACCGCAGCAGCAACAGAGGCAGCAAAGGCAGAGACAAAGGCTGCTGAAGAGAAGAAGGAAGAGGCAGCAGGAAGCCTTACACTTGACAAGCCTGTAACTCTTACTTTCGCAGCACAGGAAGTCGGAACAGCTGCATATAACTATGCAACAGCTTTACAGACAGTTATGTTAAAGGAGCTTCCTGAAGGTTCATCCATCAACATCACAACAACATCTCCGGGAGGCGTAGGTGCTCCTGTTATCGTAAATGGCGGCGCACAGTGTGATATCGTAGTTGCCAATGCAGTTCCTTCAAAGCAGTCATATGAAGAGGGAATTCTTGGAAATGAGGCTACAAAGGAAATTGCCTGCCTCGGTGGTGGACTTGGTCATGATTTCATGAATGTAATGTTCACAAAGAAGTTTGTAGATGAGACAGGAATCAGCACTGTAGAGGAGCTTATCGAGAAGAAGTATCCTGTAAAGCTTGTTATCAAGAAGAACGGAACTTTCGGTGAGCTTTCAGCTGAGTATCTTCTTAAGGCATTCGGACTTACACTTGATGATATCGTAGCATGGGGCGGAACAGTTGAGAAGACCGGAGGCGATGCTATCAAGTCCGGACTTCAGGATGATCTTTATGATATGACTATCGATCACATCGGCGCAGGTCAGTCAAACACAACAGAGCTTTGTCTTACACATGATATGGTAGATGTACAGCTCTCTGATGAGACTATTGCAAAGCTTGTTGAGATGGGTTATGAGGAGACAACTGTAGAGCCTAACACATGGAACGGACAGACAGAAGCTATCAAGACTGTTGGTTCACAGCAGAACGTTCTTGTTTCAACAACTATGGATGATGCTACAGCTTATGCTCTTACAAAGGCTATCTGCGAGCATGAGGCAGAGCTTGGTGATGCAGTTGCATCCATGGCTTACTTTGATCCTCAGGATGCAGGAATCATGGGTAAGACAGGCTGCCCGCTTCACCCGGGTGCTCAGAAGTACTATGAGGAGATGGGCTACAAGTTCGGTTGATGATTTAGGATTAAGAGTAATCCCCCGGGAGGCAGCAGAACAAAATCTGCTGCCTCTGTTATGAAAAGCACAGTAACTAAAACACAATGTAATAAAGAGGAAACGAAAATGGCAGAAGTAAAAAAGGCATTAAGTCCAAGAAGAATTGCGATGATTTTTGTGACCATCTGCTTCTTTGCATTCCAAATGTATATAGCTCTTGTTAAGCAGCTGACTCCTATGCTGCAGAGCCCGGTACATCTCGTGTTTGCACTTGCAATG
>Ga0256404_1008665_pt1 | contig 15130 bp, 13 predicted proteins | sample RumenRJG_01DNA_FD_185990 | JGI IMG/M metagenome (GOLD analysis project Ga0256404, IMG submission 185990) | Bovine rumen microbial communities from Lethbridge, Alberta, Canada - RJG_01 | ecosystem: Host-associated > Mammals > Digestive system > Stomach > Rumen | place: Canada: Alberta | collected...
CGCTGAGCGTATTTTCCAGCTTCCTGATGGAACTGTTTCATATGGAAAGATATTTTTCCAATGCAGCACAGGAAACCCTGCTTTCCGCACCGCCGGCCGTTCAGGTAATTGCGCTGGGAATACTGGCACCTGCTGCGGAGGAAATGGTCTTTCGGGGACTTTTTTACAGCCGGACCCGGTTTTATCTGAACAGATATACCGCTGCCCTGGTGAGCGCCCTTTTCTTTGCCGCAGGCCATGGAAATGTCATTCAGATGCTGTATGCTTTTCCGATGGGCCTGATTCTGGTGCTGGTTTATGAAAAAACAGGCTCCATTGCAGGACCGGTCGTCTGTCACATGGGCGCCAATATGATTTCCGTACTGATCAACCTGCTGGCAGCCTGATTTTCACGCAGCCGCCTGCAAAAGGGAAGAACGGACAGGCGGACAATAACCGCCTTGAGTGCTCATGCAAAATGTTCTATAATTGCATTATCTGTCGAATTTCGCCTGAAAATCAGGAAGGAGATAAAGAAGGATGAAGCTTTCCAAATTACTGGAGCGTCTTGACTATACGATTATTTCCGGACCGAAGGATCCGGATATTGCCGATATCACCAATGATTCACGGAAGGTCGGAGAGGGCTCTCTGTTTTTCTGTATCCGGGGCGCGGTATCCGACGGGCACGCCTATGCAGGGCAGGCAGCGCAAAGCAAAGCGGCGGCGCTGATTGTAGAGGAGCCGGTGGATGTGCCGGACACGGTGACGGTTGTCCGCGTTGAGAATACACGTCTGGCGATGGCGGTGATCGCCTCCGCATGGTACGGTTATCCGGCGGATACGCTGAAGGTGATCGGTGTCACCGGAACCAAGGGAAAAACAACCACGGTCTACATGATTAAGGCCCTCCTTGAAAAGGCCGGATACAAGGCCGGTCTGATCGGCACCATCGAGACCATCATCGGAGATGTACACATTCCGTCTGCCAATACGACGCCGGAGTCGCTGCTGATTCAGTCCTATTTTGCCCGAATGCTGGAGGAAGGCTGCACCGTCTGCGTGATGGAGGTTTCCTCGCAGGCTTTGAAGCTGGACCGGACGGCCGGATTTACGTTTGAATACGGACTTTTCACGAACCTCAGTCCGGACCACATCGGCCAGAACGAGCATGCCAGCTTTGAGGAGTATATGGAATGCAAGAGCCGCCTGTTCCGCCAGTGCCGCACAGGCATCTTCAACCTGGATGACAGGAATCTGGAAGGAATTATGAAAGGGCACACCTGCGCGGTGGAAACCTTCGGATCCGATCCGGGGGCGGACCTCAGGGCAAGCGATGAAACACTGATCAGCGGTCCCGGCTGGCTGGGCGTGCAGTACCATATCAGCGGCAAACGCACCATGGATATCCGGCTGGACATGCCGGGACTTTTTAACGTCTATAATTCGCTGGGAGCCATCGCCGTCTGTCGTCATTTTGATGTGACAGATCAGCAGATTAAGGAAACAATGGGTTCATTTAAGGTAAAAGGCCGCATCGAGATGGTTAAAGTCTCCGACCGTTTTACACTGATGATTGACTATGCCCACAATGCGGTGGCACTGGAAAGCCTGCTGTCAACACTTCGCGAATACGAGCCGAAGCGCCTGGTATGCCTGTTCGGATGCGGAGGAAACCGATCAAAGCTGCGCCGCTTTGAGATGGGGGAAGTATCCGGAAAAATGGCGGATCTGACGATTATCACATCGGACAACCCGCGCTATGAAAAGCCGGAAGATATCATTCAGGACATCCTGACGGGCATTTCGAAGACAGACGGAAAATATGTGACCATTCCGGACCGCCGCGAGGCGATTGCCTGGGCGATTCATCACGCTGAGGATGGAGATGTCATCGTGCTGGCCGGGAAAGGACACGAGGATTATCAGGAAATTGAAGGGAAAAAGTATCCGATGGATGAGAGAGTCATCATCAGCGACATTCTGAAACAGGATGCGCAGCAGGGGTGATTTCTCAGACGGGAGAATGTAAGAACGATATATGCAGGACTGCTACGCAGATATCATTGTCAATATATCCAGTGAGAAGCTGGATCATGTCTTTCAGTACCGGATTCCGGAGGAAATGAGAGATAAGCTGCAGCCGGGAATGGTGGTCAGGGTGCCCTTCGGAAAGGGCAGCCGCATGATTCAGGGGTATTGCATCGGAACCGGGAACCGGACGGACTTTGAAGAGGACAGGCTGAAGGATATTTCCGCCATCGTGACCGACGGACTGGGAGAGGAAGCAAGGCTGGTCCGCCTGGCCATGTGGATGAAGGAACGGTATGGCAGTACAGCCATTGCCGCGCTGAAAACCGTGATTCCGGTTCGGCGGAAAATCAAAAGCCGCGAGAAAAAGACCGTCCGGCTGCTTCTTTCCGGGGAGGATGCGCAAAAGCAGCTGCGTATTTATACGAAAAAGCACCAGACAGCCCGGAAAAGACTGATGGAGGCTCTGATTGACGAACCGGAGCTTCCCTGGGATCTGGTCAGTGAAAAATTGAATATTACAAGTTCCGTTGTAAAAACCATGCAGGAGGCGGGGGTTCTTGAGATGCGCCGTACGGCCGTTTACCGCAATCCGGTCCGCCTGCAGGAGGGCAAGGACCATCATGTAGCGCTGAACGCAGAGCAGCAGGAAGCCGCAGACGCCATGATCGGGGACTGGGACCGGGATGACACACCTTATCACCGCAGATATCTCCTGCACGGAGTAACAGGAAGCGGAAAAACGGAAGTGTATATGAAGATCATCGCTTATGCACAGGCAAGAGGCCAGCAGGCGATCGTTCTTATACCGGAGATTGCACTGACCTACCAGACACTGCTTCGTTTTTTTCGCCGGTTCGGCGACCAGGTGTCGGTGATCAATTCCAGGCTGTCCGCCGGCGAGCGCTATGATCAATTCGAGCGGGCCAGAAACGGAGATATTTCCATCATGATCGGTCCCCGCAGTGCGCTGTTCACGCCGTTTCCCAACCTGGGTGTGATTGTGATCGATGAGGAGCACGAGCCCGCCTACATCAGTGAGACAAGTCCGCGCTACCATGCGGTGGAGACAGCGTTTGAGCGTGCCTCCATGGAAAATGCCGCGGTGGTTCTCGGTTCGGCGACACCGTCGCTCGAAACCTACTATTCGGCGCGGCAGGGTGAGATCCGCCTGTTTACGCTGAACAGACGCGCCGGAGGTGCCGCAATGCCGCGGACTCAGATTGTCGATATGCGCCGGGAACTGAGGGAAGGCAACAAGTCTGTTTTCAGCCGCGCCCTGACGGACGCTATGCAGGAGACGCTGCTTCGCCGCGAACAGATCATGCTGTTTTTGAACCGGCGCGGCTATGCGGGAATTTTAAGCTGTCGCTCATGCGGCCATGTCATCAAATGTCCGCACTGCAGTGTGGCGCTTTCTTTGCATGGACACGGAAAAATGGTCTGCCACTACTGCGGCTATACGGCGCCGGCTCCGGCGGTCTGTCCTCAATGCGGGTCGTCCTGGCTGAAACCGCTGCGGGCCGGGACGGAGCAGATTGAGCAGGAAGTTAAAAAAATGTTTCCGGAGGCGCGTGTTCTCAGGATGGATCTGGACACAACAAGACAAAAGGATGCGCACGCTGCCATTCTTTCCGCATTCTCCGGTCATGAGGCGGACATCCTGATTGGCACACAGATGATTGTGAAGGGCCATGATTTTCCGGATGTTACGCTCATGGGGATCCTGGCGGCTGACCTTTCCCTGAATGCGCCGGATTACCGCGCGGCTGAGAGAACGTTTCAGCTGCTGACACAGGCAGCCGGCCGTTCCGGGCGCGGCCGCAGCCAGGGGCAGGTTGTCATTCAGACCTATGATCCGGATAATTATGTGATCCAGGCTGCAGCCCGGCAGGATTACGCATACTTTTATGAAAAGGAAATAGATTTCCGGCGTCTGGGCGGCTACCCGCCGTGCGGTGCAATGTACGCCATCCACATGTCCGGCCCGGACGAGAAATATCTGAAGAAAGCATCCGGTTATCTGCAGAAATTTGCTCTGCGGCTGGCCGCCGCCAGCCATGCGCAGGTGCTGGGACCGGCGGATGAGCCGGTGGCCAAAATACAGGATATTTATCGCCGCGTCCTTTATATCCGGCACGATGATCTCAGGGTGCTCTCACGAATGCGGCGCGGCATCGAACAGTATATAGATATTAATGAAGGGTTCCGCACGATCGGGATTACCTTTGAAAAATGCTGAAAAGGAGATATGGTTATGGCTTTAAGAGAAATCAGAATACTCGGCGATTCCGTCCTTGAGAAAAAATGCAACGAAGTTAAGGAAATGACCCCCCGGCTTCACATTTTGATAAAAGATATGTTTGATACTATGTATAACGCAGAGGGTGTCGGATTGGCGGCGCCTCAGGTGGGTGTTCTTCGCCGGATTGTCGTGATCGATGTGGACGGCGAGCATCCCTATGTACTGATCAACCCGGTTATCCAGGAGCAGGACGGCGAGCAGACCGGAGCCGAGGGCTGCCTTTCCGTACCGGGGCAGGCCGGCAATGTGACCAGGCCGGCGCACGTTGTTGTCCGCGCCCTGAATGAAAACATGGAAGAATATACCGTGGAAGGAACCGGACTGCTGGCCCGCTGCCTGTGCCATGAAATTGACCATCTGGACGGAATTATGTACACCACGAAGGTGGAAGGCGAACTCTTTGACACCGCTCAGCCGGAAGATGTAATTGATGAAGATCCGGTTGGCGATGTCATGAACGGGAACGTCGGAGACGAGCAGTAAACGGGAGCTTCAGGAACCGGGGAAAATATCCGGCAGGCCCACCGGTACTGCGGAAAGCAGCGGAAGGCAGCAGGAAGAGCAGGAGATGATAAACATGGGAAATAAATCCATCCGTCGGGTGGTGTTTATGGGAACACCGGACTTTTCGGTCAGCATTCTGAAGGCGCTGATTGATTCAAAATATAAGGTTGTCGGTGTATTTACCCAGCCGGATAAGCCGAAGGGACGCGGCGGGAAAGTGCAGATGACGCCGGTAAAGGAAATGGCCATGGAAGCCGGCATACCGGTCTGGCAGCCGAAAAAAATACGCGGAAGCGGGAGTGAAGATATTTTGAAGGAACTGGCGCCGGATGTTATTGTCGTGGCGGCTTTCGGCCAGATTATCCCCAAATCGATTCTTGATCTGCCGCCGTATGGGTGCATCAATGTCCATGCCTCCCTGCTTCCGGCTTACCGCGGAGCGGCACCGATTCAGTGGGCAGTGATCAATGGCGAAAAGGAAAGCGGCGTTACCATTATGCAGATGGCCGAAGGGCTGGATACCGGTGATATGATCAGCCGGACCGTTGTTCCGCTGGCGGCTGACGAAACGGGCGGAAGCCTTTTTGATAAGCTCTCTCTGGCCGGAGCTTCCCTTTTGATCAGGACACTGGGCGATCTTGAGAACGGGACAGCCGTTTTTGAAAAACAGCCGGAGAAAAGTACTACCGGGTACGCTTCCATGCTGAAAAAAGAAATGGGACAGATCGACTGGTCGAAGGATGCCGTTTCCATTGAACGCCTGATCCGCGGCCTGAACCCATGGCCGAGTGCGTACACACAGCTGAACGGCAGGACGCTTAAAATATGGAAGGCGGCCGTCGTTTCAGGGGAAGATTCATCGTATGCCGGGACGCCGGAAGGGATTCCGGGCATGGTGGCAAGCGTGGATAAAGAGACTTTCCATGTTCTGACCGGCAGCGGAATTTTGAAAATTGAGGAAGTCCAGCTGGAAGGGAAAAAGCGAATGGACAGCGCCGCTTTTCTGCGCGGAAACCATCTGGAAACAGGAACGGTGCTGGGCGTGAAGACGGAGGAAAAATAGCGGGAGAGAGCTGGGATCTGGGATCGGATAAGGAGTGATCGGTATGCTGAATTTACTTTCCTATAATAATAACTATTACTACGGAGGCGGAGGATACGGCGGATACTATTTCGACGGGACGTACCTGCTGATTGTGATTGCTTTTCTGATTACGCTGGCGGCTCAGATGTTTGTGAACAGCACTTTTAAGAAATATAATAAGGTGCGCACCCGCTCCGGACTGACGGGAGCCCAGGCCGCACGCCAGGTGCTGGATCTGAACGGTCTTTATAATGTAAGAATCGAACATATCAGCGGTTCCCTGACCGATCACTATGATCCCAGGTCGAAAACGCTGCGCCTTTCCGACAGTACCATCGATCAGCCGTCGGTGGCGGCGGTATGTGTGGCAGCACATGAGTGCGGACATGCGGTGCAGGATCAGGCCGGTTATGGCCCGCTTGTCCTTCGAAGTGCGCTTGTTCCGGCCGCCAGCATCAGCTCGCAGCTGGCATGGCCGCTGTTTTTCATCGGACTGATTATGTCTCTGGAGATACTGACAACCGCCGGCATCATCCTTTTTAGTGTGGCAGTCGTGTTTCAGCTGATTACACTCCCGGTGGAATTTAATGCTTCCCGCCGGGCATTGAAAATTCTCGGAGATAATCATATTATTCCGGCGGATGAACTGAGCGGCGGAAGAAAGGTTCTGACCGCTGCAGCACTGACATACGTAGCGGCGCTGGCATCGTCGATCCTTCAGCTGCTTCGTCTGATCGCGCTTGCAAACCGCAGAAGAGACTGATCGTAAACTTTTTTCAGGGGGGAGACAGGGTAACACAGTATGGTAAATATCAGAGAAATCATTCTCGATGCCTTAATGGAAATCACAGAGGAAGAAGCTTACAGCCACCTGGTTCTTCGGAGCGTTCTTGAAAAATATCAATATCTGGATAAACGGGACCGCGCCTTTATTACCCGCGTGACCGAGGGAACGGTCGAAAATATGATCGAGATTGATTACATCATAGAGCAGTTTTCCCGGGTCCGGATCTATAACATGAAACCACTGATCCGCAATCTTCTGCGTATGTCCGTTTATCAGCTGAAATATATGGACAGTGTTCCGGATTCAGCCGTCTGCAACGAGGCCGTGACCATCGCCCAGAAGCGCGGCTTTTACAATCTGAAAGGCTTCGTTAACGGAGTACTGCGCAATATTGCCCGCAGCATGAATACCGTGGAGTATCCGAAAAAAGAAGAAGACCCCATCCGGTATCTTTCCATTCGATATTCCATGCCGGTCTGGATTCTTGAAAAGTGGCTTCAGCAGTTTGATTTTGACTCCGTCGAAAAAATCTGCCGTTCCACACATGAGCAGCATGGAACGTATGTCCGCTGTAACTTCGAGAAAGCCTCTAAGGAACAGATCGTTGCAGAACTGGAAGGACAGGGCATTACCGTGAAGGATCATCCCTATCTGGAATATGCCCTTGAAATATCGAATTACAACTATATGAAGGCGGTCAGTGCCTTTAAGAAGGGATGGATATCCGTACAGGATGTCAGCTCCATGCTGGTAGCAGAAATCGCAGCCCCCAACTGGGGGGATACGGTCATTGATGTGTGTGCGGCTCCGGGGGGGAAGGCGATGCATATCGCTGACAAACTGCGCGGTTCCGGCTATGTCGAAGCCCGGGACATTTCTCCCGAAAAAGTTGAACGTATGAAAGAAGAGATCGAGCGCGTCGGCGCCATCAACATCAAGGCGGCTCTTCGCGACGCCACCATACCGGATCCTTCCTCCGGGCAGATGGCCGATATTGTTCTGGCTGACGTCCCGTGCTCCGGACTCGGAGTCATCGGCAGGAAACAGGACATCAAGTACAAAATGACACCGGAGCGGCAGGAAGAAATCATCCGGCTGCAGCGCCGTATTCTTCACGTTGTTCAAGGCTACGTAAAACCGGGGGGCATCCTGATTTACAGCACCTGTACCATCGGAGCTGATGAAAACCAGATGAATCTGCAGTGGTTTCTCAAATACTTCCCGTTCAAGCTGGAATCCATCGATCCCTACCTGTGTGAGGAGCTTCGCAGCCGCACCACCCAGGGCGGTTTCCTGCAGCTCCTTCCGGGCATTAATAAAACAGATGGTTTCTTCATCGCGCGCCTGCGCAGACTCAGCTAAACCGGAATAAGCACCAAAGCAATCCACACCGGAGGGACCAGACAATGAGTACAGATATAAAATCAATGACGCTTCCCGAGCTGAGAGCTTATCTTACCTCCATCGGGGAGAAATCTTTCCGGGCGGACCAGATCTACGGGTGGATGCATCGGCAGCTGGTAACGTCCTACGACGATATGAAAAACATTCCCCAGTCTCTGCGGGAAAAACTGAAGGAACAAATGCCGCTGACCGCCCTGAAGGCGGCCGATGTGCTGACATCCGGAATCGACGGCACGCAGAAATATCTGTTTGAGCTTTCCGACGGAAATCTGATCGAGAGTGTGCTGATGAAATATAAGCATGGAAATTCCGTGTGCATTTCCTCTCAGGCGGGCTGCCGGATGGGCTGCCGGTTTTGCGCATCTACCATCGGCGGGCTGAACCGCTGCCTGCTTCCGTCGGAAATGCTGGATCAGGTTTATCGCATCCAGACATTAACCGGCCAGCGGGTTTCCAACGTGGTGGTTATGGGAACCGGTGAACCGCTTGACAACTATGATCATCTGCTTCGTTTTATACACCTGCTGACAGGACCGGAGGGACTGAACATCAGCCAGCGCAGCATCACCGTATCCACGTGCGGCATTGTTCCGGGCATCCTCCGGCTGGCAGATGAAAATCTGGAGATAACCCTGGCGCTTTCTCTGCACGCATCTACGCAGGAAAAAAGAGAAAGCCTCATGCCGGTTGCGAAAAAATACGAGATTCATGAGGTGCTGAATGCCTGCCGGTACTACTTTGAAAAGACGGGGCGGCGGGTAACCTTTGAGTATGCCCTTGTCGGAGGTGTCAATGACGGCGAACAGGATGCAGAGCAGCTGCACCGGCTGCTGGGAAACGGAAATTTCCACATTAACCTGATACCGGTCAACCCCGTGAAGGAAAGATCCTACGTCCAGCCGGACCGCACCGCGGTCCTGGCATTCCAGAAGAAACTTGAAAAATACGGAATAAATGTTACTATTAGGAGAGAAATGGGCAGGGATATCAACGGCGCCTGCGGGCAGCTGAGACGGTCCCGCCTGGCACAAAAAGAGGAACAGGGTACATGAAATCGTTTTGCCTGACGGATGTCGGTGTGAAAAGAAAAATGAATCAGGACTTTGTCTACGCATCGCAGCAGCCGGTGGGCAATCTGGAAAATCTGTTCATTGTCGCGGATGGCATGGGAGGACATAAGGCCGGAGACTACGCCAGCCGCTGCTGCGTGGAGACAATGGTTGAAACCATAGAAAACACGCCGCTGATAAAGCCGGTTGAGGTTTTGAAGGCGGCAGCGAAGCAGGCGAATCAGAAAATTCTGGAAAAATCCCGCTCAGATAAAGATTACGAAGGGATGGGGACAACCCTGGTGGCCTGCACAAGCAGGGATAATATCCTGTACATTGCAAACGTGGGGGACAGCCGTCTCTATATTATTGATGACCGGATTGATCAGATTACGCATGATCATTCTCTGGTTGAAGAAATGGTGATGCGGGGCGAACTTTCGAGGGATAAGGCGCGCACGCATCCGGATAAGAACATTATTACAAGGGCCGTCGGCGTCATGGATGATCTGAAGGTCGACTTTTTCGATGTATCGCTCAATCCGGGGGATATCGTATTACTCTGCTCTGACGGACTGACGAACATGGTTGAGGATGAGGATATTCTGAAAATTGTGAAGAGGGCGGAAAGTCTTGAGGAGGCTGCCCATTCACTTATTAATGCTGCAAATGATGCCGGAGGAACGGATAATATTTCTGCCGTTCTGGCGGAGCCTGTGGAATGCGGAGATCTGGAAATATGATAAAACCGGGAGTTTTTCTTCAAAACCGATATGAGATCATAAACCGCATAGGTTCCGGCGGAATGGCCGAGGTCTATAAGGCGAAGGATCACAAGCTGAACCGCTTTGTGGCGGTAAAGGTGTTAAGAAGTGAATACAGGGACGATAAGGGATTCTTGTCAAAGTTTCGTGTAGAAGCGCAGGCTGCAGCCGGACTTTCCCACCCGAACAATGTGAATGTGTACGATGTGGGGGAAGACCGCGGACTGAGCTTTATTGTTATGGAACTTGTAGAGGGAATAACCCTGAAGGACTATATTGCCAAGAAGGGAAAGCTGTCCGTCCGCGAGGCTACTTCCATCTGCCTGCAGGCAGCGGCCGGGCTGGAAGCTGCGCATAATAACGGAATTGTACACCGCGATGTAAAGCCTCAGAATATTATTATCTCCCTGGATGGGAAGGCCAAGATCACGGATTTCGGCATTGCCCGGGCGGCAACGTCCGATACCATCAGATCATCCGCCATGGGGTCCGTTCATTACAGTGCTCCGGAACAGACACGCGGCGGCTATTGTGATGCCAAAAGTGACATCTATTCGCTGGGCATTACCTTTTACGAAATGCTCACCGGCCGTGTGCCTTTTGACGGAGATACGACCGTAGAGGTTGCGCTGAAACATCTGCAGGAGGAGATCCCGGGGCCGCGCCGGTTTGCACCGGAAATTCCGCACAGTACGGAGCAGATCGTGCTCAAGTGTACACAGAAAAGTCCGGACCGCCGCTATCAGAACATGGCGGAACTGATCCGTGATCTGAAGGAATCTCTGGTTAACCCGGACGGGGATTTCGTCGTTATTCCAAAGGTGGATAACAAGGCGAAAACCATCATGTTCTCGGACGATGAAGTGCGGGAAATCCGGAACAATTCTCTGCCCGTGTACGACGACTCTCTGGATACCGGGGCGGCAGGAAAACTGCAGCAGGATACCCGCTCCTATGGCCGGGGAGATACGAAACCGTACGCGAATTACTATCAGAACAGCCGTTATCAGCCGGCCGGGTCGGCGTATCGTCCGGATGCCGGAACCTCCGGAAATCAGCGGGAGGAATACCGGGACCGGGAATACCCGTCGGATTATCCGCCCCTGGAGGAGCTGGATGATCTTGACGATCTGGAAGATGAAAATGAGGACGACTATGAAAATGAGGCCTCCCGCCGGCGCCGCAGACGCAGCAGTCGGGACAGAGGGGATAAAATTGCGGTGGCCGCGGCGATTGCTGCCGGAGTGCTGGCTGTACTGATCATCCTGTTCATCATCGGCCGGATGCTGGGGATCATCGGAGGATCGGGTACAGGGGAAACCGATGCTGTACAGAATGTTCAGACGGAGGAAACGTCCTCGAAGGTTCCGATGCCGGATCTGATTGGCAAGACGGAGAAAGAGGCTCAGAAGATGCTGAAAGACCTGAACCTGGGCTATAAATATTTAGGCGAGAAGGCGTCTTCAGAATATGCGAAGGGTACCGTTGTGGAACAGTCCGAAGAAGCCGGGAACGAAGTTGACGTTAACACAACGATCGGCTATTACATCAGCTCCGGCTCCATCGAGCCGAAGACCATTCCGGATCTGACCGATAAGCCCCAGGCCCAGGCGGAAAAGATGCTGAAGGACATGGGGCTGAGCTATCAGATTGATAACACGCGCTACAGTGATACCATCAGCAAGGGAAATGTTATTACCACCAACCCGGGCGCCGGCTCTTCCGTCACAGACGATAACCCGCCGGTAACGGTATACATCAGTCAGGGATCGGACAGTTCCCTGGTGGAAGTGCCGAACATGGTAAACCATTATGAGAGCGACGCACAGACAGCACTGAGCAATCTCGGGCTTTATGCATTTGTAACCGAGCAGACGAGTGATACCATAGATTCCGGACTGGTCATCTCACAGGATGTCGCGCCGGGGACGATGGTGCAGACGGGAACCAGCATTACGCTGACAGTCAGTACCGGACCGGCGGACAAGGATGATATCACGATTCTGGATACGGAAGGTACGTGGATGTGCTATGCACAGCTCAACGCTCCGGACGGCTACAACGGAGAACCGGTTCAGATTGATCTGCTTCAGAACGGAACAACCACAACCGTATTTTCAGGTATCCCGCAGTTCCCGTATATCCTTAATGTGCAGGGACAGCCGGGGGTGACAACGGGAACCGTTTACGTTTATACGCTGGATCCTACGACGTACGAGGTTACTTCAACCACCGAGTATGACGGAGTTGAATTCAGCCGGGTCGATTGACGCAGGTCAGCCGGATGCGGCGAAGACAGCCGGATGAGACGAAAACCGTCGGATGCGGCGAAGACAGCCGGATGGGACGGGAGCGGCCGGGAGGTGAAACCGGCAGCCGTGGATCCGGGCTGGGCAGCAGGAGGAATATGCAGGGAAAGATTATCAGAGGCGTCGGCGGATTCTATTATGTTTATGCAGAAGGCAGGGGAATTTTTGAATGCCGGGCGCGCGGAATTTTCCGAAAGGATGGCACGAAGCCGCTGGTCGGCGACAACGTTAGGATAAGTGAGACCATCGATACGGATAAGCAGATCGGACACATTGATGATATTCTTCCGCGGAAGAATTCACTGATCCGGCCGGCAGCCGCCAACATTGATCAGGCACTTGTCATTTTCGCCTGTGCCTGCCCCGAACCTAATCTGAATCTGCTGGATCGCTTTCTGATTACCATGGCGGATCGGAACATACCGGTCCTGATCTGCTTTAATAAAACCGATCTGGCGCCCGCCAGCCGGATGGAAGAATTAAAAAAAATCTATGAAAATTGTGGCTGTCCGGTAATGACAGCCAGTTTTCTTCATATGGAAGGGCTGGATCCGATCCGGAAGGCACTGGACGGGAAAACGACCGTGGTCGCCGGCCCCTCCGGCGTCGGCAAATCATCGCTGACGAATCTGCTGGCTCCGGATGCCGGAATGGAGATCGGGACGCTGAGCCGCAGGATTGAGCGCGGAAAGCAGACAACCCGCCACACACAGCTGGTCCGGATATGGGAAGATACCTATTTCCTGGACACACCGGGCTTCAGCTCTCTGTATCTGACCGGAATTGAGTATCGGGACCTTCCGTCCTTTTATCCGGAATTTGAAACGTATGCTTCCGGGTGCCGCTTCCCGGGCTGTATGCATATCAGTGAGCCTGACTGCGCAGTAAAGAATGCGCTGCGGGAAGATAAAATTTCCAGGGTGCGGTACGAAAATTATCTGCTGCTGGCCGATGAGCTGAAAAATCAGCGCCGGTACTGAAGCAGCCGGACAGCCGTACAGGGACGAATGACTGCGGCCGGGCAGAGCGAAGAAAGAGAGAATGAAGAAGAATAACAACGAAGAAGAAAGAAAAATAGAGAAGAAAAAAATAGAGAAAAAACAAAATAGAGAAAAAACAAAATAGAGAAGAACAGAGGGAAAGAACATGATTAAATTAGCGCCATCCATTCTGTCAGCGGACTTTTCTCATCTTGGCCAGGATGTTATGGAATGTGAGAAGGCGGGGGCAGAGCTTTTGCATATCGATGTTATGGACGGGATGTTTGTTCCGAGTATTTCGTTTGGCATGCCGGTAATCCGCGCGATCCGGCCGCTTTCCTCCATGACTTTTGATGTACACATGATGGTTCAGGATCCGGAGCGGTATGTGGAAGAAATTGCCCGCTGCGGAGCGGATATTATTACTGTGCACGCGGAAGCATGCCGTCATCTGGACAGCTGTATACAAAAGATTCACAGCCTCGGCCGGAAGGCAGGGATTGCCATCGATCCGGCGACGCCGGTCAGTGCCGTGAAGTATGAACTTTATCAGGCAGATATGATTCTCGTCATGACCGTTAATCCGGGCTTTGGCGGACAGAAATATCTGTCAGAGATGAATACCAAAATTCTGAAAATCCGGGAAATGATCCGGGAGAGCGGGCGCGATATCGACCTTGAGGTTGACGGCGGAATAAATCCGGCGACGGTTGAAGAAGCCGTCCATTCCGGCGCAAATGTACTGGTGTGCGGCTCCGGTGTGTTTAACAAAAAGGCATCCATCGGGGAAAATATTGAAATCATGACGGCACTGGCCAGAAAAGCTGCAGGTGAAATTGCGGAAAATGACGGGAATGCGAACGTCTGTGAGAATGAAGAAAATCGGTAAGATAGCGGATATGCAAAGCCGGGCAGAAAAACTATGAGTGACAAAAAAGCGTTTATTATAAGCGGGGGAGCAGTCGACCTGGACTTTGCTGCCCGTTTTCTTTCAGAAAACCGCCGGGATTCAGACATGCTTATTGCGGCGGATCAGGGACTTTTCGCATGCGAAAAGCTGGGAATGAAGCCGCAGGCGCTGGTCGGCGATTTCGATACAGCCGGGCGCAAGTGCCTGGAGCCGTACCGGAATGATCCCGATGTGGAAATGCGGCTTTTCCGGGCGGAAAAGGACTGGACAGATACGGAGATGGCGGCAGAGCTTGCCATGGAAAAAGGCTGCATAGAGATTGTACTTCTCGGCGGTACCGGCACCAGGATTGATCACGTGCTCGGAAACATTCAGGTTCTGGCACTGGCCATGAGCCGGGGTGTTCCGATGATCATGGTTGACCCGCATAACCGTATTCACATGCACAATCATCCGTTTACCATGAAAAAAAGTGAACAATACGGGCATTATGTTTCTCTGTTCGCCTGCGGAGGGGATGTACAGGGACTGACGCTCCGGGGCTTTCGGTATGAGGTGGAAAATTTTACGCTGGGCAGCATCGGAAGCCGCGCGGTCTCCAACGAAATAGCAGAAGAGGAAGCCTGTGTTGAGTTCAGGAGCGGACGGCTGCTGGTTATCGAGTCCCGGGACTGAAGGAGCATGCAGCGGATAAAAACAAAAGGAAACTCTGGCCTATTCAACGAACGGGCTGTTTATAATAAGGATGAGAGAGGGCAATATTCGTGGATAAGATAGCTGTATTGATTCCCTGTTACAACGAGGAGAGAACGATTGGTAAGGTGGTCCGTGATTTCAAGGCAAACCTGGGAACGGATGCGGTGATTTATGTTTATGATAACAATTCTACGGATGACACCTGAGTTCCGAAGTTGAATAATACTTAGGGAAGCCGCCACCCTTTGTGGGTGGCGGAAAAATTTTGTCAATGTTTTGTATTTTATATATAGCGTTATATAGCGGTACATGTTATAATGAATGCATG
>Ga0256404_1008668_pt1 | contig 15123 bp, 17 predicted proteins | sample RumenRJG_01DNA_FD_185990 | JGI IMG/M metagenome (GOLD analysis project Ga0256404, IMG submission 185990) | Bovine rumen microbial communities from Lethbridge, Alberta, Canada - RJG_01 | ecosystem: Host-associated > Mammals > Digestive system > Stomach > Rumen | place: Canada: Alberta | collected...
CTCGTTAGCTCAGTTGGTAGAGCATCACACTTTTAATGTGGGGGTCTTGGGTTCGAGCCCCAAACGGGTCACAACACAATTAGAAAGAGAGCTTTTCAACGGCTCTCTTTTTTCGTTTATAAGAGGACTCCCCATCCAAGTTATAAACAAATCCACTCCGTTTATGTGCGAATTCAAGGATTATTTGTAACTTTGCCATTGAAAACAATACACTAAAAAGAATGAAACTAAAGAAAAGAAAAATCAAGCATTCGGCAATATTCTTCCTCTGTTGGTTTGCCTTTTTAGTCTTTCTGGTTGATGGAGTCTTGGGATTCCAGACATTGGTTGATTATTTCGGGTCGTATGCATTGGTGGAGATAAGCTTATTGCTATTGGTCATTCTGCCGACATTGGCTGTTTACAAATTCACCAAAGAGCAATAAACAGAATAACAATAAGCAGATAAATCGGAATTTAGCGTTATGAAAAAGATCTTAATATGTATTCAATTTCTGTTATTAACGACTGTTGCTTATGCGACTGGTCTAGACAGTGATGTTATTTTTATTAATGGTACTCGTTGGGCGTTGTTGGACAAGCCTGTATGCAGAGATTCTTTGTTGTACCATCACTTGAAGGCTGTGCTACCTGCAGAACGCCATATTACTACAGCCAACTGGGATGGTTTCACCTCATATTGGAGCATTGAGGAGGACGTATTCTACCTCGACAGTATACGATGTGAACACTATGATACAAATAGTCGCAAAATTATAGGTGAGCGCATTCCAAACGACACATTGCTTCGTGTATTCAAGAATTTTGTCGAAGGAGAGCGTATTGTGGCCAGTTGGCTGACGGACGACATTCGTGTGGCTACAGGAAAAAAGATTTACTATCAGCACATGGGCTTTGAACGAAACTATGAACATGAACAAATCTTTACAATCCGTGAGGGAAAGGTCATTGGAAAACAAGATTATCACAACTATGTTGTTGACGGTTTCGCATTCGATAAAGTCAAGAGCAATTCTGACATACGGAAGTTATTTCCTTTGAAAACAGAAAAGTATCCCGAACTCGCCAATGTCAAACGCATCATATTCTATATCCGACAAGCACGAGTTGACATGCACGGTAATCTTGTAGAATGTGAAGTTAGGGTCCTAAAGCCCAGCGACAATCAGCAACTTGCCGAAGAAATGACTCGGCTGTTGAAGGCTTACCATCCTTGGAAAGTATCTTTTATCAATGGTGAATTTCGCGCTTTTGGAATTGAACATTATTCTTTCCCCTATCCGCTTGACCAATAAATTCTAATTTAGCGAACAATAAATACAAAATATGAAAAAGCAACTATTCTCATTTCTCTGCATCGGTCTCATGCTGACGGCATGCGGACAGCAGAACAAACAGGAAACGACTATGGATTTTGTTGACAACGTAAAGGTGGCACTCTCTGACAGCGGCCACATCGATTTGGGCAGCCTCCAGTGGACGCGGGAGCCTGCGAAGTGTGAAATCAAGGATGACACCATCCTTATCACCACCGCACCGAAGACCGACCTCTGGCAGCGCACTTACTATCACTTCCAGAACGACAATGCCCCCGTGCTGCAGATGAAGACGCGCGAGAAATTCTTCAGCTTCGTGGTGAAGACCGACTTTACCGAGAGTCATCATCGCTTTGACCAATGTGGCATCGTGATGTATCTCGACAGCGAGAACTGGCTGAAAGGCTCGGTGGAATACGAGAACGAGGAGTTCCAGCACTTGGGTAGCGTAGCCACCAACAACGGCTACTCCGACTGGGCTACCACGGCCATTCCTGCCGATGTGAAGACTATGTGGTACCGTTTCTCGCGCCGCGAGGACGACTATTGCATCGAGTGCTCCGCGGATGGTGAGAAGTTCAGCCAGATGCGCATCTGCCACATGTATGCCGGTGCCGATGAAATCAGTTTTGGCATCTATGCCTGTTCGCCCGAGGAGTCATCCTTCACGGCAGTCTTCTCGGACATGAAGATTACCGAGTGCGCATGGAAGGCTCACAACGGCCAGCAGCCAGACAAGAATTAGTACAAGATAAATCGGAATTTATATGAAGAAATTACTGATAATTATGGGGATAGTATCCTTGACTTCGTGCGTCATCACATTTCCTGGAACAAGATACAAGCACCTCACAGAAGACCAAAAGAAAAGAGTCGTTCTTTGTAATGCACCTATTGATAGCCTTACTAATGATGGCAAAGTTTATCTGGTCACGATTGAACAGATGCAAAAGTTCTTAAATTCAAAAGATAGAGTACTCATTTATGAATATGCGTCTTTTTGCCAGTCTGAACATTGTGTGAATCCTGCGGTAATAGAAAACGAATGTGCAAAGGTTGGTGTCAAGTTTTGCATAGTTTCAGTCAGTTATGAAGATATTTTCAACATACCAGTTCTAAATACTCCAATACTGGCAATCGAACCAACCATACTTGGAAAGAAAATCGGTAAAGATTGCAGTAAGGTCTTCTTTGACAAATTGACAGGAACGACATGGAAGACTCGAGGCTATGGCAGGTATTACTATTACGTAAATGGCGAATATAAAGGATGCTATGATAATTATTCTGATGCCTTGACCAATAAATTCTAATTTAGCGAACTGATATAAATATGGATTTCAAAGATAAAGTGGTCGTCGTAACAGGTGGCGCGCAAGGCATCGGAAGGTGTATCGCTGAAGAGTTCCAGAAGGCTGGTGCTATGGTTTGCGTAATAGATAAGCAGCAGGGCAACCATTTCGTTGGTGATATTGCTGACAAGGGAACGCTGGAACGGTTTGCGAAAGAAATGATAGAGAAGCATGGCCATGTGGACTTTCTCATCAACAATGCTCTGCCGCTGATGAAGGGCATCGACGAGTGCAGCTATGAAGAGTTCCAATATGCCCTGAGTGTGGGCGTGACGGCTCCGTTCTATCTCACAAAACTCTTCGCTCCGCACTTCGCCGAGGGTGCTGCCATCGTCAACATTTCGTCTTCACGCGACCGCATGAGCCAACCGCAAACAGAAAGCTATACGGCAGCAAAAGGTGGCATAGCCGCATTGACACATGCCCTTGCCGTCAGCCTTGCCGATAAGGTACGTGTCAACAGTATCTCGCCTGGTTGGATTGATACTGCCTACACCATGTATGAAGGTTCCGATGCCGTTCAGCAGCCGGCTGGTCGTGTGGGCAATCCGATGGATATTGCCAATATGGTGCTCTATCTCTGTTCCGACAAGGCTGGCTTCATCACAGGCGAGAACATCTGCATCGATGGCGGCATGACCCGCCAGATGATTTATCATGGCGATAATGGCTGGACGTTGGAAAAATAGCATCTTTTTTTTCATGGTTATCAGGCGTTTTTCAAAAAATAATGCCTATATTTGCAGGTAATTAGCTAACATAATTCAAAAACAATATGAAGAAAATACTTTTTATGCTTGCCCTTCTGGCAAGTGTCGTATGTCAGGCGTCTTCGTTAGAACGCCCGAAGTTGGTGGTGGGCATCGTGGTTGACCAGATGCGATGGGACTATCTCTACCGCTATTACGACAAATTCCGCAACGACGGTCTGAAACGGCTCATCACAGAAGGTTATAACTGCGACAACACGCACTATAACTACGTACCGACAGTGACGGCTGCCGGACACTGTAGCGTCTATGCCGGTTCCTCTCCCGCTTTTACAGGCATTGCAGGCAACAATTTCTACATCGACGGCAGGAAGACTTACTGCTGTGAGGACAGCACCGTGCAGCCGGTGGGCACCACGAGCGACGCAGGAAAGATGTCGCCACGCAACTCGCTGGTCACCTCGATGTGTGACCAACTCCGACTGGCTACCGATTTCGAGTCGAAGACCATCGGAGTGGCGCTGAAAGACCGCGCAGCCATTCTGCCTGCCGGACATTCTGCCAACGGCGCCTATTGGTTCGACAAGAGCGTGGGAGGCTTCATCACCAGCACGTTCTACATGAATGAGCTCCCGAAATGGGTGCAGGACTTCAACAAGAAGAACAAAGTGGATCCCAAGACCGAAGTGTATTACGGTCCGAAGGGTGTCGTGCTCACGACCGACATGGCGATTGCCGCACTCGACGGCGAGAATCTGGGAAATGGCAAAGCCACCGACTTCCTTGCCATCAGTTATTCATCCACCGATTATGTAGGTCATAAATATGGCACGCGCGGAAAGGAGGTTGACGAAGTCTATCTCGCGCTCGACGAGGAGATTGCCAAACTGTTCAAGGCGCTCGACGCAAAAATCGGGAAAGGCAATTATCTGCTCTTCCTCACTGCCGACCATGCCGGAGCACACAACGCCAAATTCATGAACGACCACCGCATGCCGGGCGGACATTTCAGCGGCAGTGCCAAGCGCAAAGAACTGAATGCCTTCCTGAAGAACAAGTACGGACACGAGAAACTTGTGCTCGACGTCATCGAGAATCGCTTGTATCTCAATAAAAAACTCATTGCCAGCGCGAAGCTTGATGAGGAAGACATCATGGAAGATGTCTGCAGCGAACTGCTCAAGGACAAGCTCATCCTCTATGCCGTACCTTTCAAGGACGTGCCGTCTGCCAACATTCCGCCAGCCATCAAGGACCGTATCATCATGGGCTATAACCCGCAGCGCAGCGGCGATATCCAGATTATCGTGCGGTCGGGCTACCACGGTGGCGACTATCAACGGGGAACCACCCACGGAGCTTGGAACTCATACGACACACACGTGCCGTTTATCTTGACGGGATGGCACATCGAGCCCGGACACACAAACAAGTACGTGACGATTTCCGACATCGCACCCACCATCTGTGCCCTGCTGAAGATACAGATGCCGACGGGCTGCGTAGGACAGCCGGTGCTATAAAGGCTTAATGTTTCAAAACAACGAAGGCGTCTGGACTTGCCTATCTATCCAGACGCCTTCGTTGTTTTTATCCCTGCTCTATCGTTTTTCCCGGAAGAAATCCTGCATGAGCGTACGGCATTCGTCTTCCAACACGCCACCGACGACTTCGGTCTTGGGATGGAGCACCTGCGGAGCATAACGACTATAGCCCCGCTTCTCGTCGGCAGCGCCATAGACCACACGCCCAATCTGCGCCCAGCCTAAAGCACCGGCACACATCGGACAAGGCTCCACCGTGACATAGAGTGTGCATTCATTCAGATACTTCCCGCCCAAAGCGTTGGCGGCAGCCGTAATGGCTTGCATCTCGGCATGGGCAGTCACGTCACACAGGGTCTCGGTCAGGTTGTGGGTCTGGGCGAGAATCCTCCCCTTGCACACCACCACTGCCCCGATGGGAATCTCCTGCCCCGCTGCCGCCTGCTGAGCCTCAGCCAATGCCTTGCGCATATATTGTTCGTCCGTCTTGCGCTGTTCGTCTTCCTTCATCTTCGCCGAAGTTTTTCAATTAACCGTTCTTTTCGTACAAAAATAATACTTTTTATTGGATGGGTGAAAGAAAATCCGTATTTTTGCAATAAAATAAGCGGATTACCATGGCAGCACACAACGAATTGGGCAAATGGGGCGAAGAGACAGCCGTGCGCTATCTGAAGCGCAAAGGACTTTACATCCGCCATCGCGACTGGCACTGCGGACATAAGGACATCGACATCGTGGCTACCGACGAATATGGCACGCAAGTGATTTTTGTGGAAGTGAAGACGCGCAGCAACACGCTTTTCACTGAACCGGAACTTGCCGTTGACCGCGAGAAGATAGCCAATCTGCGCAGTGCTGCCAATGCTTACGTGAAACAGTTCCGCATCGATGCCGACTTACGTTTCGATATCGTCACGGTCGTAGGCACTTCCGATGCGGACGTGGTCATCAACCACATAGAAAATGCGTTCTGAGGACAAACATGGAATGGAACATCATACACCTTGAAGAGACCGATTCCACCAATCGCTACCTGCGCGAGCTGCCGGCTGACGATGATTTCGTCGCTGTCACGGCTGACTATCAGACTGCCGGACGGGGACAAGGCTCCAACTCGTGGGAGAGCGAACGAGGGAAGAACCTGCTCTTCTCCCTGCGGATAAGACCAACGATGGTCGCGCCCGCCCAACAGTTCGTCCTGTCGATGGCTGGCGCGCTTGCCCTGAAAAGTGCACTCGACAGCTATACTGACGGCATCACACTCAAATGGCCCAACGACGTTTATTGGAATGACCGCAAAATCAGCGGGACACTCATTGAGACATCTGTTGCCGACAACATGCTGAAGACGTGCATCTTCGGCATCGGCATCAACATCAATCAGGAGCAATTCCTCAGCGATGCGCCCAATCCTGTTTCACTCCGACAGATTCTCGGTCGGGAAATCTCTGTGGAAGAGGTCTTCAAAAAGGTGCTCGAGGGTTTCGAAAAGGAATACCACTGCGTTGAGCGAGGCGACTACGACGACATCTCCACACGCTACCACCAGGCGCTCTACCGACGGACGGGATTCCATCGCTACAGCGACAAGGACGGAGCATTCGATGCTGAAATCGTCTGCGTGAGACCTACCGGCCATTTACACTTGCGCGACCGCCACGGCGAGACACGCGAATATGCGTTCAAAGAAGTAACATACATTATATAACAAATAACAAACCAACAACTATGGCACGATTCAAAAGAATTCTCCTGAAGCTCAGCGGCGAGAGTCTGATGGGCAAACAGGGCTACGGCATCGACCCCGAATGGCTCGGAGCGTATGCAAGACAGATTAAGGAAATCCACCAGATGGGCGTGCAGATAGGCATCGTCATCGGCGGCGGCAACATCTTCCGCGGACTGAGCGGTGCCACGAAGGGCTTCGACCGTGTGAAGGGCGACCAGATGGGTATGTGTGCAACGGTCATCAATTCGCTCGCTCTCAGTTCTGCACTCGGCGCCGAAGGCGTGAAAAACAAGGTGCTCACCGCCATCCGCATGGAACCTATCGGCGAATTTTTCTCCAAATGGAAAGCCATCGAGGCAATGGAAGCCGGCTATGTCTGCATCTTCTCTGCCGGCACAGGCTCGCCCTATTTCACCACCGACACCGGTTCGTCGCTGCGCGGTATTGAAATCGAGGCGGACGTGATGCTCAAGGGAACACGCGTTGACGGCATCTATACTGCCGACCCGGAGAAAGACCCGACCGCGACAAAGTTCGACGACATCACTTACAACGAGATTCTCACACGCGGACTGAAGGTGATGGACCTCACGGCAGTCACCATGTGCAACGAGAACAACCTCCCCATCTACGTATTCAACATGGATGTGGAAGGCAACCTGAAGCGGGTCATCGAAGGAGAGAACATCGGAACTTACGTCCACAGCTGACGATTTTAATCAAGAATTGTCGTTATGACGGAATAACGGATAAGTAAGTAAATGGCTGGGAACGAAGAACTGAGGCAGGCGTGGGACTTTGTGGAACACACCGGGAAGAGCATTTTCCTCACGGGAAAGGCTGGAACGGGGAAGACAACGTTCCTCCACCGCATCGTCAACGAAAGCACCAAGCGCACGGTGGTGGTCGCACCGACAGGAGTGGCTGCCATCAATGCCGGAGGAGTGACCATCCATTCTTTCTTCCAACTGCCGTTCTCACCGTTCATCCCAAACGCAAAAATCAAGAGCAAATTCGATTTCGGAAAGGAGAAACGCCGCATCATCCGCACACTCGACCTGCTGATTATCGACGAGATATCCATGGTGCGGAGCGATTTGCTCGATGCCATCGACTCCGTACTGCGTCGCTATCGCGAACCCGGCAGACCTTTCGGAGGCGTTCAGCTGGTGATGATTGGCGATTTGCAACAGCTCACCCCGGTGGTCACGGCTGAAGACGAATCCATCCTGCGCGGACACTATGACACGCCCTATTTCTTCGGAAGCCATGCCTTGCAGCAGATTGACTATGTGACCATCGAACTGAAAACCGTCTATCGGCAGCAGGACGAGGCGTTCATCCGGATTCTCAACAGTGTGCGCAGCGGCAGACCGCCACAAACGGTCATCGAACAGCTGAACAACCGCTACAGGAAAGACTTCCGACCCGACCCGAAAGAAGGGTACATCCGACTGACCACCCACAATCATCTGGCAGACGACTACAACGACAAGGAGCTGGAACAACTTGCGGGCAACCCACAAACCTTCACGGCTGAAATCTCAGGCACGTTCCCCGAATATGCCTATCCCACCGCCGTGACGCTCGAACTGAAAGTCGGCGCACAGGTGATGTTCGTGAAGAACGACACGGCTGCCGAACGACGCTACTACAATGGGCGCATCGGACACGTCACGCACATCGGCGACGACGAGGTGTTCGTCCGCTGCCCGGGCGACGACCGCGACATCTGCGTTACACCGCAGGAATGGGAAAACGCCAAATACATTCTCAATAAGGAGACGCGCGAGATAGAAACCGACGTGCAGGGCATCTTCAGACAGCTGCCGCTCCGACTGGCATGGGCTATCACGATTCACAAGAGCCAGGGACTGACCTTCGAGCGCGCCATCATCGATGCTGCCCTGTCGTTTGCCTCGGGACAAGTCTATGTAGCACTGAGCCGCTGCAAGACACTCGAAGGGCTGGTGCTCGCATCACCCGTATCGACCGCTGCCGTCATCAGCGACCAACGGGTGGAACAATACATCAGCTATCAAGAACAAGAGGCGTTGCAGAGCATCGGCAGACTGCACACGCTGAAAGAGGAATATCATCGCGAACTGCTCATCGAACTGTTCGACTTCCGGGAAATCAGCATGACGGAAGAACGGCTATCGCGACTGCTTATCGAGCATTTCACACGCAGCCATCCGGCGCTCACCAACAAGCATAAGGCGACCGTCCAGTACCTCAAGGACGAGCTTTCCATCGTAGCACTGAAATGGACCATGCTCATTCAGAAAACCGAACAGGAGAAACTTCACGAACAGCCGTTCATGGAGCGTATCAAACGAAGTGCTGTCTATTTCAGCAACGAACTGGAGAAGGTTTTCAAAGGGCTCTTCACGCTCACAAAACTCATCGAGACGAAGAATAAAGACGTCAGGGGCAGACTCGCCGATTGCCTCGCCGATGCCCAGCAGGCTGTAGTGGCAAAGCGCCTGTTGCTCAACGACATCGCCGAACAGGGATTCTCCGTTCCCTTCTATCTGAAAGCCAAACAGCAAGCCATACTCGATGCACTTGACGGCGGAACATCCAAGAAGAGACGCAACCGCGAGAACAAAGTGGAAAAACAAAAGCCCCAGAAAGAATCGACACAGGAAAAGACACTGCACATGTACCGCAAGGGAATGTCGCCCGCGCAAATCAGCAAAGAGCGCAAACTGACCCTGCAGACCGTCATCAACCACCTCGCTAAGTTCATCGGCGGCGACGAACTGTCGCTTGACGAGCTCGTAGAACCCAAGAAACAGAAAATCATCCGCAGCATCGCGCAACGCATCGGACTGGAGAACGGAAAGAAAGCCATCAAGGAGCTCTGCCCTGCCGACATCACCTACACCGACATCACGCTGACACTCGCCCGTAACGACGAATAAACCTACTGCATCATGAAAACACGAATCATTTTTCTTCTGACACTTATCTCATGCATCGTACATGCACAGGAAAACGGAGGATGGACAAAACCGCAAATCAACTATGATTCCCTCACAACGGCGTTCAAGGAAAGATATAGGAAGCCTGCCAAGTATTGCACCTCCTATTCCGCCTTCAAAAACAATCTGTGGATAGAGACAGAAGCAATCACCCTGCAGGATTTTGAGGATAAAAAGAATATCATAGACCAATGTGACCAATTCCGCTTCAAGGCAGACTCCAAAGAACTTGAGAAGACGCTGAAAGACAAAGCTCTCGTTGTGCTGTTCGATGACTCTCTTTACTTCAACTGTAAAATGGGTGGAAACAAACTAAGGTATCGGAAGGGATATATCAGAGCATACCGATTGCAGGAAAATGGTCTATGCATTCCCAACACCCAGGAATCGATTCGCTATAAGAATATGATGGGAACGGCTGTGTGGGGAGTTCAGGGAGGAATAATTGGAGGTGCCATTATAGGTGGGCTTGTAGGCGGGCTTGTGGGCGGCTTATATGGCGACTATGACTGTGTCTTGCTCATCTCAGAACAGGACAAAGGACCCAAAAAGATAAATACAGACCTGATGGAATCTCTACTTTCTCACAGTTCTGAAGACTTGGAAGAATACAAATCTATTAAGAAAAGTCAAAGAACATCAGCCAGGGTCGTGATGTATTATCTCAGGAAGATGGATTTGATACGTCCCAATTAACGAATGAGATAATGCAGTTTCGTCAGACCGGTGATGAGCGAGTGCCTCCTTTTTCGCACGCTTTGTGAAAACAAAAAAAGAACTATCGCCAACATGTAGTTGGACTTTCATTTTGCAAATTCACTTGATTTGATCACCAAATTCACTTGATTTGGTCATCAAATTCACTGAATTTGGTTTCCGAGAACTAAACTTTTTGACTACCAAACGGTAGATTCTATTGACTCGAAAATGGCATTTGCGGCAGAAAAAAATCATGCCGTTGCTACAGGGAATTCCCCTTCCGATATGTCGAGAGAGTTTCCAACAACAGTTCCATCAGGCGTGGCTTGGCATAATCGTCGAATGCCGACTCGGGAATCCACACATACTCGTCGGGCAACGGCAGACGCTCCGGCAGTTCCAACAGGTAGAATTCGGCTATGAGAATGCGGTGGGTGAGCACGTGGCGCACGCCCTTTTTCAGCAAAATGGCGCGTTCTGTGGGACAGATGCCCGACGATGTCAGCACGCTCCTCCCCTCTTCCACCACCGGCACTTCCCAAAGTCCCTGCCAGATATCGCCCGACGGGCGGCGACGGATGGCAATTTCACCCTTACATATTATATATATATAAGACAGGTGGCGCGTTTTTATTTTCGTCTTGCGCAACTTCACGGGCAATTCCGCCACCCGCTTGCTGTGCAGTGCTTCGCAGGTTTCGACAAACGGGCATGACGCACACTGCGGCGACGAGGGGGTACACCACGTCGCTCCGAAGTCCATCATCGCCTGATTGAAATCGGCTGCCTGCCGTTCGGGCAAGAGCGATTGCGCCAGTTCAGAAAAGAGCCGTTTTCCCTGCGTGGTGTTGATGGGGGTATCGATGCCGAAGTGGCGAGCAAGCACCCGATAGGCGTTGCCATCGACGGCAGCCACGGGCAGATTGAAAGCAAACGAGCCGATGGCTGCTGCCGTATAGTCGCCCACCCCTTTCAGGCTCCGCAGCCCCTCATAGGTCTGCGGGAATCCGCCTTCCGCCACTACCTGACGCGCAGCCGCATGCAGGTTTCGCGCCCTGCTGTAATAGCCCAGCCCTTGCCACAGGCGCAACACGTCGTCTTCCGTAGCCGCTGCCAACGCCTCCACCGAGGGAAAACGCTGCATGAACCGCTCCCAATAGGGCAGTCCCTGTTCGATGCGCGTCTGCTGCAAGATAATCTCACTCAGCCAGATGGCATAGGGATTGCTGTCCGCCCGCCACGGGAGGCTGCGACCATGCTGCTCATACCAGCGCAGAAGCGTTGCTGTGAAAGGAGACATATTCATCATCTTCGATATCCCATTCGTTCATGCAAAGGTAATGAAAATTTCCCTTAACAAACGCATTTCCACGTTCGGAACGCTTGTTTTTTGTTTCAAAAATATTAAAATCCACCCATAGGCTGCTGCTGTCCAACCAATTTTATTATCTTTGCAGCGATGTTTCAAACCATTTAATTAAAAGAAATTATGGGTATTATTGGTTCTATTATCATAGGAATCCTCGCCGGTTGGTTGGCTGGCAAGCTGATGCGCGGCGGTGGCTACGGATGTGTCATCAACCTGCTGTTGGGTCTCGTCGGCGGATTCGTCGGCGGACGGCTTTTTGGTCTGCTGGGTATTCAGGTTAATCCGTCATGGATTGGCGAGCTGGGAACGGCGGTCGTTGGTGCCATTGTCCTGCTGGGAATCGCCTCCCTTTTCAACAAGAAGAAGTAAACTGTTGCACTGATTTCACGAAAAGTGAAGTGAGTGAGACTGGACGTCAAGGCGTCAGGTCCCATTCGCGCAATAGTTCTTGTGCCTGTCTGTAGTGTTTGCGGTCGCGCCGCCAACGACGGTCGAGCAACCGTCCGAAATCGAATTCCAATCCCTTCATGATGGGTTGGTTTCTCATATTGTCATGCGCCCTTTGCATACTGCGCTTCAAGTCAGGATTGATACCCATCACGACCACTTCGTCCAACATCTGCCGACGCGACAACAGGTACATCGTATCAGTAAGTTCGACAAACGCCAGTCTTTCCTTCGAATAATTCATGTGGGTGAACGTGATGTAGCGGAATGACAGGGGAATCTCCACCTGCCCGACATAGTTCGTGCGGCGCACCAGAGCGCTGTCCACCCGCACCGTCACATCCTTAATCGGGAGATGCGTCTCGAGATCGAGCACGGTTATCTTGCGCTGTCCGTATATCAGAACGCAAGCAAACAAAAACATTACTAATAAAAAATATCTCCGCATATATTAGTCTTTACGCACTGCAAAAGTAATGTTTTATTTCTAACTGGAAGAAAAAGGCAACCGCCATTAAACTGAATTAATAAAAAACAACGTTTATTTGGCGATTTCACCTTTTTACTTTTTACCCCAGAGTTCCCAGTCCCCAAAAACACCCAGCCCTCCCAGCTAAAACTCTTTTTGAAGCACTTTTGCTGCTGATTACAAAAAAATATGTACTTTTGCAGAAAAACAAACGAATATGAGTAAAACACTGATCAAGAATATCGGGATACTGGCGGGAATACTGCCTGCCGGAAAGAAACGCCTGTGCGGAGAAGAGATGGCTCATCTGGAAACCATCTCCAACGCATGGCTCACCATCGAAGACGGGCGCATCAAGGATTTCGGAGAAGCGACGAACGGCAAATGCGAAGCGGCAAATGGCGAATATGACACGACCATCGATGCACAAGGCGGCACGGTGCTGCCGTCGTTCTGCGACTCTCACACACACATCGTCTATGCCGGAAGCCGCGAGGGAGAGTTCGTTGACAAGATTCGGGGACTGTCCTACGAAGACATTGCCCGCCGAGGTGGAGGCATTCTCAACTCTGCCGACCGGCTGCACGAACTGAGCGAGGAGGAATTGTACGGACAAGCCATGCGCCGCGTGAACGAAATCATCCATAAGGGAACGGGCTGCGTGGAAATCAAAAGCGGATACGGACTGACACTCGAAGACGAACTGAAGATGCTGCGCGTCATACGCCGCATCAAGGAGACATCGCCCATCGAAGTGCGCGCCACCTTCCTCGGCGCACATGCCGTAGGACGGGCATACGCCGGCAGACAGGCTGAATACGTGGAGCATATCATCCGCGACATGCTGCCTGCCGTGGCTGCTGAAGGACTTGCCGATTTCATCGATGTATTTTGCGACCGTGGCTTCTTCACTCCCGAGGAGACATCACAACTGCTCGAAGCTGGTGCCAAATACGGCTTGCGGGCAAAGATCCACGGACAGGAACTCGCCGATTCGGGCGGTGTAGAGGTGGCAGTCAAACACGGTGCCCTCTCCGTCGATCACCTCGAAGCGATGACCGACCGCGACATCGAACTGTTCCGACAGAGCAACACCATGCCGACAGCACTCCCCGGCACATCATTCTTCCTCAACATGCCATTCGCACCGGCACGAAAGATGATTGATGCAGGACTCGCCGTGGCAACAGCCAGCGACTACAACCCTGGCTCCACCCCATCAGGCGACATGAAGTTCGTCGTGTCACTGGCGTGTATCAAGATGCGCCTTATGCCTGCCGAAGCCATCAATGCTGCCACCATCAACACGGCAGCAGCAATGGATGTCAGCAACGACTTCGGAAGCATCACACGCGGCAAGGTTGCCAACCTCATCGTGACAGAGCCCATCCCGTCCATCGACTTCATCCCCTACGCCTACACGATGCCCATCATCCGGCGCGTCATCCTGAGAGGTAAGGAAATCAAAGAATAATCACAACACTACAAAAACCAAATAAAACCATGAAGAAAATCAGAGCAGCCGTCGTGGGTTACGGCAACATCGGACGCTTCGCACTGCAAGCGCTGGAAGCAGCCGACGACTTTGAGGTGGCGGGCATCGTGCGCCGTCACGGAGCAGAAAACAAGCCACAGGAACTCGCCCGCTACGACGTGGTGAGCGATATCCGCGAACTGAAAGACGTGGACGTAGCAATATTGGCAACGCCGACACGCTCATGCGAGGAGTATGCACAGCAGATTCTGCCACTCGGCATCAACACCGTGGACTCGTTCGACATACATATGGAAATCAGCGGCTACCGCCAACGAATGGACGAACTATGCAAAAAGACTGGCAGGGTGAGCGTCATCGCTGCCGGATGGGACCCGGGCAGCGACTCCGTAGTGCGCACACTCATTGAGAGCCTTGCGCCGAAAGGTCTGTCATACACCAATTTCGGACCGGGCATGTCAATGGGACACAGCGTCTGCGTCCGCTCGAAAGAAGGCGTAAGGGAAGCGCTCTCCGTGACGATTCCCCTCGGCGAAGGCATCCATCGCCGCATGGTGTATGTGGAACTGGAAGAAGGCGCACGGCTGGAAGATGTGGAGAAAGCCATCAAGGCAGACCCCTATTTCGCACACGACGAGACACACGTGTTCCAAGTGGAAGACGTAGATAGCCTGCAAGATATGGGACACGGGGTCAATCTCGTGCGCAAAGGCGTGTCGGGACAGACACAGAACCAGCGTTTCGAGTTCAACATGAGCATCAACAATCCCGCCCTCACCGGACAGGTGCTCGTCAACGTGGCACGCGCCTCCATGCGACAGCAGCCGGGATGCTACACGATGATTGAGATTCCGGTCGTAGATCTGCTGCCCGGCGAACGCGAACAGTGGGTGAAACGACTGGTATAGAACTACCATAAAGTAGGTATTTTGAGGAGAGAAACCGGAATTTCTTTTCGGTTTCTCAAAAAAATGCTTACCTTCGCACCGGATAACAAATAAAC
>Ga0256404_1008669_pt1 | contig 15118 bp, 15 predicted proteins | sample RumenRJG_01DNA_FD_185990 | JGI IMG/M metagenome (GOLD analysis project Ga0256404, IMG submission 185990) | Bovine rumen microbial communities from Lethbridge, Alberta, Canada - RJG_01 | ecosystem: Host-associated > Mammals > Digestive system > Stomach > Rumen | place: Canada: Alberta | collected...
ATTCTGTTAGCAGCCGTTCTCTTGCCATTGCTGACGCCAACTCTAAGTCGGCCATAGCCAATTGAAGCGTTGCAGGAACTAAAAAGAGATTTTCACTTAGGGGAATAATTGGCAGTTCACTCTTACCAAGTAATGCTGAATATATTGAAGAATCTGGTTCTCCCTTCAACAAACTACTTGTCAGATTTGACTGTGCATCCAAGTCCACTAAAAGAACCGAATGCCCATTACTTGCAAGTATTGAGCCTACACTTGCTACCGTCGTCGTTTTACCTACGCCTCCCTTATGGTTGGCTACAGAAATAATCTTTGTTGTCATACCTCAATATTTGAATACTTATAAATTTATTACCATATTACAATATTTTGATATGCAAAGATATGAATATTTTGAATAATAGGGTAATATTTCAATATAATTTAAGGTTTTTTACACTAATAATTCAAAGTATTCAAAATTACTGGAATCGTATATACATATATACCTTATTATATATATAAGAGTTTCTCACTGTATTTATATATTATCATATTGAGGTATTTACATATAAAAAACCGCACTGTCTTCACAGATAATGCGGAAACTTATTGGCTTTAGATAGACAGTATCTAATCCTAATGAGGTTTCAAAGTCCGGCCAAACTAAACAGCACGAACCTCGTGAGTTAGGACACGCCTATACTCTTAAAGTCTCACGACTTGTATTTAATTTATTATCAGATTCCTTATAAATATGTCACTGTCTCTTCTATTGGTTTACGACTGTTGTGATTTGCCAATGGCTTCGTCCCCTCTGCTGCATAGCCTAGAGCGAGACAGGTAAGGATCTCTTCATTTGCTGGAAACTGGAATGCTTCAGACATCTTGTCTGGGTCGAAGAAATTTACCCAACAACTATCCACACCTACACTCTTAGCACAGAGCATCATGTGAGTGGTTACAATTGAAGCATCCTCAATTCCTGAGTCATATTTCTGACCAGGATAAGTAAATACGTTGTTCTTGTCAAAGGCTACGATAAGCATTGTCGGCGCACCGTATCGGCATGGTGTCAAGACATCAACTTTTGCCAATCCTTCTGCCGACTGCACTACATAGACGTGCTGTTCCTGCAGGTTCTTGGCTGTCGGAGCCAAGCGTCCAGCCTCCAGAATGCTGTCTAATTGTTCCTTACTGATCTGACGTGAGTCAAACTTCTTACAGGAATACCTGCTTCTTGCTAATTCAATGAAATCCATAACCAAAACTGATTTATTCTCTTCTAATATCCTAATTTGTCCATATCTATATCTCCTTCGTAATCACCGTTCATGCCTTCTGTCATTGCAAACCATGATTCTTCTCTTAATTCGTCTCGAGAATCCCTATAATCCATTCCAGACAACTCTTTATCTAACTCTTCTTGCTCTTTGCGGGAAATCTCTTCTTCTCTTAGACGAATCTTTTCTTGAAGTACTTCAATATGCTTATTAACTAACGATTTGTCTAGTTCTGAACGGTAATAGTTATTCTCATCTTTCACATATTCTTGACCTAAAGTAACTCCTACTTCATAATCTTCTAGTTCTTGACAAGTCAATAGTATTCGGCAAATCTCTACGACTGAGATATCTTCCTTTACCAATCTTCTAAACCAAAAAATTCTTGGGTCTTTAATACCTCTTTCTCTTATCTCGTCATAATCGAATAAACGACCTACATCTTGTTTGAAATGGTAGATGATACTTTGGATTGTAAAAATCCTTTGTTCTCCATCATTGGATTCGAGCATTTTTAGGTATTTGGAGACCAATGTTTCGTATTTCTCTTTTACATACTTTCTACTCTCGTCACGTTCAAAATCTTCGTAATCTTTATCATCTCCGTAACGCCCATAGCCGCCAGAAATACTCCAAAGAGCAAGATAATACATTCCCCTCAGCCATCCGTTACATTTTTCAGCCTCAGTTCTATTATAATCCATAATCATTTAATCTTAATGCTTAACTTATTCAGAACCATTAATTAACGCATCTGCCAACTGTTTCTTAGTGCAATTTGTGTCTTTCAATCACAACTCGCGTTTTCGATGTTCACAGATCGAGCCTTCAGCACCCTCTACCGTCAATACTACATGCAGGACCTGCCTCATGTGGTCTTGGCTCCAGTCCTACATCCTTCGAGTAGAGTGTGACCGTTCCATCTTCCAGCACATAACATGGGATGCCTAAATCATCCACGGATTTTGCTTCATCGAAAGCGGGATTCGTGTCGCGCAGCTTGATGAACTGCTTCAGATTCCTGACATGCTTACCGATGTCAATCACCTCGAAATTCGGGTTCCCAACCACCTGCTTCTCCACGTATTCGCAATCTGGGCAGGTATGCATCACATACATCTTAATCATAGTTGCTCCTGTTTTTGTTAATTGTCTATTTGCGCACAAATATACGAAAATATCCTCAATTATCGCACTTCATGTTACAAATGTACCCTTGTTTTATGCTAAATTAGTTAAATCACACATGTTTCTGATATATTATGACTACATTTGCAAAATGATTAATAAATAGTACATTCAACAATTACATACGAAATATATGATACAAGAATATGCAAGGGTATCTGAAGAAATGCCCGAAAACGAAGATAAGAAATTCCTCCGTCAAGAACTGACATACGAGATAGAGAACAACGACATCAAGGACGAATACACGGTACAATTCTAATCAAGCTGCAATGACAGAAGAAGAAAACAAGAAAATACGAATTGAGCTTGACCACGAGCAAAAAGTGATTCACCTTGGCTGTTGGTTCTATGATCTCAAAGGAGTCCTAATAGCAGAAGCTACCGAAGAGGATAAAGAAAAATACTATTGCGGTAAGTTTATGACCTATCCTATTGTCGATGACGACTGGCAAGTACGAGATGATAAATGTATTACTGATGGTATAGGAGCGTTAATTATTGGCAAGAAGGGTGATACAATTCCCCTGATTAAACTAAGAGAAGTCCTTGATCTCAATGCGGAAGAGCGCAGTGGTGACTATTCTGACATTTTAACCGATGTTGAACGCCACGGAATCACAGTATCTAACCACTTAGAGGAAAACCCGCAGCAAGAACTCCCAGAAACAATCATTCTTGAAATAGACAAAATCAGAAAAACCGAGGATGTATATAGAATAGATTCTGACTGGAATGGGTATTATGTTCCTCGCAGATTCTGCCATGTCGGAAAAGATGGAATATTATTACAAGGCATAGAAACAAAAGAAAATGAAGGCGGTCAGTATCAAAAGATAGTATACCAGATTGCAGAAGATATCAATAGTATTTCCTGGTTCTTCAACAATCATCATTTAAAGGTGCAATGTGTTCATATAAGAGCAAATGATGGTTCAGAATGCAGTAATGACAAGAGCATACCAGATGACTGGCATAATTCCGTCAAGACATTGGAGGATGATATAAACAGAGAAATAGAACGTATGCGAGAAGAATACCCAGATGATTATTATCGTCTTAAACGCCCAATATTATAAGCATGACAAAGGTTAAACAAGACGAAATGCAGACTTTTCTGCAGTTGGCGCGTGATGCAGTTAAGGAGAAAGACTACGATTCAGCCACTGACCATCTTATCTCTGTTTTTCAGATGGACAAGTCCAACAGTGATGCATATGGCCTCATGGGTGACATTGCACTTTCAAAAAAAGACTACAATACGGCTGAGAACTATTATCATCGTCAGTTAGAACTTGACACCCAAAGCTATGAAGCTCATAAGAACCTGGGACGTATGTATTGGGAGCTTACAAAGTATGAAGATGCTATAAGTGAGTTTAAAACTGCTATGGAACAGGACGTTGACCATAGCCATGGAGACCCTTATTTATACCTTGCAACCATCTATTTCTGCCTCGGACAATATGATGAGTCATATGAATGGCTTCATCGAATGGCCTTTGAAGTCATGACACAACAGCCCCAGTCCGATATGGATTTCTACAACAAGGCATATTATGGCGTAACCAGCACTATCAATCAGAATCTGTCTATCAACAATCTAGACGACCTTATTCAACGGATAGAAGTAAAATACAATGTTACCATCGCAACCCATCTTGTCGTTAATCCTGATGCTTCGTTGATGCCATTCCGCAAGACTGGAGATAGTAGTTTCGAAATTGACTATGACCTAGACTCCAACGATAAGTTCTACGAGGTTCTGACTTCATTAATATTGTTGGACAACTACCTTGGCAGAGAGAATTTTGACTTTCATCACTTCCTGATATCTACAGACAAAGGAAGAGAGGAATTTGCTGCTATGACCAGAAACACGATGGGTGCAGGTTCTACGCTGTCTATGGAGGATTTACTTAACTATATGCTACTGGATGTACAGACCACCCTAATCCGCATGTATACAGATGAAGTCATTCATAACACTCCAGAGTATAAGAAATACCATCCTATACAATGGCTGGGGATGGGAAATACTGTCGGAACATCATACAACTATATCAAGAAATTGGAACGCATCCATGCGCCCCAACTTGTCATTTACACCCACAAAGTGCTACTATACATGAAGTCCGGCCCTCTTTTCGATTATTTCAAGGCAAGCGACAAAAGGGTTGATTTCAAATCCGAGTGTATAGAACACAAGGTGGGGCGTGCAATCTATTGTGATCATGTAAACATGAAAGATTTAGCTAAACGCAAAGATTGGGATGCATTCTACAAAGCATTTGTTAATAAAGTCTGTCCTGTGCTCCGCTATTACTTAAAGCTAGAAAGGATATAAAAAATAGTTTAATAACACTATAATTGATTCTTCTTCATGTCTTTTACGACTCCCATAAATAACAATTGGTTGTAATCTCCTCTGATTGCAAAACCAAAAGGTCGGTCAATCCTCATTGAAACCGTTTCGGGAATGTCATCTGGTGGCGGACACCTCACAGCACAAACCGCTTCCATACACCTTCAGGTGACAATGCTTGCGGATTAAGGCAATACTTGCAGTTGAGAGGACAGCCGTGGAAGGTAACAAGAGTTGTTACTCCTGCGCCATCCACGTTTATACGGTGTCTGCTGAGTCCTATGAGAACGCACGTTTTCATTGGTTTCCCTCCATTTCTGCTTCTATATATTTCAGATAAAAATTTCTCCAGATTTTACTTTCCTGATAAGTTCTTCTGTGTTGTAATTAGGATTTCTCCATGTATATGACACATTTCTGGCGTGTTCTGAATCGAACTGTTTTATGATACCCTTGATATCGTCAGGTAACTTGTTCAAGGCAAATTCATAGAGATCATAAGGAATTTGATGATAATAGGCTCCAGCTATAGCTCCTGTGATAGCTCCCATGGTGTCAGCATCGCCACCAAGGGAGATACAGAGTCTTATGGCATCTTCATAATCCTTGCTATCAAGGAATGCAATGATTGATTCTGGAACTGTTCCCTGACAACTGCCGTCAAAGCTGTAAGTCGGACGGATATCATCGCAAGTCCTGTTCATATCATAACCAAAGTTTTCACTTATATAACGCCGAATCTCTTCTTTGGTACTTCCAGTCCTTGCCATAAAGATGGCAGCTGCTGTAGCTTGTGCCCCTTTGATGCCTTCAGGATGGTTATGGGTCACTTCTGCACTCTTTTGGGCGACCTTTAATGTCTCTTCTAAAGATGAAAAGGCAAATCCAACGGCGGCAACTCGCATGGCTGCTCCGTTACCCCAGGAATTGTATGGCTTGGGATTATTAGAGGACAACCATTGTGAGAACATACCCCCATACGCTCCCATTGGGTTCGGATATTTACGTCCCCACTGTTGCATTCGAGCTACCAGACCTTTCTTTGTCAGTTTCTTGTCGTTCAAGATCCAGTCAGCAACAGCAATGGTCATAATGGTATCATCCGTATATTCCATATCCTTATTCTGAAGGTTTATGTCCTTCGATTTATGTGGATTGAACTCATAGATACTACCAACAATATCACCAATGATAGCTCCAATCAGTAAAGGGTTATATACAGCCCTTGGCCTACTGTCGTTATTTCTTTCAGTAGCCTTTACATTCGTATAATCAATACTTTCATACCATCTTCGAAATGTGTCTGGTGTCTCTGCCCATCCCCAATGACAAAAGCGGTTATAAAGGATTGCTTTCATGGAAATGGGTACACCATCATCTGCATGGAAGTCCGCAAGTCCCTCCTTTATATAGAAAAGGGTTTCATTCAAAAGATAGTCTGAATCATCGAAGTGGAATCTTACCCAATTTTCTTCATACATGTGTCCTACATGTGCGCCACAGTCTTCTGGTACATTTTTACCGTAATAGAAACAATGTGCCAAGTATGGAGCAACGATGATGTCATAAAATTCCTTTGGGAGAAATATGTTATAGACGGACATTGCCTTCTTGAACAAAGGCGCAATCTCCACATCCTTAAACCCAGCTATACCGCAACCAATTCGTGTGACCAGAAATTTTAAATCCGTGTGAGCCTTCGCAAATTCTATAAACTCATCGACGTATGGTTTTATAGTCTCAACACCTCCCTGCATGGTAGGAATAGCGTATGCTTGGCCTGTCAGTCCTACACCGACTCCCCATTCAGCTCCAAATTTCAAATGCGCGGCTTTTGCTGCACCTCCTTTGTGTTGACCAGCCAGATTGCTACCAAAGACAAAGATTTCGTCTTTTTCAAGAACGTCAATCTTGCCAGAGGCTATATTGGGCTGTTCTGTTCTATTCTTACTCATAGCATATATTTTTGAGTTAAATAACGAATGTTCGAACTATATAAGAGTCTCTTTTGCCTACTTCTACATCCATAGGTTCTTGCTCTTTACCATTGACACAAGCGTATTGAACTGACTTGTTGTAGATGGATTCTTCATCGCCGTAGTTAGCAGTTGAAAAGTACGCTCTATTATTATCACTAAAGAACTCTCTACGTTTGCGCATTTTACCTTGGTTTCCCATAGGTGAATGCATTGGATTGAGGATGATATCTGTATTATTCAGGAAATCAGCAAAACGTTGGTTCATAATGGCATCGTTATCGAAACGGAATACTGCTCTGTTTCCTTCTGATTGTATATTTCTAAGGATATTGTTTTCTCCACATTGAATAATAGACACATTTCTGTTTGCAGCGGAAAAATTACGTCTTGTTTCCAGTTCAAGCATCAGATGCTCTCCTAACTCGCGATATGTGGAAATGTTTTTAGAATCACTAAATAGTTGATGTGTAAACATGTCTTTAGCTACTCCGTTCTGTAGCAGAAACAATGAATTACACACAGGATTCAATACACTTATTGCATTTTCCTTGACCTCAATAACTGCTATTGTTTTATCATTGTCAATAAGTGTGTTCAACTCATCTATATCCCAGTGAGAAGCCAAAGTGTGACCAGCGAACAGAATCAGGTCTGCTTTTGAGGAGTTTATAATCTCCGCAGTGTGGCGCAATCTGCTGTCTGCTCGTAATGTTGATTTGAAAGAGACTAACTGAATAACCATAATTCGCTTAGTTTAGAGTCGTTTTATATATACTTCTTCCTCTAAACACCCTGTATTCAACTTCGTTGAGTGTAAGAGTAAAAGAATATGAGCACTTTTATTTCGAGATAGGTTTTCATAATGCAGCGTGATTAGAAAATTCTTCTAATCCAACGTGACTTGTCACCACTCGTACCCCATTGAACATGCCATTTGCGGCCATCAGTTTTATCTATAAGAATGAACTGATACATATTTTGCGTCGGATATAGTTCAAAAGATCCTGAGCCATACCCATATCCCCAGCTGAGATCATCATTGTTGATTGTCATAGTACCCTCTTTGTCTGAGTCAAGTGACCACTGAACTTGCTCGATTTTGCCTGTTTTTGTGTCCAATTGCAAAAGGGTATAAATGTTCTCAGTTTGATATAATTTGTAACGCCCCTTTAAGGAGGTGTTTATCTCCAAGTGTTCTAACAGCTGATTGTTAATCATAAGAAGCGTGTCGATTTTGGATAGAAGGGAGTCAACCTTCTGTTCATGCTTCACAGACCTGGCATTGGTGGTTGTCTTTGTGATTGTCTTTGCCGTCTGTGCATTTACGCTGATTGTTGAAATCAACAAAAGAAAGAAAAATGCTTTTTTCATAATCGTGAAGATTTTAATCTGCCATTATTATCATGCCTGGAACTTCTTGCATCTGCTTGCCACATTTAGGGCAATGTCCCTCAATAGGATTCCAGTTGTGTATTTCTGCGTTTTCAGCCCCACACTTTGGACATGTGGGGAAATTCCTTTGACTCGCAAGTTCGTCAGCCGAAATAGATATTATTTCTTTGCATTTTGCACACCGGAAATTGTAAAACTCTCCAGAGAAAAGTCCATAATGCCCCGTAGGTTCAGTTTGCACTTCATATCCGCATTTACATCTATAAGTTCTTAATGTAGCCATACTTCATTTTTTTATTGTATCATATCTCCTTATATTTTCTGATGGCATCCTGCATGATATCATAATGGTCAAATGCCAGATGTGGTAAGTCCGACAGTGGCCACCATTCAGCTTTAGCAGCATCATCCTGGCCAGTGACAGCAACAGGCTCATCAATAATGGCCAGATATGCAACAGTGACAGTTCTCCCTCTTGGGTCACGGTCAACCTTGGAGTAGGCTCCAATTTGATGCACATCCGAAATATGGAGTCCCGTTTCCTCTTCAAGTTCCCGAAGAGCGCATTGTTCGGTAGTTTCATCCATATTCAGGAAACCGCCAGGGAACGCCCACCCACCTTTGAAGGGCTGGTCGCCTCTCTGAATTAACAACACTTTTGGTTCTGCCTCCTTAGTGATTACTATACAATCAGCTGTCACTGCAGGTCTTGGATATTTGTACGTATATGCCATAATCTATTCTTCTAATGGTATCGATTCTAAGTAATGTAATGCCTCCAAGTTTTCATTCAACATCTTAACTGCATCATCATTGATTCTATCCAGAGAAGCTATATCAAGGGCATTGTATATTCCTGCCTTAATAATATCTTTTGCATACTCATTATCAGAAGCTCTTTCAACATATTGGAGGAAAGTCTCGTCTGGTTTCCTTTCTAAAAGATCTACGGCCTTGATAATATCTTCTGAGAAACCTTGCTCCTTAAGTAACGCAGGATTTGCAGAAGACTTCCATAAGAGATAAACCATCATTATCTCTGTATTACCAAAAGGCATGTCAGGATATTTGTCTTCTTTCTTTCCATCTAAGAATAGTTTTATTGCTTTCCCATACAGTTCTTGGTATTCACCTTCAACATACCTCCAATTGATTTCAATCTCTGGCCTCTTATCTGTCTTCTGGTATATCTGTTCGGTTAGTTGATTCTTAACACATTCAACGTCATCACCATCTACCTTAACCTCAAACGGCACATTGAAACCTTGAATCCTTCCATCATCGCTAAGAGATAAATAGAGAATCTGTTTTTTATCATTCTTAGATGTGTAATATGTCTGGTCAATATCATCTTTGATAGCCCGAACAACAAAAATTTCCTCGTTAGCAGCCAAAAACTTTTTCCACAATGCCTCCAGCCTCTCAGCGAGGCCTGCTTCTAGCTGCCTGCCTGAATGACCACCAGTCCAGTCGAAATCTGGAATAGCACGGCTCAGTTCTTCTGTTGTCAATATGACTCGATAATCTGGATGAATCATTACGTCAGGATCCAAGTCAACATAATATGTTTCCTTGCCTTTACCAGACCAGTCCTCATCCTTATAGGGGTCAGAAGCAAAATACCCACTCATGCAGATACCGGTCTTCCCTTCGCCACAGCGAACCATATAGAAGCGGTCACCGCAACTGGCTTTTTCATGCTCCCAAACACTCCAATTCAGGTCGTTATATTCCAATTCTCCCAATTTCTCCTGGAAGTCATCCAGTTTATAGCTGGAGATTGCTGGATTCCAAAATAAAATGTAAGTCTTCATATCTATCAATATATAATTATTTACTATAATGTCAGTCAGAATATCTATGTATCGTTTTTTTCTTCGCTCCTGCAAGATGATTACATCGTTTGAAAAGAATCAGGAAATCCTCTATCCTCATCAGTAGCCTCATAACAACTCCAATAATTGCACCTAACATATTCTTTTATTTCACACACATGAAGAAATTGAGTCCTTTATTCTTCATCACCATTGCATTTATCAGCCCTGTGACAGTTTGCACAACAGTCTTCATCCCATATCATAGAAAAAAAAGTATTCGCAGAAGAAATGACTTCTTGATTCTCTGTAAGGATGCCTGCCTCAAAGTTCCCTGGAGTGAAAATTCCTTGACCAAGACCAGCCGGAGTTACGTTTGCTGATCCCACATATGCTAACCTTTCATCAATTATAATGATTTTAGCGTGATTCCTTTCACAAAACATATATTCGAAAAGCTCTGGATTCATCTGCTGATAATATTCCTCCCATTCCTCCGTAAAAGATAATGAAGGCCTAGAACATATTATTTGAACAGAAACTCCATGAACAGCCTTTTCCATAAGGAATTTGACAAATGGAGTCCCATCATTGTAGTCTGAACCTTGATTGTCTGTAGGTTTTAGGCGAAAACGTTTGAAGTTTGCCGTCATTATCTTTATCGAAGATTTTGCCTCACAAATCCTTTTAATGATTTCATTATAATGAGATTCATTTGTAATAAGTAATGTTTGGGATGACTTGTGGGAGTGTTTTACATATTCAAGAATACTCTCTTTAGAAACTCTCCAACGTCTTTCCTTATCCCGAAAAGCTTCAATAGCACCTTGATCTACCAGAGATTCAAACTCCGCTTTACTGCAATTAAGATATTTCCTTGCAGTTAATCCACTGATAAAATCTACATTATTATTGTCAGGCATAAACTATCAACTATATTATTCTATAAATTCAGAAAAAACTCCTTCATCAGGGATATTATTTCCTTGCTGTCCATTGAGTTTGTTATCACTTTCATATATAAAATGGCAATACACATGTTTTTATATGTTTTTTTTCATATTGATTAGAGTATTTGCGTAATCAATTCTCTGCTGCATCTGCTGTTTGCGTTTTTTATTCTCTTCAACAAATCTTTCAAACTCTTCCCATCGTTTTTCTTGTTCTTGTTTTTTACTGAGTTCTATCTGTCTTTCACGCTCTATTCGCTGTAACATGTTTTGGTATTGAGGGAAAATTTCTTGTTCATCATCGTAGAATGCTATCCAACTATTCTGACATCCTGCTACAGAATTAGAACAGAGGAAAAATCTGTATTTCTTGCCGTTCTTTGCAATGTCCTCCTTGACCACTTTGAATAACCCTTTCTTACAAACAGGACAGCGCAACTGATGTTCATCATCTTTTTCTGTCATTTCTGTGACGAAAACCGATGGCATATTCTCGTTGTACATCACAAACGTATGTTTCCTTGCACGTGTGATGGCTACATAGAATAGGCGTCTCTCTTCTGAATATTCGAAGGTGTCAATTTTACTCAGCACATACCCCAGAATTGGGTCATCCGTAATACGTGACGGAAAACCACCTCCATCTTGGCTACAGTTTAAGATAATAACATTATCAGCTTCCAGACCTTTTGCTGCATGTACACTCATAAACTGCATTGTTCGACCAGCAAAAGTGACTGTTGCCCGTTTTGATGTCGGTGATTGCTGCCGCACACAACTACGAGGGAATATCTTCACCTCATAGTTGTAGCGAGCCATCAGCATCACTGTTTCGTCAACTGGTAATGATTCAATGAGTTTTTTAATCTCGTTAAGATATGTCTCATTGGAAGTCCTGGAAAATGGAACGAACGAAATCTTGGTGCAGACATTATCAGAAAGCGGTTTCACAGTTTTCTGAACTTGTGATGGATTCTTCAGGATAAACGCAGAAGACCGCTCCACAAGCGGGTTCCCAAAACGATAGGTCGTTTCGATTTTACATTTTTCTGTAAATCCGAAGTGCTCCTCAAAATGATTGAAGAGATTCATATCACTTCCGGAGAAACGGTAAATTGATTGCCAGTCATCGCCGACGCAATAAGTCTTAGTCAGAGGATCCTGTTGTCTCAACGACACAATAAACTTATAGCGGTCCACCGATATATCTTGGAACTCGTCTACTAGAATATACGAAAAACGAGATTTGTATCTACCCGTTTCACAATATTTTGCGGCAGAAAGAATGATGTCCGTGAAGTCTCTTAGCTTCTTCTCCGCCAATGCCTTTTCGTATTCCTCATAAAGAGGTTTAATTACCTCGTACATCAGGAACCTGCAGCGTTCACAGAAGTTTTCAGGCTGACCACTATCTATAATCGTCTGCATGATTGAGTCGAATGACTTACCATTTGACTTCATCAAGGCAATGAATGAAGAGAATAATTTCATTATGTTCTCTTCCATCGTCTCGTTTCGTTCAAAGAGTCGCTTGTATTTCTCTTCCTCCGACAGCTCCACTGGATTTACTCCGATTTTTCTCAGTTGCTGTTCCAGCTTCTCGAATATCGACTTGTCATGGAACATGGCACTAGTCGTCTCCATGAGGTATGTTTTGAATTCATTATGAACCCTACGTTTCCAAATGATGCCTTCGTTATATTCACGATTTGCACGTTCAAAACCACCTTCTTTTCCTTCTCCGAACCATTGAGGAACATTACTATTTTTATCTATTCCGAAGTGTTCAAGGTATGCATAGTATCGTTGTCCTTCTAGCTCATAATAAATTGTAAAATCAGGTTTGTACTGACGATGGAATTTTGTTGAAGTGTCATACGGGTAAGGTTCCTCATATCGAAAATCAACGTTATGTGTCGATAGCCAAGTACATATTTTCTTCTCTTCCTCAGAGCGAGTGAATACTGGATTTCCGTTCATATCACCATACGGAGCCATTCGTCCATACGTCTCGCGGTCTTCAAAATACTTTTCAGCATGTTCATATTCATGCTCCAGTTTCGTAAGGTCAGCCACCTCACCGACATACTTAGTCACTGCCGCTTTGAATGTTTCATCCTTTTTAATAAGCTGATAATAGCATTCCAGAAGGAACGTATCTTCAGCAACATCAGGGAATCGGCCTTCCACATCAGCAATAATATCACAAGCAAATCGATGGAATGTCCGGCACGTCAAGCCAGGAACATCTAGTCTCTCTTGGAACTCCTCTGCAGTCTTTCTATTATAAGACAGCACAAGAATTTCATCTTTCCGCAGGTTTCTCTTATCTAATAAGTACTTTACTTTGGCAATAGAAGTTGACGTTTTGCCAGATCCGGCACTGCTAATGACCAAACAGTTATCTTCCAGCTTCACAATAGATTCACGCTGCTGAGGGTCTAACGGATATTTCAAGACTGTATCGAAGAACGTTTTATTCTCCCGCAGTTCCTTCTCAACGAACTCCTTGTTGTGCATGTCTCGCATCTTTAAGAAGCCGTGTTGATACCGTTTTTCTTTAGGAAACTTGCAAAACTCAGCATCGGCATATTTTTTTAATATATAGTTTCTACACTCCTCATTTACCACTGTTTCCATCGATTTCTCCAAATCTCTTACAGCAGGTTTGAACTTCATACATTCCGAGTGGGCGAAGTAATGATTGAGAGAATAGAATGGTGCAGCCCCATTTGTAAGATTGCATGCCTTTTCATAAAAGTCTATTAGGTGTTCAATAATCAGTTTCGTACCGAAAAACAGATACCATTTATTCCTATTTTCTACCAAAGACAGGTAGTTTTCTTCAAAGCGGGTATCAATATGCTTTTTCTTTTCCCGATAGTAAGCCAGCCCTCCGCACTCCTTCATGTAGGTATACACGTATTCATATCCAAGCAAACGTAGGCTTCTTGACTTTTTCCAACTATAAGTAGTAAGAAAAGCCAAGCTGATGATAATACAAACACCACTGATAAAGATCCAAGTCAATTCCATCGTATCCGGATTTAAATCGTTCTTAATAGCATCTGTTTACTGAATAACATATTATTAACATACGAATTAAATTAATTATTCTAATAGGTGATAATATTTTATCGCCTTCCAATAGATTTCACCATCTTTTATTTGGATTTTACTCATAAAAGTGAAAAGGTTTAATCCGTACTTTCGCAGAATTTCGTCGCAATCCCTGATAAGATGTCTATGATATTCATAATTAGAAAGGTCTAACCAATAATCAATGTCTGCCGTGATGCGACCAGTCTTTTCAAGAATAATCTGAGCAGTTTTTAAATCCATCTTCAGATTAGGTTTCTTTCTGAAAATTACTTTTTCATCTAAAGAACCCTTTGCTGGGCGTGGGTCAATACACCAGTCCCAACAACTAAAACGTTCTGAGTCCTCCAGATTTATTACTTCATACAAGTCGCAATAGAGATCAATCATGTAGAGCAAGTCACCTATTGTTTCTCTTTCTGGATTGCTGATAGGAATTTCTGGATGCTTGTGTACAATTTTCTTAATATCAGAAATTGATTGCTGACAAAGTAAATAGTATTTTTCCTCTTCATCAGGTACAATACATTTATATATGTCGCTATCTTTATTCACGGGCTTGAAGGACTGTGCGAATCCATATTTCTCTATGGATTCGCCCACATCCTCTTTCAACTCGCGAATGCCACTCCAAGTTGAATCAAGGACAATCTTATAATATTTTAAATCTTTTACTTTTACCTCTCTCATTCTATAATAATTATATTACGTAAATCCTTTTAATTATTTACAATAATTTCTTATATACAAGAGCTCTGTCACCTGTGGTGGGGTCTACAGACATTCCAGAAGATTCGTCCAATTTAAAGCCGTTTAGCTCCAACAAGTGTATAGAAACATCATTGCCAGGAATTACCATTGCATAAACTGGATCATTTATCCCAAGTCTGTTCTTCATAATGTCAAAAACAATAGGAAGAGCAGATTTCATGATTTTGTGTCCTCTCAATGGCGGAATAAGAATATAGTCAATAAGCCAGTGATTAAAGTTGTTCGTAACCTTATTGTGCGTAGGGCTTGTGACTTTGATCAAACCGCATATTCCGGCATTCATTCTGATAATATAGCAGAA